>Ga0068853_100001174_pt1 | contig 18631 bp, 14 predicted proteins | sample KBSCornC32_FD_65655 | JGI IMG/M metagenome (GOLD analysis project Ga0068853, IMG submission 65655) | Corn rhizosphere microbial communities from Kellogg Biological Station, Michigan, USA - KBS Corn C3-2 | ecosystem: Host-associated > Plants > Roots > Rhizosphere > Soil ...
TTCTTATCGTTCCCGAAATATAGTACCGCTTCTTATAGTCATAGTTGACCCTCGCCAGCGCCGAAGCCAGCGTCCATTCCTGGCTGTTGGTCGTCCCCGTCGTGGTCGTTGCCGCCTGGACAAAAGGAGTCTCGTCAGTTGCAAATCCCGTACCCGTCACCGTCCGTAGGGTCTGGTAGAACTTCTGGGTCGTATACCCCGCCAGGACTTCCAGCGAATGATTCCCGAATTTTGTATTGTAGTCGAGCGTATTCTCATTCAGCCAGGAGTAGGAATTGTTGGAGTTGTTCATCGCCGTAGACTGCGTCGGCGATCGCGGCGGTACCTGTCCGAACAGACCGAACTGTGTTCCATAATAAGCATTATAGTCCTGCGTAAGGATATTCCCGTTGATACTCGACCTCGCCTTCAGCCCCCGCAGCACCTCTACCTCAGCATAGAGATTCCCCAAAAAGTGAAAATTCGTCTGGTCATTGTCCATGATCTCCGCCTGCTGCAGATAGTTGGGCAGCTTATACATGCCATACGAGGCGGTAGAAAGTATCCATTTCCCATCCTGCGTCCTGGGCTGTATCAACGGCGAACTCAGCTCCGCGCCGGCCACCACCTGCCGGTTACCGTTCAGCGCCAGCTGCCCGCCCCTGGTATTGTGATCGATCTGGTACGTAGGCGCCAGATTGAGACCCAGCTTTATCCGCTCATTCGGCCGGTACTCCGTATTGCTGCGAAAAGCATAGCGCTTCGTCCCCGTATTGTAGAGAACCCCGTTCTGATTGAAATAGTTCATCGTCGTACTGGAGGAGACCTTGTCGGTACCGTGCGAGATATTGACCGTATAGTTCTCCATCGGCGCGGTACGCACCAGCGCCCTGTACCAGTTCTCACCCTTACCATACTGACCCGGGTTGGCGTAGTCTGCCGGTACGGTAGCCGTCCCCGTCACAGGATTGACCCAGTTCTCATAGGTTATCTTGTCCTCATAATAGCCCTTCATATAGTTGGCAAACTCCTGCGCATTCATCAGGTTCGGATGACCGCGGTCCGGCACAGCCTGCAGCCCATAATAGGCATTGACGCTGATGCTGCTCTTCCCGATCTTCGCCGTCTTCGTCGTAATGAGGATAACCCCGTTGGACGCGCGGCTGCCGTACAGCGAGGTAGCGGCCGCATCCTTCAGAACGCTGTACGACTCGATCTCATCGGGATTGATAAGGTTGATATCCCCCGTACCTCCGGCGGCATCGCTGTTCACCGGCTGCCCATCCACGACGACCAGGGGCTGATTACCCGAGTTGAGCGAAGCCGCACCCCTTATCCGGAATACGATCGACTGCCCCGGAACACCGCTGGTCTGCTGTATCTGGATACCGGCCACCTTGCCCTGCAGCTTCTGACCGAATTCCGTAGCATTGATATCTTTGACATCAGCCGCGTCCACCTTGGCCACCGAGCCCGTAATATCCCGCTTCAGCTGCTTTCCATAACTGACGGTCACCTGCTCGAGCGTATTCTCCTCCTTGGTGAGGGTCAGGTTAATGGGTAATTTACTGTCTACATTGACCTCGGTGGTCTTATACCCCACATGGCTGAACACCAGCGTCTGCAGTGGCGCCACAAGAATTGAAAAACTCCCCGTGCTATCGGTCTGCGCCACTTTAGTCGTACCCTTGATCGAAACACTGGACCCCGACTGGTCGGCGCCTCCCCCTGATAGGGTGATCTTCCCCGTTATCTTTATCTTGTTGCTGTCGCCGATCGAAGTGTCCGCGGCAGCCGCGCCCCCGACACCCGAAGGATCCTTCAGATCCGAAGCCCTCAGCTTCGCCGTATCCTTCACGGCTTTCGCCGGAACAGTATCCTTTCCCGGCGGCGGCTTCTTACCGGTAGTATCCTGCCCAAACAAATTAAGGCTCAAAAAGGTCAGTAAAAACAATAGTAATAAGGTACCTCCGGCCCTCACGGGCGCAGGGACTCGGGCTGATGTACAAATTGTCATAAACAGCCAATGATTTTAGTGTTAGAAACTCGATGTTACCAGTTCAATTTTTCAATTTTTATCGGGAAACTGAGGAGATGGGGGTATCAGAATGTCTGTACTCTCCGGATCAGGGCTCTTGATGGCGGGACTCGTCCAGCTATCCCACAAACAAATACCTTGCCACACGAATACGCGTTTCGTTGACAACTATACGTTCCGGTAAAAAATTGGATTAGAGTAAATTTTTCCCCACGGATACACATATCCTGGTACCCCTGCCGATCCCGCTATGGATAGTCAGCTCTCCGTTGATGGAGGCCGCACGCTCGCGCATACGCACCAGGCCGGGCTTGCGCTTGTGTAGTTCGACATCAAAACCCTTACCATCATCCGTGATCACCATCTGCACCCTGCCGCCCTTCTCCTCGATCATGATCCTCGCGGCGCTCGCCTGACCATGGCTGAGCGTATTCGTTAAGCATTCCTGACAGATCCGAAACAGATCGGTCTTGACCTCATTGCTGATCGCCGACTCGTCAAACGATCCCTCATAACAACAGGTCAGCCCATTCATCACCGAAAACTCCCGGCAATACCACGCCAGCGTAGCGCCCAGACCAAGATGCCCCAGCATATTCGGGCTGATAGAAAACGATATCCGCCCTATCGCCTTCACCAGCAGCTGCCCCACCATCGACGCATGTTCGACCTTCGTCCTCGCCACAGGTGACAACTCGAAAGCATTGCTCTTGATCCACTCGATGTCCGACTTCAGCACCTCGGCCAGATGCGCCAGCTCCTCCTGCAATTCATTCGCCAGCGTCTTCCTGTCCTCCTCGATGCTGCTCTTAAAATGCGTGGCCAGACCCTTGAACTTCTTGTACTTCTCCACCACATCCAGCTCGGCCTCCTTCCGCTCGGTGATATCCTTTGCAATGGCGAACACGACCTCATCCTCCGGAAAATAGATCGAGGTCCATTCCAGCCACACCGTAGCCCCGGCCTTCGTCACATACCGGTTCTGAAAATTTAATAGATTCTTCCCCCGCAGCAGTTCAGACCTGCGCGAGGCAGTAAATTGTTTGTCTTCCGGGTGAATAAAGCTGGAGATGGGCGCCGACATCAGCTCCGGCTCACTATAGCCGAGCTTATCGACAACGGCCTGATTGACTTTTTTGAAAAACCCATTTCGATGGGCAATACAAACCAGGTCCGGCGTCTTTTCGAAGAAATTGGATACAGCTAGTTCAGGTTGTTGCAGGTTCAAATTCGGGGTCATGTTCACTAATATACCGATATTTTTCTATACCGCAGGGTCATCTGATGCTCCTTCCCGCTTATTTAATGTCCAGTGCATGATCGGCTTTTACACTATCCATCCCGCTCCAGACTTTTACCGACGTCCACGGCGCAGCAGGAGCCCGCCAAAATACATCCTCAGGCCCCAGCCCCAGCGGCAGAAACACCTCAGAACACAGATAGAGACTTCCACCCGTTATATAACCATCCGCCAGCCCCTCCTGATGTCCATGTAAGCCGATATTGAGCCAACCCGCCGAATTAAACGTCCCCTCAGCCCCCAGGGTCTTTTTGATCACCGCCGTCAGCGCGGCGCGAACCTGACCCGCCGGCAGCGACACAGGCAGCTGCCCCCGCCACGCCATATCCGCCAGATGATGGAACGCCCCGCAACGATAAGTGATCGAACGCCCCGTCACGGGGAAACTGCCGTCCTCGTTGACCATCCGCTCCTGCAGCTCCGCATACCGCCTGGTGATCCTGTCCAGCTTCTCCGCAAATGCCCTGTACCTCGACCCGGCCACACCGACCACCATCGATAAATAAGGCTGGATCACATAGCTGTTGTAATAGTCGTCATGATAGCTCATCCCGTCAGAGAAAGTCCCGTCCCCCACATACCAGTTTTCCGAGAACTGGCGCACCGCGTATTCGATCCGCACCGGATCGTAGTCGTAGCCATATTTGCAGAAGAACGTCTCTATCATCGCAGAGAACAATACCCAGTTGTTATAGCCCGGGACCGTACCCCTCGTCAGCCTTAACGCCGTCACTACCCGGCCCCTGACAACAGTATCCAGATGCTCCCATAACCACGGACAACGGATCAGTCCCAACGCAAAAAAGGAGGCATCCACCAACGGCTGCGCCCCCGTCCAAACCATATAGTCTTTTGAAGAAGGATCTACCGAATTGGCCACGGCCTTCAGCGCCCAGCTCCTGTACAGCCGCCTCAGCCCGACCTCCTCTCTGTCTCCGCCCTCCGAATTCAGCCAGGGCGCAATCCCGCTGAGCAACCGCCCCCAGGCCTCCAGATAGGTTACCCGGCTTCTGGTCTCTTTGTTATCCACAACCCTCGACAATACCACGGGCATGGTCTCCCGCAACCGGTCCTCCGCCAGCGACGACAATACAGGCCTGGCAACCTTATCCATATAATCCAGCCAGACCTTTCGCGGATCCTGTGCATACCCGACACTGCTGACTAAAACAAGAACGACAAGCAATATTCTCCTTTCCATCCACCGAATATACAAAACACTCAATATTTAAAGTGTTCCTTTACCTTGGTCAGGAACAGCTCTTTCTTGCGGCGGCTCACCTCGATCTCCATTCCATTGCTCATGATCACCGTCCCCCCCTCTCCGCGGATATATTCCTTTACGTGAAGAAGATTGATAAGATATGACTTGTGGATCCGGAAGAATATGGTATCGGCCAATAGTCGGTCATAGTCGAACAACGGCTTGGAAATAATGATGGTCTTATTGTCGACCAGCCGGAATATCGTATAGCTCCGCTGCGCCTCGCAATAGACGATCTCCTCCAGTTTGACCACCGAAAAACCCTTCAGCGTCGGCAGACAAAGCCGCATCTCCATCGGCGAGCCCACCTTATTGATATTGTGCAGCAAAGTCTCCGTCTGCCCGGGATCCTTCTCCTGCCTCACCCGCTCCTTAGCCCTCATCACAGCCTCTATCAGCCGATCCTCGTCGACAGGCTTCATCAGATAGTCGACCGCACTAAATCTAAGGGCCTGCAGGACATACTCGTTGTGCGCCGTGACGAAGATGACCTTGAAATTCATCTCGGTCAGGCCGGCCAGCATTTCCAGCCCGCTCTTCCCAGGCATCTGCACGTCCAGAAAGACAAGGTCCGGCTTCAGCTCTTCCAGCTTTTGTTCCGCCATATCCGCATTCGAGCAGGTAGCCACGATCTCTACCTCCGGACAGTGTAGCTCCAGCAGTTTCTTTAACGTACGTATACCGTCCGGTTCGTCGTCAACCAGGATTGCTCTCATATGTATAGTTTATTGGTTATAACTTTGAATCTTAAGACGACACGGGTTCCCGACCTGCTGCTGTCGATATTCTGCAGATCGGTGATCTCCAGCGTACAGCCCGTATCGTACTTCTCATTCATGATCTTTATCCGGTTGCGGAGATTACTCAGCCCGACACTTTTATGACCCGGATTGCTCATCTTCTTCAGCTGCTCACTCTTATTGATACCGATCCCGTTGTCCTCGATACTACAGTAGATCATCCCGGCACTCCGGAAAAATCGGATGGTAAGATTCTTCTCACCGTTCTTATACATCAGCCCATGCCAGATGGCATTCTCCGCCAGAGGCTGGATCATCAGCGTCGGGATCAGCGTGTCCTCCCGGTCGATATCCTCGTCGACGATCACCTCGAAACAAAAACTATCTCCGAACCTCAGCTTCTCCATCACCAGATAATTCTCGAGGTGCTCGATATTCTCATACAGAGTAGTAAAGATCTCCTTCGACTGGTTCAGCGTCGTCCGGATCATGTTGGCGAACTTGCTCAGATAGCGCGAGGCCTTCTGCCGCTCGTCGTTAAGGATCATCCCCTTTATGCTGTTCAGACAGTTGAAGATAAAATGCGGGTTCATCTGCGTCTGCAGGGCCGACAGCTGCGCCTCGGCCAGCTGCTGGTTGATGACCGCAATCTCCCGCTGGTGGCTCTCCAGCGACTGATCGGATTCGATCTGCTTGATCTTGGCGCCCACCAGCGCGGCAATAGTGATCAGAATCTTCAGGTCTCTCTCCTTAAAATAGTCGACCACCGGATGCTCCGAGTCCAGCACCCCGATCAGCTCCTCATTGTGCATGATGGGGACGGTGATCTCGCTCAAACCCGGCATATTATCGACCCGGTAACGCCTGTCCTTCCTCGTATCGGCCACTACTATCGGCTCCCGGGTCTGCATCACATACCCGACCAGCCCCTGCCCTGGATAGACGTCGAAAGCCTGCGTGGCCAGCAACGCCGGAGTTCCCTTGGGACCGTAGGCCGCCTTCTGCACCATCTTCGTCTTGTCCGCATTCCATAAATAAATGATACAGTCCACATATCCCAGCCGGCTGATCAGATTGTCCATTACGTCCCAGAGCACGTCTGAAATATCCGTCTTGTCTGTAAGCGAAGAAGAGAAATAGTTGATGATCTGCTCCAGCTCCAGCCGGTTCTTGTACTCCTCCGCTATCAGCTGCTGCACCTGCGTGTATTCCCGCTCTTTCCTCCGGACCGAATTGACCCTTGTCTTATACACCAGGATGATCACCCCCGTGACGACCGCCACCAGCAGTGCGATGAACCACGTCGTAATCCAGTAGGGGGGCTTGATATAGATATGCAGTGACCTCACCTGCTGCGGCCAGTGATTGTTGGCGGAATACAGCTTGATCTGTATAGGATGCATTCCCCCGGGAAGACTCGTCAGCGTGATCAGGTTCTGGGTATTCAGGTCCTCCCATGCCGTGTCGCTCCCATGCATCATCCGCCAGGCATAACGATTCTCTTCCGGATCGTTAAAATTGACGGTATTGAAATGGATCGACATATTATTCTGGTTATACGCCAGCCTGATCTCCTTCTCCGTCGGCACGATCAGCGAATCCCGGACCTGCATCTTCTCGATGAACAGCGCCGGCGCGATCTTGTGCGAAAGCCCCAGGTCCGGAACAAAAGATATCAACCGGTGCCGGGCGCCGATATACATCTTGTTCTCCGCCTTGTCGTAATAGCTGCCCTTGCGCCAGGTCGTAAGGTTGACGGACGGAAGCCCATCGGCATAGGTCAGCTGCTGAACCGAGTAATTCCGGATATTAAAAGCCGAGATCCCGTTGTCCGTACCCAGCCATATATTGTCCCCGATCACCGGTGAGCTCGTGATCGTATTCCCGTCGATCAGATTATTCTCCTCCTGCCGCAGATACATCGCATTGGTCGTACAGTTGTACTGGATGATCTCGTTATCATAGGAAGACAGCCAGAGACTGTTCTTTTCGTCCCGCCCAAGGATGAACATATAGTTCCGCAGCGACTTGCTTACACCTGGATAAGGGATAAGGGTATCCACCATCTGTTTCTTCACATTCCAGCGGCAAAGCCCGTCCCCCGCCAGCCAGATATTGCCCTGCATGTCCTCCGCCATGCTGAATGCGAATGTTATCTTCAGTTGTGGGTTATGTTCAGGCCCCGACAGGTCCGAAAAGGTTCTGGTCGCCCGGTCATACCGGACAAGTCCGTTTAACCGGTTGAACCCCATCCAGATATTCTTCTTCGAATCCACCAGAACACTCGTCGTATTGGTCTCGTCCATCCATTTCAGGGCCGGCGGGACTGCTACACGTCCGAAATGATAGTTCCTTTTATTCATCCATACGACACCTGAACTGGTCGCCAGCCATAAGGTATCTTCCGAATAGGGGACCACATCGTAAATAGTATTGCTGTACGTGAATTGAGGTTCAAATTCTACCCGCCTCCTGATTGCCAGGGTCTTCTTGTCCAGGACCAGCAGCCCGCCCCCATTAAGCAGCCCGGCGTATATTGAAGAGCCTTCGACATAAAGGCTTCTTATCGCATGGTCTATCATAAAAGGCCACTGCAGCGACAGATCAGTAACCGAAAAGAAAGACCCCTGCAGGTTTTCCTTGTACAGCCCGTCGACCGTACCTACCCACAGGCGCGACTCCCGGTCCCGGTATACCGTCGTACACTGGATGCCCTTGAAATATTTTTGGCCGTCGCTGATCAGCCTCTTCGTACGCACATCGTAATGGAAGACATAGAACCCATTGGTTCTGCAGGTCATAACCAGTACACTATCATTTATATACGAAAGATCGCTGTACCAGCCCAGCTCCGAGTCGATCGAGAACGGCATCATATTCGGCACGCCCTGCGCAGAGTTAACGTCTACTACGTTGATGGAATTCTTCTCCCTGTCAAAAACGAACAATTCGTTCTTCCTTCCGACCCAGGCAGGACGCAGCTCGCCAACTTCATTGGTCATCTGCTTCTTCAGTACCTCCCGCCTTCGCATATACGCCGTATCGATCGTATTAAACACGGGGTTGTACATCGTACCGATCAGGTCATTGATCTGCATCGTCGAGCCGTCGGATAACATACCCGCCCTGATCCCAAAGACCATCTCCTTCACGCCCACATCCGCCGGGAGAAAGTGGTCATAACGGTTTATCAGCTTCCCAGCCTTGTTGAAAACATACATACCGGTCTTGGTAGACACGATATAATTACCCAGCCTGTCCCTTGTGATCCCCGTCCCGTGATTGGCCCAGAAATAGATGACAGAATCACAGGGGACGATCAGCTGCCTGGTGTGCCCCCTGGTGGGATTGAACGCAAACGCCCCGGCTCGCGTCACCCCGATGATCTCCGAGTCAGACGGATGCCCCAGCTGCACCACAAAATTGCTTGGCAACGGCGACTGCGGCGACCCCCTGAATACCGACTGAAAGGTCTTCCCGTCAAACCGGTTCAACCCCTTGTGCGTCGCCACCCATATATACCCCAGAGAATCCTCTTCTATTCCCGATATATAATTATTGGAGAGCCCCTGCAGCCGCGTATACCGGCTGAAATTACTCTGGTCAAAACACTGCGCCCCCACCCCGCCGCCGGACAATAGGATCATAGCCCCCAGCGGGATTAAAATGGAGAGTTTAGGTAGTCGCATGAGGCGCAATAATTTTAATTTAAAGGTAACACACTTGCCAATATAAATTAATGCGTCCGGAGGACCCGCATTTTACCCTCCGCCATTGGGAAACCCATTCCCCGCACTGATACCCGAAGACCCGCCGATCGTTAAAGCCTCGGTACCAAATATTCTTAGGGTTGCGTCGACCCCCTTCCCGTTCGGAAAAATACAGAGACCGTTGGGAAATGTGCCCTCCCGGAGTCTGACCGCGTTTTTACTTTCGCGCAGGTAAACCTTCCCAATGTACAAGATCGACTTCTTTCCCGAGGTTTCAGAAGAAGCCAAATGCCTCTTGCTGAACATCGCCCGCATAAAGGAGTACAAACGAAAAGACTACCTCCTGCGGGAAGGCCAGGTATGCAAGCGGCTCTACTTCATCCAGAGCGGCCTGCTGCGTACTTTCTACAACAACACCGGCAAAGACGTCAACCTCCACTTTGCCACCGAAGGCCAGTTCTCTACCGATATAAAAAGCCTCAGACGCCAAACCCCCTCCGAGCTCTGGATACAGGCCTACGAACCCACCACCGTCCTCGAATTTGACTCCAACAACCTCCTCGGCCTCTACGCCCGCTCCGAAGAGATCCAGGACATCGGCCACCGCCTCATGGCCCAGCTCCACCAGGAACTGCTGGAACACACCGACCTCATCAACCTCCTTTCGCCCGGCGACCGCTACCTCTACCTCCAACGGCGCCGACCCGACCTCGTCCGGCGCATTTCCCTCACCCAACTCTCCTCCTACATCGGCATCTCCCGCGAAACCCTCAGCCGCCTCAGAAATCCGTAACCCCCTCCATCTCCCTGTCACAAATGCTCCCGGCCCCCCATAAAAAAAATCCCCCCATCCGTCACAAATCCATCCAGCCACAAACTCCCCCAACTGTCACAAATCATCCCGGCCCCAAATCCCCATCCGTCACAAATCCCCCCACCCCCCTAAAAAAATCCCCCCACCCTGTCACAAATCCATTGGCTATCTTGTCTACTCTGACTGGACAAAGTCCCTTTTTGGCGAAATAATACATATATGGAGAACAAAGCCGACATCTTTTTAGAATACAAACCCCTCTTATTCTCAATCGCCTACAATATGCTGGGCCATGTTGACGAGGCAGAAGAGATGGTACAGGACAGCTTCCTCAAATGGATGGAAGTGGACATAGCCAGCGTTCGCCAGCAAAAGGCCTTTCTCGTGAAAATGGTCACCAACGCCTGCATCAACCACCTCACCAGCGCCCGCGCCAGACGGGAAAAATATATCGGCATCTGGCTGCCCGAGCCCCTCCAGAACTACGCCCCTGACACCGGTCAGGCCCGTATAGAGAGCTATCACGCCCTCTCTATCGGCATGCTCGTCCTGATGGAAAAACTCACCCCACAGGAAAGAGCCATCTTCCTTCTCAAGGAAATATTCGCCTACGACTATTACGAGCTGGCCGAGATCTTTAACAAAAGCACCGACAGCTGCCGCCAGATCCTCAAAAGGGCAAAAGACAACCTCGGCAAAGACAAACGAAGGTTCGAGATCGACCTGAAAGTCCACGAAAGGATACTCCACAATTTTTTACGGGCCATCGACGAAGGCAATATGGACGACCTCATCGACCTACTCAAACAGGATATCCAGTTGGTCACCGAAGGCGGCGACGCGGGCCTCACCCTCAGGAACCAGCGCCTCAGGGCACTCCCCAAACCCATCATGGGAAAGGAAAACGTCTCCAGGCTTATACTCACCCTCTTACCCAAGATCCGCGAATCAGTCCCCGACTTCACCGAAGACATCACCTTCGCCAATGGCATGCCCTGTATCATCACCTACTCGGGCAACCAGCCGCTAAGCCTCGTCGCACTCGAGACCGACGGCGAACATATTCGGAATATCTACGTACAGACCAACCCGGAAAAACTGAAACATTTTAAGAAATAGCCCCCGCGCGGCAAACGACTGGATAAAATATCAACAGAATAATATCAACACCAAAAGAAAAAACAACACTCGTATGAACTCCCAGACACTCCTCAATCTAGCCCTCATCATCCACATCAGCGGCTTCACAATGATGGCAGGCACCATCGTCGCCGACTACGTTATCAGCCGGCGGCTCAGCAAGTTCATTTTATCGGACAAACAAAGGGCCATCGCCGTCCTCGACACGACCTCGGGACTCGGCAGGCTCATCGGCATCGGCGGCGCCCTCCTGCTTATTACAGGCGTCTGCATGGTTATCATCTTTAAAGGCACCGTGTCCCAGATGCTGTGGTTCAAGATCAAGATGGTCCTGGTATTGCTGGTCATTCTCAATGGTACCGCCGTACTGGCGCGGGGCGCCGGCCGCCTGCGCAAAATGCTCGAACCCAACAGCACGGCCAACAACGGTCAGATCACCGCCCTGAAAGCCAGGCTCAACACCTTCCATTTCCTGGAGATCATTTTGTTCCTGGTCATCTTTATACTTAGCGTCGTTCGATTCTAAATACCTCACATATGAAAATTCTAGTCATCGGGGCTGCCGGAGGCATCGGCCACAAAGCCGTGCAGCTGGCACTGAAAGAAGGCCATCATGTCACCGCCGTCTTACGGGATCCGGCAAAGTTATCGGTCAGCCACACCAGCCTGACCGTCGTAAAAGGCGATATCCTCCAGCCCGCGACCTTTGAAAAACAGCTCGCTGAGGCCGACCTCGTCTTCTCCGCCATCGGCGTCACCGGCGCCAATTTCTTCAACGACAAGCCAACTACCCTGTACTCCGAAGGCAACGCCAGTCTCGTCTCCGCCATGCAGCGCACAGGCGCAAAAAGAGCCTTCTTCATCTCCGCCTCGGCCGTCGAGATAAGCCCGGTGCTCCCCTTCTATGTCCGGTTCGTCGCAAAATACGTCATCCAAAAGATCCTCCGCCATATGTATGCCGACCTGCGGAAAATGGAAGCCACGATAAGATCCACCAACCTCGACTGGACCATCATACGCCCTCCGCAGCTGACCGACGGACCCGTCACCGGCAACTACCGGACAGCCGTCAACGCCTTCCTGAAGAACGCCCTCAAAATATCCCGCGCCGACGTCGCCCACTACGTCATCCACAACGCCTTCAATGAAGCCACTTACAAAGGCATCGTCGAAATAGGCTACTAGCCTGCCGCTCACCCCTGCGGCCTGCTGCTCACGCCCACTGCCCAACACTCAAAAAGAAAAAAAGCGCCCCGCAGGGGGCGCTCTTTCTATATTCTCGGTTCGACAAACAACTAAAGCACAGGCTTACATCAAAAGTCACCGACCTCAGCAGCGCGTCACCAACCTTGACAGCAGCCGGAGACAGCGGAGCATAGTTCAGACCCGTGCTGAACTTCTGACCGTCGTGGATCATCCACTGCAGCAGCTTCATCATATTCGTTGCGCGGGCCTGGCTGCGGCTATTGTAGCTCTCCCGAGGAAGATATCTGCCAGCACCGAAGGAGTCAGCATCAGCGGCTTCGTCACCTCGGGAATGTTATAGCTCAGCACAACCGCGCCGGCCGTTACAGGGATATGTACCGCAGGGCCGGTCAGCGCCGAGTCCTGCTTGCCGCTCATCGGAGCATCCGTTGCGCCGAAATCCACGGTCTTATTGGTCAACTGGGAGATGCCCGCACCCGAACCAACAGACTGATAGTTGATCTCAACCCCGGTCTTTGAGTTATAGTCGGCGAACATCCTGGTGAATAAAGGGTAGTCGAAAGTACTACCGGCGCCGATCAGTTGCTTGTCATCCTGGAAATTGGCGGTCTTAGGGGCCAGCATGCTCATGCTGATTGCTGCTAATACGACACCCGCAGCTGCGGTCCTGGTCCTGGACAAATGGAGCTTCATTCGATTTAAAAGTTTAGTTAGTTAAGAGAAATTCATAGATAGCTGGACCGCAAAAGAAAATCTATTAACTAAAACTTCGCCGAAATTCACTTTATCGAAATATTATCATTTCTCCATTCTCCACCCGCCCTACCCGCGGTCTATTACCGCAGCCCAAAGAACAAACACAAAAACAGAACCACCACCCCCGCATTCACGAGCATCGGCCCCACAAATGCCCGATGCCCCAATATCCTCCCGATCAGCGAGAAAAGAAAAAGTCCGGCGGCAACGATCGGAGTAAAAACCAATACCATACCCCCAAGCCCCGGGGCATAAGGCCCGCTCGGCCAAACCCTCTCCCCCACCCACACCACCAACCCATAAACCGCATAAAAAACAATTGTCCGGATAGTATATCTTCTTCCCTTACTCATAGTCATATAGTCATCAGATTATATACGACAGAATTACGAACACCACCGAGACTATAATGTAATAAATTATATATTTTCCGTTTCGTTCCCTCCGTTCCTGCGGCTCCTTCTTGAAATTATCCACCCTTTTGGAGATCTTTCTCCGATTTAACCCGATCATAATCATTACGCCGAACGTTACTATCAAAAGTATTATTCCATTGACAAGCAGCAACAGTGGAGGGACATTCACATCTGATTCCGTTAAATAAATAACAGATCTCGTTGCGAAATTGAAGACCGCGGCTAAATTCAACGCCAGGAGAAGACCTGTAGGACCATCCGATCTTTGCGGCGAATTATAATACTGGCAAGTTCTGTAATAGAAATAGTATAGGAGGTTCACAGCTTAAATGTATAAAATCAAAGCAAAATCAGGTACTGAAAATAAAAAGAAATAAGAACCATTCGCTCTTCCCTTAATTACCAACGATTTAAATCTACCTCCAGTCCGATATAGTATTTCCCCTCGTAAAACCCGCTATGAGATGCCGGCTCCAACAACTATCTTTGACGGATAGTTTTCTTATAAGGTTACTGCAGCTGTTAATGAAAAACCCTTAACACCGTACCCACAGCAGGCAGTGATCATTCCCACCAATATTCTATGTTAGCCTTCTCTTAAACATCCAACCCTGGGGCCGGCATTGTTTTACCCAAAAATTAAAACGATGTTGAAGTCATCAGTACCCTTTTGTATTTGTTCCGTGGCATTGATCCTCGTTCCGCCACCCAAGGCTGATTCCGGCCAGTCCTCCGCAGAAATGCCAAAGACTGTCACCTATACCGCAGCCACGACACCTTCCTCCCACACACGGGCGAAAAAGAATAATTTTTCCGTCACTCCTCCCGACCGGCAGGGGATGAAATTCGTCAATCATTATATAAAGCATAATGACGACGACCTGCTGACCATCAAAAAAAGAAGCGAAGGCCCTTTTACCATCATCGACTCCGTACTCAACCACTACGGCCTGCCCCTTCAGCTGAAATACCTCGCCGTCATCGAGTCCGAACTAAAATCCTCGGCCCTTTCCCGCGTCGGCGCAAGAGGCCCCTGGCAGCTGATGCCCGGTACCGCACACGAGCTCGGCCTGAAGGTCAACCACCGGTCGGACGAACGCACCAGCTACTATAAAAGCACAAGAGCCGCAGCAAAATACCTCAGGGACCTGCACCGCGAATTCGGAGACTGGCTCCTCGTACTCGCCGCCTACAACGGCGGACCCCTGCCCGTCAGTAAAGCCATCCGGAGATCGCATAGCCGCAACTTCTGGACACTCCAGCGCTATCTCCCCGCCGAGTCGAGAATGCACGTAAAGAGATTCATCGCGACCGCGTACTATTTTGAACGCGCAGACTCACTGAACAGGATCCGCGAGGCCCAGGCCATCAGCACACAAACCCAGACCACAGCTTCCTTCGCACAAAGCACACCCATCAGGACCCTGGCAGGCGAGACGGCAGACGAAAAATTCAACCGCCTCATGAAGGAGTCTGCAACCTCTCTCAAAACCTCACACGAACTGCTCTCATACTAAACCAGCAGACTAACAGAACCCGCCGGCAACGGCGGGTTTTTTCGTACCTTCCCTCTATGAAAATCGCCACCTACAACGTCAACGGCGTCAACGGCCGCCTCCCTGTCCTCCTCCGCTGGCTCGAAGAGTCCAAACCCGACATTGCCTGCCTTCAGGAGCTAAAAGCTCCCCAGGAGAAATTCCCCGAACAGGCCATCCGCGACGCCGGCTACCACGCCATCTGGCACGGCCAAAAGAGTTGGAACGGAGTCGCCATCCTCTCCCGCATATCCCAGCCCGCGGAAATCCGCCGCGTCCTCCCCGGCGACCCGGAAGACAGCCATAGCCGCTATATCGAGGCGGAGATCGGCGACCTCACCATTGGCTGCCTCTACCTGCCCAACGGCAACCCAGCCCCCGGCCCCAAATTCGACTACAAGCTCAACTGGTTCCGCCGCCTCACCACCCACGCAGCCGACCTCTTCGCCTCCGGCAAACCCGTCATCCTCACCGGCGACTACAACGTCATGCCCACCGAGATCGACGTCTACAAACCCGAAAGCTGGGTCGACGACGCCCTCTTCCGCCCCGAAACCCGCCTCGCCTTCAAAAACCTCGTCTCACAGGGATGGACAGACGCCATCCGGCACCTCCACCCGGACGAAAAGATATATACCTTCTGGGACTACTTCCGCAACGCCTTCGCCCGCAACGCCGGCCTGCGCATCGACCACTTCCTCCTTACCCCGCAACTCGCCAAACGCCTCAAATCCGCAGGCGTCGACCGCGACGTACGGGGCTGGGAAAAATCCAGCGACCACGCCCCCGTCTGGATACAACTCACATAGAACGATAAATTTTTAAATATTCGACAACCCCAATTCCTCCTCGTCTTCCTCCCTCCGCCTCGAAGAAACCCTCTCCTGCAGCGACTGGAAGATAACAAACAGCACCGGTATGATAAATATCCCCAGGATCACCCCCGTCAGCATCCCTCCAACAGCGCTCCACCCAATGGAATGATTGCCCTGCGCCGACGCCCCCGTCGTAAAGATCAGCGGCGTCATTCCCACAACGAACGCAAAAGACGTCATCAATATCGGACGAAGCCTGAGCTTCGAACCCTCCAGCGCAGCCTCGACCAACCCCATCCCTTTCCGCCTCCGCTGAACCGCAAACTCCACGATCAGGATGGCATTCTTAGCCAGCAGCCCGATCAGCATGATCAATCCGATCTGCACATATACGTTATTTTGCAACCCGGCAATACCCACAAAAGCGAACACACCCAGTATCCCCGTCGGCACCGTGAGGATCACCGCCAGAGGCAGGATATAGCTCTCATACTGCGCCGATAACAAAAAGAATACGAACAGAACGCTCATCAGGAACACAAATACCGTCTGATTGCCGGCCCGGATCTCCTCCCTCGTTATACCCGTGAACTCATAGGCATATCCCTTCGGCAACGCCTTCTTCGCCGTCTCCTGGACGGCTTTGATCACATCCCCCGTACTAAAGCCCGGCTTCGGCGTCGCGTTGATGGTGACGGCATTGTACAGGTTGTTACGGGTGACCGTCTCCGGACCATACACACGCACAAACTTCGCAACCGACGTAGCAGGGACCATCTGGCCGCTGCTGTTCTTTACATAGACACCGCCCAGCGAATTCGCATCCAGCCGGTACGGGACATCCGCCTGCGCCATCACCCGGTAATATTTTCCGAATCGGTTGAAGTCCGATACGAAACTGCTGCCGTAGTATATCTGCATCGTATTCATCAGCTCTGTCACGGACACGCCCAGCTGCTTAGCCTTGTCTTCGTCTATCTCGATGTTATACTGAGGATTACCCGTATTGAAAGTAGTAAAGGCCGAAGCCACCTCCGGCCGCTGCGACAAGGCGCCCACAAAGCCCCAGGCCGTCTGACCCAGCTTCTCCAGCGGTCCGCTCGCCCGGTCCTGCAGCATCATCTCCACACCGCTCACGTTACCGAAACCCTGCACCGTAGGAAAGTTTACAAAGATCGACATGGCATCGCTTACCTGCCCCGTCTCCCCGATAAGCCTGCCGGTGATCTGAGTAGGGTCTTTTGCAGGCCCTCTTGCATCCCTTGGATTCAGCCGGCAGAAGACAACCGCATTCGGAGAAGCAAATGAGCCGGTCACAAAGTTCATCCCGTTCACATTCCAGACATCGCTGGCCGCCCCATCGTGCTGAACGATCCTGGCAATATCATCTGTTGCGCGCGTAGTCCTGCTCAGCGAACTGCCCGCCGGCGTCTGCGCCACGGCTATGATGAAACCCTGATCCTCATCGGGAATAAAGCCCGACGGAGTCCTTTTCACGAGCAAAAATGCTCCTATACAAACGATTACCAGCCCCGCTATGGCTACCCATTTCCGGCGGACAAGGAACTTCAGACTTCCTATATATTTCCCCGTCATGGCCGTAAAACCCGCATTGAATGCCGAAAAGAATCGCGCCGCCAGCCCCTTTCTTCGTCCCCCTTCCTCATCATGCGGACTCTTCAGGAACAGCGCACACAGGGCCGGGCTCAGCGTTAACGCATTGATGGCCGAAATAATAATTGCCGTCGCCAGAGTAAAGGCAAACTGCTTGTAAAACACCCCCGCAGGCCCCTGTACGAAACTCACCGGCACAAATACAGCCGCCATCACAAGAGTAATACTGATGATCGCACCCGATATCTCATTCATGCTCTCGATAGTCGCCCTTCGTGGACGCAAATGCTCCCGCTCCATCTTGGAGTGGACGGCCTCCACGACCACGATAGCGTCATCCACCACGATCCCGATCGCCAGCACCAGCGCAAACAGCGTCAGCAGGTTAATGCTGAATCCGAACAGATTCAGGAAGAAAAAAGTGCCGATAATGGCGACAGGCACAGCGATGATAGGGATCAGCGTAGACCGGAAATCCTGCAGGAAAATAAACACCACGATCGCCACCAGTATGAACGCGATGATCAACGTCTCCTCCACCTGCCCGATCGAAGCATCGAGAAACTCCTTGGCGTTATACATGATCTTGAAATGCATACCTTCCGGCAGACCCGCGTCGAAATCCTTTATCTGCTTTTCCAGCTCCGTAAGTATCTCGTTGGCATTGGACCCCGGCGTCTGCAGCACGCCAAAGCCGGAAGCAGGCTTTCCATTCAGCTTGTTGGAAGAGATATAAGTGTAGGCCCCGAACTCGACACGCGCCACATCCCTCAGCCGCAGCAAAGACCCATCGCTGTTGGCCTTGATCACCATACTCTCATAATCCGCGTTCTTGTTCCGCTTTCCCTTGTACTTTATTACATACTCGAACGATTCGGGACTGCTCTGCCCCAGCCTTCCCGGCGCAGCCTCCAGGTTCTGGTCCTTGATGGCGTTCAAGACGTCCTGCGGCGAAAGATTATTGGCTATCAGACGGTCGGGCTTTAGCCAGATACGCATCGAATAGTCCTTCGAACTGAACACCTGCGCCTGCGCCACGCCAGGAATACGCTGCAACTGAGGAATGACATTTATCCGCAGGTAATTCTCCAGAAAAAGTTCATTATACTTCGAGCTGTCATCGCTATACAACCCTACGAACATGAGGAAGCTGTTCTGTATCTTCTGAGTGGCGACGCCGGCCTGTATCACTTCCGGCGGCAGCTGACTGTTGGCCCTCGACACCCTGTTCTGCACATTCACCGCATCGATATCCGGATTGGTGCCCTGCTTAAAGAATACGGTCAGGTTCATCGTGCCGTCAT
>Ga0068853_100001175_pt1 | contig 18629 bp, 15 predicted proteins | sample KBSCornC32_FD_65655 | JGI IMG/M metagenome (GOLD analysis project Ga0068853, IMG submission 65655) | Corn rhizosphere microbial communities from Kellogg Biological Station, Michigan, USA - KBS Corn C3-2 | ecosystem: Host-associated > Plants > Roots > Rhizosphere > Soil ...
AAGATCAACCCCGGCGGCCATGTGCCGGCGCTGGTGATCGACGGTCAGGCCTATGCGGAGACCGCGGCGCTGCTGATGATCCTGGCCGAGCGTCATCCGGAGCGGGGTTTTGCACCGGAGATCAGCGCGCCGGACCGCGCCACCTATCTGCAATGGATGGTCATCTTCGCCAACACGGTGATGCCGGCGTTCCGTCTGTTCTATTACGCCGACGAAGGTGCGGGACCGGACAACGCGGAAGCGACAAAGGCGCAGGCGGCACTACGCATCGAGAAAGTCTTCACGCGTATCGATGCGTTGCTCGCAGATGGCCGTCCCTACCTTCTCGGCGAAAAACTGTTCGCTACCGATTTTCTTTTGGGGATGCTCGCGCGCTGGTCGCGCAATCTCCCGCGCACCGCGCTCGCCTGGCCGCATCTCAAAGCCTATGTCGAGCGCATCCGCGCGATGCCGTCTTATCTCGAGACGCACAACCGCGAGAAATTACAGGGCTGGATTTAAAGCCTCCGATTTCCCCACTTCACCATGGCCGGGCTTGACCCGGCCACCTAGCCAGCGAGCGACAGCGAGCGAGATAAACCACTGTCTCGCGCAGAGACGTGGAGTTTTTCTTCTCCGCGGCTCCGCGTGAATCCTATTGCGACCGCAGACGCGGTCGCGCTGGGTGGCCGGGTCAAGCCCGGCCATGGTGAGTTTGGGTTCAGTATTCGTAATCCCGACGATAATCCGAACGCGCTTCGTGAATGGCGTTGTCGGCACGGTTCAGGCCGCTCTCGACCGCTTTCTTGTAGCAGGACTCGCTCACCGCCATCTTGATCGGATAGCGTGAGGCAAGCTCGCCGCAGATATCATGCGCCGCGTCGCGCACACGTTCACGCAATTCCACCGCGCCATCGCGCGTGGTCAGATCGAGATCGCTGTAGCTGACCGGCAGCGACAGTGTGGTGGGCTCAGAGGCGCGCGTGGGGCTCGAGGGATATGCGCGGTGGCCGTAGTAATCCGGCGCGATCACGATCACTTCTTCCGGCGGACCGTTCTGATAGCCCTGATCCGGATAGCTCTGATCCTGATAATTGGGATCGTTCTGAGGGCCATTGTCATAGTATCCCTGCGCCGAGGCGGCTGACGCCGCGAGCACCGCAGCCGTCGCGATCAGCGCCGCGCGAAATGTGTTCGTCATGTCTCTCTCCCGAATGAATGTGGCCGATGCGTCCGACGGGCGGACACCTGTTGGTGAACAACGGTTGTTGTTGTGTTTGGTTCGCCGCCGGACGGTCTCAATTGCGAGATTGCCGGGGTTTCATTGCGTCAAAATCGTGGTCGCGGAACTTCGCTTGATTTGGCGCGGCGAGGGGGCGATAAGCCCGGTTCCCATGAGCATTCAAGTCAAAATCTGCGGCATAAATAGCGTGGAATCCGCCGACGCGGCGGTGCGCGCGGGCGCGGATTTTGCGGGGCTTGTGTTCTTTCCCGCATCGCCGCGCAACCTGACGCGCGAGCAGGGCGCGAGCCTCGCCGAACGCATGCGTGGGCGTGCGCGTTTGGTAGCTCTGATGGTGGATGCGAAAGACGAAGAGATTGCCGCGGTGGTGAAGGCTGTGCGTCCCGACTTCCTGCAATTTCACGGTAGCGAGTCGCCGGAGCGCGTGGGCGCCGCGCGTTCGCAATTCGGTGTGCCGGTGATCAAGGCGATGGCAATCGCGGACTCGTCCGATCTTGCACGCGCGGCCAGTTATGCCGATGCAGCCGAGATGTTCCTGTTCGATGCCAAAGCGCCGGCGAATGCCGCACGGCCAGGCGGGCATGGTGCTGCGTTCGACTGGCAATTGCTCCGTGGGCGGAGTTTCTCGCGTCCTTGGCTTTTGGCCGGTGGCTTGGATGCAGATAATGTCGTGCGCGCGATCAAGAGCAGCGACGCGCCGGGCGTCGATGTGTCGTCTGGCGTCGAGACAGCACCGGGCGTGAAGAGCGCGCAGATGATTTCGGATTTTGTCGCAGCGGCGCGGTCCGCTTCCTATGCGGAGACGCGCGCGTGAACGATCGTCCCAATTCCTTCCGCAGCGGTCCCGATCCGAAAGGCCATTTCGGCGCCTATGGTGGACGCTTCGTCGCCGAGACGTTGATGCCGCTCGTGCTCGATCTCGAGCGCGCCTATGACGAGGCCAAGCGCGATCCCGCGTTCCAGACCGAACTCTCCGGTATGCTCACGCATTACGTTGGCCGCGAGAGTCCGCTCTATTTCGCGGAACGTCTCACCGAACATCTTGGCGGCGCGAAGATCTATCTGAAGCGCGAAGACCTCAACCACACCGGCGCGCACAAGATCAACAACTGCCTCGGCCAGATCCTGCTCGCGCGCCGCATGGGCAAGACGCGCATCATCGCGGAGACGGGCGCGGGCCAGCACGGTGTCGCGACCGCGACCGTTGCGGCGCGCTTTGGGCTACCATGTGTCGTCTATATGGGCGAGGTCGATATTGAGCGGCAGAAGCCGAATGTGTTCCGCATGCGCCTACTCGGCGCGGAGGTGCGACCGGTAAAGTCGGGTTCGCGCACGCTGAAAGACGCGATGAACGAGGCGCTGCGCGACTGGGTCACCAATGTCCACGACACGTTCTACATCATCGGTTCCGCCGCGGGCCCGCATCCCTATCCGCAACTGGTGCGCGATTTCCAAACGGTGATCGGCAACGAGACGCGCGCGCAGATGCAGGACCGCGAGGGCAGGTTGCCCGATATGGTCGTCGCCTGCGTCGGCGGTGGCTCGAACGCCATCGGCATGTTCCATCCGTTCCTTGATGATAGCGGCGTGCAGATCCACGGCGTCGAAGCGAGCGGCGACGGTCTCGATACCGAACGCCACGCCGCAACGCTGACCAAAGGCACGCCCGGCGTGCTGCATGGTGCGCGGTCTTATCTGTTGCAGGATCGCGACGGGCAGATCCTCGAAGCGCATTCGATCTCGGCCGGTCTCGATTATCCCGGCGTCGGGCCGGAGCATTCGTGGCTCAAGGATCAGGGCCGCGTGCAGTATTTCTCCGCCAGCGACAAGGATGCGCTCGAAGCGTTCGTCTTGCTGTCCAAGCTCGAAGGCATCATCCCCGCGCTCGAATCCGCGCACGCCATTGCGCATGTGATGCGTGTCGCGCCGCAGATGAGCAAGGATAAGATCATCGCCGTCTGCCTCTCCGGCCGCGGCGACAAGGACGTGTTCTCCGCGGCGGCTGCGCTGGGGGAGAAGATATGAGAAGTGAGAAGCAGCGCGGCTGCTCGACCCTCCCCTTGAGGGAGGGTCGAAAAATGCAAAGCATTTTTCGGGGAGGGGTATTTGCTCTTAACCTGACCCCTCCCCGAAATTTGCTTCGCTTCGCTGCGCAAATTGTCGACCCTCCCTCAAGGGGAGGGTGGAAGTGAGCCGTATCTCCCAAACGTTCGCGGCACTGAAGCAGCAGAACCGCTCCGCCTTTGTGCCGTTCATCACCGCCGGCGATCCGGATTTCGACACGGCGCTGGCGTTGCTCACGGAACTGCCGAAAGCCGGCGCCGATCTGATCGAGCTTGGCATTCCGTTTTCCGATCCGATGGCGGACGGGCCCGTGAACCAGGCATCGTATCTGCGCGCGCTCGAAAGCGGCATGACGCTGCCGAAAGTGCTCGATCTTGTGCGCCGCTTCCGCAAGGCGGACGCAAAGACGCCGCTCGTTCTGATGGGCTCCTACAATCCGATCCATGCCTATGGCACCGCGCGCTTCTGCAAGGACGCAGCAGAGGCGGGCATCGATGGGTTCCTCATCGTCGATCTGCCGCCCGAGGAAGACGAGGTGCTGCGTGCGCCTGCCGGTCTGCACGGCCTCGATGTCGTGCGCTTCGTGACGCCGACCAGCGACGATGCGCGGCTCAAAACCATTCTCGATGGCGCAAGCGGCTATCTCTATTATATCTCGATGGCGGGAATCACCGGCAGCAAGGCGATCGATTCCGGTGACGTCGAATCCGCGATCGCGCATCTGCGGACCAAAACAAATCTGCCCTGTACCGTGGGCTTCGGCATCCGCTCGCCGGAACAAGCGGGCCGTGTCGCCCGTTTTGCCGATGGCGCCGTGGTGGGAACCGCGATTGTGAGCAAAATCTTCGAAAATCTTAACGCCAAGGCCAAGCGCGCCGCGTTAGTCTCCGATGTCGCCGCTTTTTGCAAAGCGCTCGCCGATTCCGTGCATGCGGCGCGCGAATAGAATGTGCTAGGTTGCCACCATGAACTGGATCGCCAATTTCGTCCGCCCACGGATCAAAGGCCTGATGGGCGGCCGTGCGCAAACGGACACGCCGGATAACCTCTGGAAGAAATGTCCCTCCTGTGGGGAGATGGTCTTCCACCGCGACCTGACGGCGGCGCAGAACGTGTGCCCGAATTGCGACTTCCACATGCGCATCGGCCCGGCGGAGCGTTTCGCCGCGATGTTCGACGGTGGCCAGTTCGAGGAGTTACCGGTTGTCGCCGTCGCCGCCGACCCGCTCAAATTCCGCGGCGAGAAGAAATATCCCGACGAGATGAAATCGGCGCGCACCAAAACCGCGCGACAGGAAGCGCTCACTGCCGCGCGCGGCACGCTCGACGGAATGCCGGTGATGATCGCGGTGCAGCCATTCGATTTCCTCGGCGGTTCGCTCGGCATGGGCGTGGGCGAGGGCCTCGTCCGCGCGATGCAGGCAGCGGTGGAAGAGAAGCGTCCGTTCATCCTGTTCGTGTCGTCCGGTGGCGCACGCATGCAGGAAGGCATCCTCTCGCTGATGCAGATGCCGCGCGTGACGATCTGCGTCGATATGCTGAAGGAAGCGGGGCTGCCCTATATCGTCGTGCTCACCGATCCGACCTTCGGCGGCGTCAGCGCGTCTTATGCAATGCTGGGCGATGTGCAGATCGCGGAGCCTGGCGCGCAGATCGGCTTCACCGGCGCGCGCGTGATCGCGCAGACGATCCGTGCGCAATTGCCGGAAGGCTTCCAACGCGCGGAATATCTGCTGGAACACGGCTTACTCGACATGGTCACGCATCGCCATGAGCTGCATGAGACGCTGTCACGCCTTGTGCATCTGATGATGAAGCGCTCGCGCCCGAAGAAAGCATCCGCGCCGCCGGCCATCGTGAACGCCACCGCGAGCCGCGCGTGAGCCTTCCGGCCACGCGCAGCGACGCGGTCCTCGAACGGCTTCTCTCGCTTCACCCGAAAAAGATCGATCTGGTGCTGGACCGTATCCAGCGCTTGCTCGCCCAGCTCGGCCATCCGGAACGCGCGCTGCCGCCGGTGATCCATGTCGCGGGTACGAACGGAAAGGGCTCCACCTGCGCGTTCAGCCGCGCGATGCTCGAGGCGCAGGGGCTGAAGGTGCATGTCTATTCCTCGCCGCATCTGGTCGAATTCCGCGAGCGTATCCGCGTCAGCGGTGCGCTGATCTCCGAAGAAGAATTGTCCGCCACCTTGGAGGAATGCGAGCGCGTCAACGACGGCGCGCCGATCACCTTCTTCGAGATCACGACGGCCGCAGCGTTCGTCGCCTTCGCGCGGCATAAAGCGGACGCACTGGTGCTGGAGGTCGGCCTCGGCGGCAAATACGACGCGACCAATGTAATCGCCAAGCCGCGCATGACGATCATCACACCCATCGGCCTCGACCACGCGGAGTTTCTCGGCGAGCAGATCGCGGGCATCGCAGCGGAAAAGGCCGGCATCATCAAGCCCGGCGTGCCTCTGGTCGTCGGCAACCAGGAAGACGTGCCGCGCGATGTGATCCTGCGCCGTGCCGATGCGCTCTCCGCGCCGGCTTACGTGTTCGGTCAGGACTTCTTCGCGCATCAGGAACACGGCCGCATGGTTTATCAGGACACCGACGGCCTGCTCGATCTACCGTTGCCGAAACTGATCGGCCGCCATCAGATCGAGAATGCGGCGACGGCAATTGCCGGTCTGCGCCGCGCCGCTCACGGCTGGGGCAAGGACAGCGCGATCGAGCGTGGGCTGCGCACTGTCGAATGGCCCGCGCGGTTGCAGCGTCTGCATCATGGGCCGCTGCTCGAGATGGCGCCGGATGGCGCAGAAGTCTGGCTCGACGGCGGGCACAATCCGCATGGCGCCGCGGCCGTCGCGTCGGCAATGGCGGATCTCGAAGATCGCGGCGAACGTCCGCTCTATCTCATCTGCGGAATGCTGCGCACGAAAGACGCGCTCAGTTTCCTATCGACCTTCCGCGGCCTCGCGCGCCATGTCGCGACCGTGACCATTCCCGGCGAAGCGATGAGCCTTGGCGCGGGCGAACTCTACGATCGCGCGCGCGCCGCCGGTCTCGATGCCGCACCGGCGGAAGACATCGAAGACGCCATGCTGCAACTCGCCGCGTGGACCCGGGCACATCCGAAAGAGCCGCCGCCGCGTATTCTCATCTGCGGATCTCTGTATCTCGCGGGCGTGGTGCTGAGCGAGAATTCGTAGCGTCGATCGTCGATTCTCAATCACGCGTTGTGTGGAGATGGCGCAGTGATATGATCCTCGACGATCAGGAAAAACAGGTGAACCCCATGTGGTCTCGAGTTGGTGTGGCGACCATATTATGGCTCTTGTCGTGCTGTGCGGCGACGGCAAAGAATACCGCGCTCGATGACGGCGTATTCGCCATGTACAATCTATCCAAGACCGCAGTGACGATTTCCCTTTGTGGCTCTATCGACGGTGGATCCGGCTGTTTTGGGTTTGCAAGAATGCACCCTCCGTTTGAGCGTGCTTGCGCGGTTCTTGAAGGCCTGCCATCCACGAATGGAAATGTGATTTCGCGCGACATCTACATTCTCGATGAACGGGCGTCGGCCTCCGATGTCGCGAGCCTCTATGTCTACACCAGAACCGACACCTTCAGTAACGGTGGCGACACCTTGAGCGTTGTCCAGAAAGCAAAAGTGCCACTCACCTTCTCTGGATTCAACGTTACTGGCGGCGAAGGTGCCCGATGCTCCATGGTAGCAAGCGATGTCTCTGTCTTCGCCGGTACGACCGCGTCCGATCATGTCGGTGTAGTCAACAAGAGCACGCTAGGCGTCACGCTTACCGGCGGCGGCGGCCCCTTGGTGTCGCTCTTCGTGGATGAACGAGGTTATGTTTCCGTAGACGCCCGGGATGGTTTTCTAATCGTCACGCCAGATGGTCGTGGCGCGTTCTCTGGTGGAGGACATGAATTTCTGGTCGGAACACGTCGTGCGCTGACCCTCGACGACGTAAAAACCGTGCGACAAGGAAATCCCGTCACTGAGCCCGTTGGTTCATCGCGGCCTTGATCAGCACCGGTAGAACGACCAGTGAAGCCAGAAAATACCCGTGGTACCAGATCGGGAATTTGGGCCACAGCGTATAGTGGACCGGAATGAAGAACGCGAGCATCAGGACGCCGAACGCCCACCCCACCGAGCGTGAAGCGGGCGCGACGCCGACCGCGATCATCGATGCGATGAGGAGCGCCACAGTGCTCTCCGCCAATCGCGCGAGCATCATCTGGAGCGTGAATGTCATCGCCGTGTAGTTGGTGGCGTAGTCCGGCCAGAAATGGCGCATGGTCCGGTCCATCACCGTGACCAGCACAATCCACGCGACGACGCCCGCGATGACGCCCAAAACAGTCCTGACCATGTATGCCCCCTTGAGTGATCCGGCGACTCTAGCCCAGCTGCGCCGAAGCAGAATTGTACAGAAATCCCGGGGCTAACCCGGGATTGCGCCATTGCGAAAATAATAGGTTTAAAGTCCTTGACAAGGACTTCTGGCATCCCCATCTCCCGGCTTTGAGCAGGAGATTGCCCATGATGGATGACCAGAGCGAAGACGAAGACCTGGATTTTGAAGAGGCGGAAGCCTCTGATTCGATTGAAGAAACGCCGGCGCAGAGCAGCAGACCGGCGCTGGCTTCCGACCTTGTGCGCGACGCGGAAGAGAAGGAGCGTCAGCGTTGGCTGGCGGACACTTCCAGCGAGCAGGTCCGGGAAGCACTGCTGCGTGCGTGGGAGAAAGAGCGCCTCGCCGACGCAGAGACTCGGGAAGGCCGGCTGGCGCCGTTCGATAACCGCGATCCCTATGAGTATCGTGTCGACAAGCGCGTGCCGCGGATCGCTGTGCCGGTGGAGAAATCCGCGCGGCGCTATGAACCCTGCACGGATGCGCTGGATGATGCGGAGACCGAGCTCACCGCCGTGATTGCGGAGTGCCGCTATTTCATGCGCGAGATGGTGTTCGAATCCGCACGAACGACACCGATCGTGGACGACCGGATCAGATTCCTCGAAAGCGCGCGGAGTTTGGCCGAAGTGAGCGCCAAGGTTGGCTATAGCGTCGCGTCCGTGCGCAATCCTTTGCTCGCCGAACCGGAAGATAAGAAGAAAAAACGCGCACGCCGGTGAAAACGAAAATCAAGCTGTTGTGTCCCGCGGAGGTCTGGCAACCAAAGCGGGGTGCGCGGCCCGGAAACCGCAACGCCTGGAAGACCGGCTATCACTGCACCCGCATGCGCAACCTGCGCAGCCGGATCCATGCGTTCAAGAAGTATGCGCGGGATGCGATGTGGCGGGTGGATGCGTTGGTTTACGCAAGATCGGAAGAGATAGCTTCGAAAAAGAACAACCCTCCCCTTGAGTCCGGCTACGCCACGGCTTCGCCGGACTGCGCGCCAAACCCGGCGAAGCATGAGCGAAGTCGGGTTGAGGGAGGGTCGAAAAACGCGAAGCGGTTTTCGGGGAGGGGTACGTGCTCGACACCAATAACCCCTCCCCGAAATTTGCTTCGCTGCGCTCGCAAATTGTCGACCCTCCCTCAGGGGGAGGGTGGAGGATCAGGCCGTCTTCGCGGCGCTCGCGGGAACGGAGCTTTCGATCCATTCCTTGATCTTCGACTTCGGCAGCGCACCGACTTTGGTCGCGGCGACCTGGCCGTTCTGGAAAATCATCATCGTCGGGATGCCGCGCACGCCGTATTTCTGCGGCACATGCGGGTTCTCGTCGATGTTGATCTTGGCGATCGTGACCTTGCCCTGCATCTCCGTGGAGAGTTCATCCAGCGCCGGCGCGATCATCTTGCACGGGCCGCACCACTCCGCCCAGAAGTCGACCACGACCGGGCCCTTGGCGTTGAGGACATCGTTCTGGAAGGACGCATCGGAGACTTTGATCGGCATAAGCACACCTTGGGTTTGAAGCTGACCGTGAATCTAGGAACGAGGAGGGCGAAAATCAACGCGCCTGCAAACGCGCCGAAATCCGGGCGATTTCGGCATCGAGCAACGCGTCCGACAGCCGCATCAGGCGCGGACCCTCCGTCCACACCAGCGCGCAGGCGATTCGGCGGCCTGGGAAAATCTTCGTTGCCCCCGCGCGGTAAAGGGCCATTTGCGTTCTGTAGATTTGGGCGACGTCTTCCTCGCGCGCCGGCGGCGGCCGGTTGGTTTTGTAGTCGACGATCAGGACTTCGTCGTTGGTAACGGCGAGACGGTCGATGCGGCCATTGATGCGCGCGCCTTCGCCAAGTTCCGGCAGATCGGCGACAAGCCCTGCTTCCGCCCGGCTTCCCGGCGCAAACGCTGCAGCGAATTGCGGATCGTTCAGTACACGGAGCGTCTCGCTGGCAATGGCCTCCGCGTCTTCAATGTCGCGCTGGGCTTTGAGGAATTTCAGCGCGATCTCACGGCGGTCTTCCGGCGCGATCTCCGGCAACCGCGCGAGCAATGCGTGGACCAGAAGCCCGCGGCGGAAACGCTGCATGTTGTGCGGCGAGGATGTCGGAGGTTCTTCTGCATCGTTCGCATCCGAAGGCCGGATGAGGCGCGGATTGGCGCGTTCCACCGGCGCAGCAGCGTTCGCCCAAGACGGAATATCTACTGCCGATTGCAACGCGGTTTTCCCGGCTTCGGTGACCTGGTCCTCGGCATCGCCGATGACCCGGATTGTCTCGCCGTCTTCGCGCGTGATCTCTTTGCCGAGCTTTTCGGCAGCGGCCTTTGCCAGCGTGTACCAGGAGTGGGGTTTGATACCCTTCTTGCCCTCGAAGCCGCAGACCACCAGCCGGTCGCGCGCGCGGGTGAGGGCGACATACAGAAGCCGGCGATGCTCTTCCAGCATCCGCTCCTTCACGACCTGCTTTGCCTCTAGCACCGCACGCGGCGCTTCATCGTTGGCGACCGGATAGAGGACGCCATCGTCTGTATACAGAAGATTGCCATGATCGGCTTTGCCCGCACCGCTGCGCGTGGTATCGGCGAGGATGACGATATCGGCTTCCAGTCCCTTAGCGCCGTGCACGGTCATCACGCGCACCTCGTCACGGCCGCGCTCCATGTCGCGCTTGATCTGGGTCTCGCCTTTTTCGATCCAGTGCAGGAAGCCTTCGAGCGATGGGGTGTTGTCGGCTTCATAGGCGAGCGCCAGCGAGAGGAACTCCTCGATCGCATCGCTCGCTTCCTGGCCGAGGCGTTTGAGCAGCCGCTTCTTGTGGCTGAGTGTGCCCAGCACATGGGCATAGAACTCGAACGGCGGCACGAAATCGGCACGGCTGCGCATTGCGCTCAGGAAATCATGCGCCTCAGCGAACGATGGCGTTTCGGCGTGACGACGCTGCAACTCGCGCCACAGCGATCCTTCGCGGCCATAGCTGAGCTTGAACAATTCCTCCTCGCTCACCGAGCACAAGGGCGAACGCAGCAACGCGGCAAGATTGTAATTGTCCTCCGGCAGCAGCACGAAACGGCCGAGCGCCATCAGGTCCATCACGCCGATCTGCTCCGTCAGCGTCACGCGATCCGCGCCGGCGACCGGGACATCGAGCTGCTTCAGCTCGCGGATCACCGCCGTGCCGAATGGCTCGCGCTTCGGCAGCAGGATCATAATGTCGCCCGCCTTCACCGGCTCCGTGTGTCCCGGCAACACGGTGTGGCCGATCCAGTCCTTGATCTTGCGTGCGACTTCACGGGCAAGCTTTGCCGCTGGACTTTGCTTCGACAGAACGTTGACCGGCGCGGTCCACGGGTCTTCGTCTGCGCCATCTTCCGGCTTCGTTGTCGGCCAGAGTTCGACGCGGCCTTTGTCATGCTCACGAAAGGCTTTGTGCTTCAGAGGTTCTCCGTCCGATGTCAGGCCCTTGCGCGCTTCCTCCGTTGCGAACACTTCATCGACGAACTGCAGAACCTCCGGCACTGAGCGCCGCGACTGCAAGAGCGGCTGCACGATAAATTCTCGTCCCGCCGCTTTGGCCGCAGCCTGGAACGCGTCGCGATGATGCGCGAACTCGGCCGGGTCCGCGCCCTGAAAGCTGAAGATCGACTGCTTCTCGTCGCCGACCGCGAAGATCGTGCGCTCGCGCCCCGTATCGGCATCGCGTCCGGCGCCGGCATAAAACTCCGCCGTCAGCGCCTTCACGATACGCCACTGCTCCGGGCTCGTGTCCTGTGCTTCGTCGATCAAGATATGGTCAATGCCGCCATCGAGCTTGAACAGAACCCAAGCCGCTGCGTCGGCGCGCTCGAGCAGGTCGCGTGTCGTCGTGATGAGGTCCTCGTAATCGAGCATGCCGCGCGCGCGTTTCGCCAGAGCGTATTCCGCGCGCACCGCATCGACGACGATCAGCGCCGCCTCGGCCAGCATCGCGGCATGGGCTGCTTTGCGCTGTTCATCGCAGCGAAGAACATCGGCCTGAAGCCTGTCGATCAGCGCGCGCAACTCTGGACTCGTTGCAGAGTGCTTCTTGGTGACGGGGTCCTTGCGCGGCTCGCCGTCCTTGGTCAGCACGACCTGGCGGAGCGCGCCCCACATGGTCGGTCCCGCAGGCAGCGCCAGAGCTTCAAGGAGCTGCGCCGCGCGGTCCTTATCGGTCTTGGAACCGAGCACCATCCACGCGGCGAGTGCCTTGAGTTCGGCAAGATCGCGCTGAATCGCATGGCAGTGATTTGTGACGATATCATCGGCGCTGTGTTCGGGATGTGCACCATGCGCGCGACGAACCGCGGCACCGATACCTTCGTTCTTGATGGCGATATCGTCGAGAAAACGCTCAAGCTTGCGGCGGTCTCCGCCGAGCGCCGCTTTGAGCAGATCGCTCATCGTGGATTCGCTTGTCTGCGTGAGCAGGAATGCGAGCGCCGTGGCGCGTGTTGCATCGCCGCTGCCCGCACGCTCCAGCACGCGGTTGCGCGACGCGGCCATCAATTCGCGCGCAGTCTGATCGTCCAGCACATCGAAGGACGGCGCGATGCCAGCCTCGATCGGAAAGCGCGTGAGCAGGCTCTGGCAGAACGCGTGGATGGTCTGAATCTTCAAGCCGCCCGGTGTCTCAAGCGCCTGTGCGAACAGGCGGCGCGCCTTGCGCAATTGCTGCGCACCACCGGGATCGGCGCCGATGTTGGCGATGTTTTTCTTGAGCGCGTCGTCCGAAAGCATCGACCATTCGCCGAGCTGCTTGAACAGGCGGCCCTGCATCTCCGCCGCCGCCGCTTTGGTGTAGGTGAGGCAGAGAATCTTCTCCGGCTTCACCTCCGCGAGCAGCAGGCGTGTCACGCGGTTGGCGAGCGTGAACGTCTTGCCCGATCCCGCGTTGGCCGCGACCCAGGCCGAGTGCCGCGGATCGGCGGCGATGGTGGAGGGCTCACTCATTCCTCTTCCCATCCGCTCAGCGACCATTCGCGGACGCGCGCGAGATGATCGTAGTCACCGGAAATATCCGCCCGATACGGCGCGACACGCGAGCGATACGGCGCTGTCGGATCGGCGAACTTGGCGATGAAGGCTTTCAATCGCGCCACCGTCTCCGCGACCAACGAAAGATCGACCTGCTGCATCTCTCCTGCATCGCGTCCACCGCTGAACCAGACATAGAGCAATTCCTGCGCGCTCTGCGCACCGGCCTTTTCAAACGCGCCAGCCTCTAGCATTGCCGCTTCGAGCAGAAGCTGCGGCGCCAGGAACGCCTTGATCTGTTTCGGCGCCGGCGGCTTGCCGGTCTTGTAATCGAGGATCGCGGCGCCGCCGGCAGTCAGAAGATCGATGCGGTCGGCGACACCATAGACAGTGAAGTCATCGGTGACAGACCACTTCGTGGATTCCTGTTCGGTCAGCGATTGCTGGATGCGAGAGCGGCGTGCGCGTTCTTCCTGAACGAACCATGCCGCTGCACGCTGGAAACGCGGACGCCACAACGCCTGCGCCGATTTCGGCGTGCGGTACTTTGCGAACACCTCGACTGCAATCGTATCGAGTTGCAGCACGGCATCGTCGGGCAACGCGCCGGGGAAGTTATCGACGAAGGTTTCCAGCGCTTCATGCACCAGCGTGCCGCGCTCCATCGGCCCGATCTCGGCGTCGAGCGGATCGAGCGGCTTCAGGCGCAGCACGCGCCGCGCATAGATCGCATACGGATCGCGCACCCATTTCTCGATGTCAGTGACGGGCAACGATTTCGGCCGCGCCTCGATCGGCGGCGTTGGCGCGGGACGTTCGATGCGTTCGGGCTGTCCGGCTTCACTCAGCGCGCGCGACCAGGCGGCGTAGTCGTAGGCTGGCTTCAACGCATCTTTCAATTCCAGTCCATTGCAGAGCTGAACCAGACGCTGCACCCAGCGCGAGGCGATGGTCGGCGTACCGTCGGCTTTGAGCGCCCGCGTCAGCATCACGCGCGGTCCCGCCGCAAGCATCGCGAAATCGTGTGCCGATTGGCCGATGCGGAATTCGGGAAGCTCGAGCTTCAGCGCCTTGCGCATCGGGCGCGAGAACCAGGGATCGGTCGTGGCAGCCTGCGGCCATGTGCCTTCGTTGAGGCTTCCGAGAATGACGAGATCGAAGCTCTGCAACCGCGCTTCCTGCGCACCAAGGATCGCGAGCCGCGGATGCTTGCCATACGCGGGCCGGATCGCGATGCGCCGCGCAAAATCGCGGAACAGCGGCGTGTAGGCGCTCGCTTCGACAGCCGGAAGATCGGCGGAGGCTTCACGCAATTTCTCAAACAGCGTGGCCGCCTGCGCACCGGCATCGCCGCGCCAGAGAGTGTCGGGCGACGACAGCGCTTCCGCCGCCGTGAGGTGTGCCGCCGCCGCATCGGCGATAAAGAGTTCACGCTGCGCCAGCACATCACCGAGCGGACGAAGAATCTCCGAGACCCTCGCGAACCACGCGGCGAGGCCGGGGTAGTGTTCCTCTTTCTCATCGATTTGATGCGCGATGCCGTCTAGTCCGGCATCCGGACGTGGACCGCGCAAAATGATGTCGAGCTTGCGTGCACTCTCGCGGAACGCGCCCACATCGCTGCCCATCGTGGCGAGCGGATGCTTGAGCAGCGCCAGCAACGGCACCGGTGCGAATCCGGACTCTGCCGCTTCGGCAAGCAGATTGAGGAACGTGCCCGGCGGCGTGTGCGAGAGCGGCTGGCCCGCGGAGTCATCGATGGCGATATCCCAGCGCAGCAGATTCGCCGCAACACGCCGCGCCAGTGCGCGATCAGGGGTAACGAGGGCCGCGGTCTGACCTTTGGTCTCCAGCGCTTCGCGCAATGCGAGCGCGATGACGGAGGCCTCCTCCGCGGGATCGGCGGCTTCGAGCAGCGAGATGTTCTTGAGACCTTGCGCAATCTCTTCGCCGCCGCTTTCGGCAAGCTTGCGCCATGCGTGGGTTGTCGGCGCGGGCCGTAGTGTCTCGCGCAGAAGCAGTTCGCGTTCGACAGATGGCGTCACATCGGACCAGTCGCGCACATCTTTGCGTTTGATGGCGATGCGCTCCAGCAATTGCTTTATGCCGTATTGTGGATGGCCGGGATCGAGGTCGTTCCAGCTATCAGCATCGAGGTCTCGGTCGAGGCCGGGCAGGACGACCATGCCCTTCGGCAGGCGCGCGATGACTCCGAGCAATTGGCCCGTCGCTGGAATAGAGCCGGTTGAACCCGCCGCGATCACCATGCCTTGCGGTGGATGCTCGGCGAGGCGTTTGGCGAGCGCGTGGAGATATTGGTTCCGGCGCGCGGCCGGGTTCATCATCCCTTCCGCGGCGAGCAATGCTGGCCATTGCTCGCGGATGATTTCCAGGAAGCCGAGAACTTCGACCCAGTGCTCGGCCAATGCACGCGGCGCCAAGTCGGCGAAATGTGCGGTATTCGCGCCCTGCGTTTCCATCTCGTCCATCAGACTGGCGAGGCTTCCCGCGAGAGCTGCGGCTTGCGCGAAGCCGAGGCGGCCTTGGCGACGCGTTTCGTCCCAGCGTTTGACGAGCGTCGCGAGCAGCAGACGCCGCCGCATCGGGGATATCGCAGGCGTCAGGTCGAGATTGTCGGCCTCGGCATCGAACAGGAATTCATCTTCGTCGACATCGCCGAGGGCTTTGAAATCCGGAAGCAGCGCTGCGCCGCCAAGAACGCGTGCGAATGTGTCGGAAAATGTTCGCGCTGCGCGTCGCGTCGGCAGATAGATAGTGACCGATGACAATGCGAGCGGATCGGTGCCCAACCGCGCGATCAATCCCCGCGCCAAGGTTTCGGCGAAGGGCAGGCTCGCCGCGATCGTCAGGACGTTCGGTGTGCGCTCAGGCCGGGACAAGGTCTGCCAGGAAATCGTCGGCTTCCTTCACCGCTTCCGGCGTGCCGACATGCATCCACACGCCGTCGAGGCGGATACCGTAGAGGCGCCGCTTCTCGATCGCGACGTTCCACAGCACGTTCATGGAGAAGGAGCCGTTGGGTGCTTTGTCGAAGATCCGCGGATGGACGATCTGCACGCCGGGATAGGCGAAGGGCGACACGCGACGGTCGGCCACGCGCGTCAGATGGCCTTCGGAATCCATGTTGAAATCGCCCCCGCCCTCGAAGCCCAGCGCGGTGACCATCGAGGCTATCAGCAGCAGCGCGTCCATTTCGTACGGGTTCCAGCGTTCCTGCATGCGTTCGAGCGCATGGCCCATGCCTTCGACCCAGACGGAATCCGAATTCAAGACGAAGAACGGCTCATCTTCGAAATTCGGCAGCGCTTTCACGATGCCGCCGCCGGTACCGAGGATCTCGTCGTGCTCATCGGAAATGCGGATCTCGACATCCTTGCGCTTGGCAAGATGCGTTTTGAGCTGATCGGATTTGTAATGCGCGTTGACGACGATGAGCTTCACGCCTGTCGCGACCAGACGGTCGATGGCGTGATCGATCAGCGCCTTGCCCATCACCTGGACCAGCGGTTTGGGACGGTCATTGGTCAGCGGCCGCATACGCGTGCCCAAACCCGCCGCCATCACCATCGCGCGTGTCGGTCCGGTCAAATTACGCTCCACTAATCTCGCCGCGGCGATCGCGCGGAATGGTTTTGTCATACCACGATTTGAGCGCGGCCAGCGCCGGGTGCTCTAGATCGCGGTTCAGATGCCCCCACACGCGGGGCAGGTAGGAAAGATAGCGCGGCTTACCGTCTCTTTTGTAAAGGCGCGCGAAGATGCCGGCGATCTTGGCATTGCGCTGCGCCGCCATCACGGCCATCTGCGCCTTGTAGGTTTCCGGATCGGCGCCGGTGACGGCGAGATAGCGCTGCATGGTCGCGTCCGCGATCTCCGGCGGCACGTCGCGGCGCGCATCTTCAGTGAGCGAAATCAGGTCATATGCGCGGGTACCCGCGACCGCATCCTGGAAATCGATCAGGCCAACGCGCGCCGTGCCCGTGCGCTCCGGAAGCCAGAGCAGGTTCTGCGCGTGATAGTCGCGATGGACGAAAACGGGCGAGGGTTCTCTGACGGATTCCAGCGTCTTGCGCCACAGCGTGCGGTGTTCAGCGATCTCGTCTGGCGTGGCTTTGCGGCCAAGCGCATAGGGCAGATACCACTCGGTCATCAGGTCGATTTCGGCGAGCAGCGCGGTCTCGTCATAGGCGTGCAACGCTTTGTCGGGATGCAAGATATCCGGCGCGCCTTTGGCGTGCAGCGCGGACAGAACCTCAGCGGCATGTTCGTACAGCGTGCGCTCGTCGCCGCTACCGTCCGTCAGAACATCGGCATAGAGCGTATCCCCAAAGTCCTCGATCAGGACGAAACCGCTCGCCGGATCGGCGGCGTAGATTTCTGGCGCGCTAAGGCCTAAGCCGCGCAGATAGTTCGACGCGGCCACAAAGCGCGCGGTATCGCCACCCGCAAGGCGCGCGATGGCGTTGTAGCCGAGCGCGCGGCGTTCATCTGGTGTGGCGTCTGCTGGCGCGGCCGGAGCCTCTGCTGCCTGCGGTTGGTCCATCAGCATGGCGTTGCGGCCGTTCAGATGTACGCGTGCGTAGGAGCGTGTCGAGGCATCGCCGGGGCGCGGAACGATATCCGCGTCTCGCCAGCCGGAGCGCTCGACGAAATCACGCCGTTCCTGTTCGCGTTCAGGCGACATGCGCGTCCTCGAAATGCTTGGCCCATTTCGCAGGGCCGTTGATGGTCGCGATCCGCGAGTCCGAACCGGACGCGGCCAACACAATGTGCAACATATCGGGCGGCAGCCGGCCTTCAGCGCGCTCCGGCCATTCGATCAGCGCTGCACCTTCGGCGAGGGCGTCGTCCAGTCCGAGCTCGTCCATCTCGGAGGCGTTCTCGATACGGTAGAGATCGTAATGGCGCACAGTCAGGCGCGGCGTCTCATAGATCTGCACGAGCGTGAACGTCGGGCTCGGCACATCTTCCGTCACGCCGAGCGCGCGCAGGATGGCGCGGGCCAGAGTCGTTTTGCCGGCGCCGAGATCGCCTTCCAGGGCCACGGCGTCGCCCAGGTCCAAACCCTTCGCCACGCGCCCGCCCAGCGCCACGGTGGCGGCGGGGTCGAGCAGGGCAATGCGCCCGGCAAAGGGTTGAGAATCCTTGGTCATTGGCGGTCTTTTAGCTCGGCGTTTGCACCTGCACAAAGGGCATGTTAGCCCCGGTTTTCGGGCGTACATCCAAGGGCTTCATGGAAGAGCGGATCGTCATCATCGGCGCGGGTCAGGCGGGTGCGCAGGCCGTCGCTACCTTGCGGGCCGAGGGCTTCGCCGGCGCGATCACGATGGTCGGCGACGAGTTCTGTGCGCCCTATCAGCGGCCGCCGCTGTCCAAGACGTACCTGCGTGGCGAAGCGGCGCGCGAGACGTTGCTCGTGCGTCCGGACGACTGGTGGGACACGCAGGGCGTCGAGACGCGGCTCGGGACGCGCGTCACCGCGATCGATCCGACCGCCCGGACGGTGATGCTCACCGCCGGTGAGCCGATCGTGTTCGATCGATGTCTGATCGCGACCGGGGTCCGGAACCGCCCCCTTGGGGTTCCCGGCGCGGATCTCGAGGGCGTCGTCCACCTGCGGACGATCGCCGATTGCGACCGGATCCGCGCAGACGCTGCGCAGGCGGGCCACGTCGTCGTCGTCGGGATGGGGTTCATCGGCGCGGAGGTCGCGGCGTCGCTCCGGTCGACCGGCGTCGACGTCACGGTCGTCGAGATATTCCAGACCGCACTCTTCAAGGTGCTCGGCCCGCGGCTCGGAGGGGTGCTCGAGTCGATCCATCGCGATCACGGCGTGACGATGCGGTTCAACGACGGGGTCGCGCGGTTCGAAGGATCGGGACGCGTCGAGCGGGTGGTGACGCGCGACGGCGATGTG
>Ga0068853_100001176_pt1 | contig 18621 bp, 12 predicted proteins | sample KBSCornC32_FD_65655 | JGI IMG/M metagenome (GOLD analysis project Ga0068853, IMG submission 65655) | Corn rhizosphere microbial communities from Kellogg Biological Station, Michigan, USA - KBS Corn C3-2 | ecosystem: Host-associated > Plants > Roots > Rhizosphere > Soil ...
TTGAATTTCTTGCCCTGATCGTAAATGTGAACCTGGTACGTGAACAGCGCGATGCCGTCGGTGTCGGTCACTGCAGCGGCACTCAGTATCTGGTTGTAGATGTCCTCGTACCTCGCGGTTAAAATCTCAGGCCGCAAGCGTTTTTCCATATAAGCAAAAAGCTCAACATGCGTGAGGACGATCTTGTTCTGCGCGCGCTTTGCGCCGGCGCCGAGTCCGGAAAAATCGCGAACGCGGCGCGGCGGATACTTTTTGCGGTTGTCGGGACGATAGCTCGCCATCACCGCGCTTTGATAGATCATCATATCGAGATCGTCGATAACGCTCAGATAACTTGCAAGCAGTGGATCGTCGATGTGCGGCGCGCAGGCAGTAAGCAACCCGCGATCAAGGCTTTTTATAAACCCGCTGAATTCGCGTACGTATGCGGCGTAGTACGTACCGCTTCCCTCCTGGTAAGAATAAAAACCGGCAAGCGACGGGTGATGACGATATAGCCGGTACAGCTCGTTTGCGATTGCTTTGATCTCCTTCATTCGCGCGCCGTACGGCGAATCGCGCGTCATGTCCCAGCTTACCGAAAGCAAAACCGGAATGCCGTTGCGGTCGGCACGGCTGAGGATCAATTCAACAAGGTCATCTTTATAACTCGACTTCGCAATTTTGGACGGATAGAATGCTCCGTCGGTTGTGATCAGGTTGTGCGCGATCAAAAAATTGCCGCCGACGCTGTGAAAATCGTTCAGATATTTGTCGAGATCACCGGACGGGTCTTGCTTGTCGAGATAGTTCAAAACTAAATAATCCGCGACGATATTGCCGACACGGAACGAGGCTTTGCCAACGGCGGTCGGATGGTCTTTTGACCCATTCCAGGCGTGAATAACGTACAATCCGGCAGGCGAATTTTCGTCAACAACGATGGTTGCGGTGTAGGCGTTTGGTTTATTTCCTTTGCGTAGTTCTAGAGAGACGGCCCCGACCGTCGGTTTTAGTAATATTGCTTCGGAGGCTCCCTTGACCGTGACCGCAACGGTTTCACCTCTTTCAACCTTTTGCTTGTTGACGGCAATAGATATTGAGGATGATTGCGCGGTTGCAACGGCCGCTAGAGTGGTGACCAAGAGGGCGATAGCCGCAAGTTTGGCGCTGAGTTCGGAGAAAGTTGGCATTCGGATAAAAATCCCCACCCGCTACCGCAGGTGGTACTGACATAAATCGACAGACTAACAGCCTGTCGTACTCTACGCGTTTATCATTCGATTGATCGCGATCAGGTTCAGCATCAGGTGCCGAGGATGATGATAGTTTTCGACACGCTTGGGACGGGTTTTGAATTCCTCAAACTCCACTTTCCTGTTGCCCGCGTACATCCACAGCTGCGAGCCATGATCTTTTAGCGGATAGGTTTTCTGCACATAATCAAACGCGCGGTTGAACATTTCGGCGGCCCATGGCGCTCCGGTTTTTTCGAAGATGCGCAGACTTCCGATCAAGACTTCTTCTTGCGCCCAAAGAACTTTATCTAACGTCCAACGATTTTCGTCAACGTTCATCAAGTCGCGAAATACGCCGCCATAAACGTCGTCCCACGCAACTTCGACATGACGTTTAAAACGCAGCGCGAATGTGTCGTAGAGCTTTTGGTCCTTGAGCCGCTCCGCCTCGTCGAGCAGCATCCACGAAATTTCTATGCAATGGCCGGTGTAAACCAGCTGACGGTATTCGTTAAGGGGACGAGACAGATCGTGATTGAGAAGCTCGTTGTTAAGCTGAAATTCCGGGTTGAAATGATGATTTAACATCGCATCAACGCAGCGGGTCGCGACCTGTTCGAGTTCGGCATCTGCATGCATTTTCAGCATTTGCGTCGAAGTGCGAATGAGTACCATCCAAACGCCCTGGATGCGTGCACCGGGAAAGTCGCGAGCGTCTTTGCCAAGATACGTCTGTCCTATTGTCGGTCGGTAATTAGGGCTATCGTATAAGCGGATGCACTTCAGAACAAGCTGTTTTGCAAGGTCCCAAAAATGTTTATCGCCCGTTGCTTTTGAAAATTCTGCCAACCCCTCGGCGATAAAAACGTCGCCATATATTTCGCCATCGGCTGACGTGAGCGGCTTACCGTCGCGTGTTAATTCTTTTGGCCATAATTCATTCTCACCTTGCGGTTTTGATCTGAGAACGAATTCGAGCGATTTTCGCGCAACGTCCAGGTATTTTTTTTCGCGTGCGAGATTATTATAAAGGAACGCATAAACCCAACTGCCGCGTCCCTCGAACCAGCTTAGTTTATTGTCGTTGAGGCGTTCACCGGTGAAATCGGTGTTGCACATAAAACCGCCCATCTCATGGTCGATCACATACTTGTCCATAAACGGCAGAAAGTCGTCAAATAGAAAACCGTGATATTTTCGCTGCAATTCGGCAAGCGGTATCGCGAGCATATTGGACGCGTTTTTGACAACCTTCTTTTGCGCCGTCGCGATCGACGTGGAAAGCAATAGTCCACCGCAGCCTGCGGCGGCTGATACGAAATTTCTTCTATTCATTGGGATCGTATAAAAGCGGAAAAAACTGCCCGCCTAGCTTTTCGCCGCGCGGGATCGGCGCCACCTTTTCCTGCAGCGGCCGGTCCGAATCGGACCAAACGCCGTCGCGAATCACGTTTATCACAGCCGCTCGCCGCGGCCGGTCCGATGTGTTTGCAAACGAGCCGTGAACCATCAGCGGATGATGAAACGACGCCTCGCCTTTTTTCAACTCGATAGGTACAGGCTGAAATTCGCTAAGCTGATCGGCAGTCAGATAATCGCGAATGGTTTCCATATTGCGGGTAAAATCTTCGCGCGGCAGCAGGTTCCATTTATGGCTTCGCGGAACGTAATGCACGCAGCCATTTTCGCGTGTTGAATCGTCAAGGCCGATCCAGCATGTCAAGTGCGCCATTGGTTTTGTTCGTGTCCAATACGAGTAATCCTGATGCCAGATGACCTCGCCGCCGTGGTGCGCGGGTTTGCAAAAGAGCTGGTCGTGCCAAAACCGGACTGCACCGCCAAGCAGCTGCGACGCCGGCACGAGAAAGGCCGGGTGCCATAACAGGTCATGAAAACCGGGACGCACACGCCAGGCACCCAAGGCGTGAAACAACACCATTGATGGATCGTTCGACTCGTTCGAGTTGTATTCGTAAAAGAGACCGCGCTCATCGTCGGCTAGATCGGTCATTTCGGCCAACTCGCCGCGAAGCGTTTCGACCTGCGCGTCGTCGAGAATCCGAATCCCCTTCAGATATCCGTTCTCGTTAAAAAACTCAACCTGCCCATCCGACAGGCGAAACCGTTCAGTGTCGATCTTTCCTGACGTTTCAAAAAGCGCACCAACTGGAGAATTTTCGGTTGACCAATCTTTATACATACATTTCCGACATTGCGTTCACGAGCATTGCAACACGCGAACGCGCCACTTTTCCGTTTACACGCGCAGCACTGCCAACGTGAAATTCGTTGATCCTGGTTTCACTGCGCAGGACTCGAATTACATCCGCGTCAACCCGGCCGCCGGCGATTATTTTTATCTCGGACTTTGCGGTCAGTTCATAGGCCTCAAGCCGAACCGCGCGGTCATACGGAGGGCCGTCGCCGCCGTGCGAAAGTATGCGGTCGATCTGCGGCATGTACTTTAGTTTTCTGATCGCGGCAAATTTATTCACTGTGTCCTCGAATGCGTGATGGAACGTCGCGTTGAGATCGGGCGCGGCATCAAGCACACGCCGGGTCGTTTCCAGGTCAATTTCCGGGCCATCGAGAAAACCCAGAACGATGCCGTCAACACCGATTTTGGTTAGCTCGCGGGCGGCGAAACAAAGAGCACCTATCTCGTTTTTGTCTTCGGTTCCGTAACCCGCGTTTTCGCGAAGCATCACCCGTAAAGGAAGCGAAATCTTGTCTTTGATCTCGCGAACCAGATCAAGTGGCGGTGTAAGTCCGCCGACATCGATTCGGCTGATGACCTCAAGACGGTTTGCTCCGCCATTTTCGGCTTCGACCGCATCTTCAACACTGCATGCGATTACTTCTAAAACCGTTTCCTTTTGTTCGTTCTTGCTCATCAATCTAATTCTGTGTCGGGGTCGATATATCTGATCCTCCCGCGATATGGTTCAAGGGCCGTTTTCAAAGCATCGGCGGTCGAACCGGCGACATTTGCGCTTTGCAAAACCGGAGTGGTTTTCCCTGCCGCGATCAATTCCTCCAGGGCCACGATGACGATTGAGTGAACAATGGCGGCGCCTGCAACGGTTGATGACGCAGCGGTTTTTGACGCCAACCCGTCAAGTTTTACCAAAGCGTCACCCTGCGGGACGCAGTTGTCTATCGCAAGATCGGCTATTTCGTACAACTTTTTGCCGCCGCTCCAACGTGCCGTAGTTGCACGAGATGGTTCGAGGCTGGTTATCGCGATCACCTTGGCGCCGCGTTTTTTCATCTCGAGCCCCATCTCGACCGGAACAGCGTTGCGGCCAGAGTTGGAAATAATTATTGCCGTGTCGGTGTCGGACACGTCTTCGCGGGCGATGAGTTTTTGTGCAAAGCCTTCTTCACGCTCGGCTCGCGTGCTTTCGAGCGCACCTTTTAAAAATATGAGACGTTCGTCGAGTATCGGGTTAACGGCAGCAATGCCGCCCGCTCGAAAAAACATTTCCTCGGAAATGATGTGCGAGTGTCCCGTGCCGAACGTGTGGATCAGGCCACCGACAGATAACGAATTGGCAACGATATGACCGGCACGCCTGATGTTCTCCTGCTGGCCGTCTCTTATACGGTCAAGAATTTCCTTTAACCCGTCGATGTAAATTTCGATGTTGTTATTCATGGTCCGAACGGCACATTTTCAAGGCCGCTTAAATCCATTTCTTCTGTGTTCCAACCCACGTCTTTACAGCCAATTAGAAACGCTCCTATGACTGGTTTGAATTTTGGCACAGCGATGCAGGCATCCGGAAACTCGTTGCTTAATGCCTTCTTGAACTGATCCAAAACCATCGCACACGATTCGAGTACCGAGCCTTGATATGAAACTTTTGGTTCGACAGAACCTAGTCGTCGAATTGCCGACGCGACGGCTTCAGCAAGATCGTCACCGGCCTGACGAAAGATCGAAACGGCAACGTCGTCGCCCGCTTCGGCCGCCGGATAGCATGTGCGCGACAGCGCGGCGATCTCGCGTGGCTCCATTTCTTCCAGATAGACGCGGGTCAGCGATTCGTCGAACGAGTCCAGTCCCAGCGCATCTGTTATCACATCAAGCAATAATGTTTTCCTGCCGCGTCCGTCAAAACCGCGTGCGGCGGCGCGAAGACAACTTTGCGCAATGCCGTACGCGCTGCCTTCATCGCCAAAGATCGGACCCCAGCCGCCGACCTTAACGCGAGTTCCATCGCCTCCGACCCCCAGGATCGCCGAACCAGTTCCCGCCAGTGCGAGCACGCCTGCTTTGCCCGAAAGCGCTCCAGCATGGGCTATCACCACATCGCCGTTTATGATGAAGTTTTCAAACCCCAAAGCGCGGAAAACCGTCGCCATCTCATCGGCGCCACGTCCGTCGTAATCGACGCCGGCAAGACCTGCGGAAATGCACGCGACGTCCGATCCTTCGATTCCGGCTTCTCTCATCGACTCGGTTACAGCGTCGTCGAGTGATTTTTTTACGGTGTCGGCATCAACCAGCAAATGATTGGACGGCCCGCTTTCGGCCGCGCCGGCAATATGGCCGTCACGGTTTATTACGAGACATCGTGTGCGGCTGCCGCCGCCGTCAATTGCAAGGATGTGCTGCATATTTAGGACTTCATCTGCTGATCCAGCCACTCGTACGCGTTCGCTGACGCTTCGGGCGGGAAGCTGTGCCCGCCGCTAAAATAAAACGTCGATAGATTGCTCTTTTCGCCGAGCAATTGATAAACCGGCCTAAGTTTAGCAACGGCGCGGCGTGTGCTCCATCCGCCATTCGGAAAAACGAAATCTTCATCTGACGCGGAAAGCAACAGGGGACGCGGCGCGATCAAAGAGATCAGTTCGTGCATCTCAAACGGCACGTCGATAACCGCAGAATCGGGCACAGCTCGATAAAAATCCATATTCAAACGCGGATTTGTTGCATAATATCCGAGCAGCGGCAGCAACGCCGTTGCCTTGGACCAGCGAAACGTGTTGCCGTCAATGCGGAACGTGTCGAATCCGCAGTTGCTCACGCCGAATTTTATACGGTCATCGAACGCCATGGAAAACAGTGTCGTGTACCCGCCGTGCGAATGCCCTATGCTTGCAATTCGTGTCTGATCGACAAAATCGAGCGTTTCGAGATAGTCGATCGCGCGCTGTAGGTCCCAAGCCATTTTACCCATCAACGACCAGCGCGGATGCTTTTTGTAAAACGGTATGGCGTCACCGTAATGCCCGCTTGCCGGGTCGTGCCGCTCGCCGAAGCACAACGCATCATAAGTCAACGTCACATAGCCGCGCTTTACAAGGTGCAGCGCCGTTTGCAGTTGCGGATTGCCGGCGAGGCCTGCGGGTTCGTTCTTGCCAGCCTGCGTTGTCTGATGCGGACACAAAACTGCAGGAACACGTTTCGCGCGCTTCTTCGGAATCAGCAAATAAGCTGGGACAAACTCGCCGGGCTCGGTCTGATATGAGAATTTGCGAAGCAAGTGATCGCCGCGGTCCGTTTCACCTGTTATTTTCACGGCAAGCGGCGGCTTCGATTTTGGCGGCTCACCGATAAATTTATTTATTAGGCTTTTCGTGTAACGGCGCCTCGTCTGCCAACCGTCAGGCGATGTGATTTTCTTGTCGTTCACTGCGACCAGATCGATAAGCTCTGCCTTGCCCGTGTGGTCGCCGGTAATACGCGGAGGCGGCGCTTTCGTGATCTGCCGCCAGCGTTCCCAGTTCCAATCGACATAATCATATTCACTCTTGGGAATCGGACGCGGCGTTTTTTTGACTTGGCCGCTGACGGCAGAAGCGGCGAGCGCGATGCCGGCAAGCCCGATAAAATCTCTGCGATCAATTTCCATAACTATTTAACGGCAATGTTGGACAGCTTGACGCTCTTTCCGCTGCTCAACGTCACAAACGTATCGCCTTTTACACCGTTCGACCCAGCGACTTTAACTTCGAATTTCGCTTTACCCTTTTTGTCCTTCGCGACCCACGCGCCGAAGTCGAATTCCCCGTTCGCATTGGTAAATTTTCGGGCAATAAGCAGTGGTAATCCTCCAGCAAACCGGTAAATGCTGACGATGGCGTGATCGACAGGCCTTTTGGTTTTTGCATCGATCACCCGACCGCGCCCCTCGCCAAGGAACGGATAGTATTCGCGTCCCAGAAATTCAGGCAGCGCGAGGTCGTTCCAACGTTCGCGTGTCGATTTTTCGCGCGACAGCCAGATCGCAGAGAAGACAAGCAGTCCGTTGATCTTTCCTTTGTCGTACAGATCGATCGCATGGTCCATGATGTAACGGATGCTTTCGGCCGGTGGGGTTTGCGCGCTGTTAAAAATATAAACGCCCGAGATCACGTCCTTGCCGGGAAATGTTTTGCGGATCGTGTCAATGTAGTCGTCGTAATTCTTGTAGTTTTCCGTCTGTTTCCAGACCCAGAAATTTACGCCGTCAACATATTTCAAAACCGTGTCATCAACGCGGTCAAGTTGATGATTGTAAACAACGATATAGAGTTTCAGGTTTGGCGTCGTCGCCGGCGATTTGCGGTCTACGTTTCCGTCTGCATCAATGCGCCGACCGAGCAGAGCATCCTTGATGTCATGCAGGTTATCGGCAGTCAGCGCTTTTGGGTAATCGTTAAAAAAATCATCGATGATAACGCCGGTAAGCTGCGGACAATTCTTGGACATCTGGGAAAAGCGGCGCGCGCCCTGTATCATTCCTGGTGCCTTGCCCACAAGCGGGTGCATAACATCGGTGTCCGCCGGTTGGTTGATGACACCTTTTTCCGACGGCGGCGTTAACATGCCGTAAAGCTTGTTTATATTCCAATTATGACAATTATTCTCGACGTTTTCCGCAAACGTGTATCCATTATAGGTCGCGTGCGAGACCATCGCATTTTCACCAAAATCAAATGCCTTCTGGATCAGCTCACCTTCTGTCCAGCCATCGCCGCCATAAGCCGTTCCCTTGAACGGATGGTACGAGCCGAGAAAGCCCTGGAACTTTTTAGGTGCGCCGTTCGACTGAGCCGCGATGCATAGCGGCTGAATAAGAAGACAAAAAAAGATTACAAGTGATATTCGTTTCATTTTAGTATAAGAGTAAATTTATGCTGCCCTGGGGTTGTGGTTAATGTGACCAACGATTTGGCAGCGTCGTACGTAAATGCGGACGCCGGCAACGGTTGTCCCTCAATAGCCACCGATGTCGGACGTGAGCTCGTAAAGAATGAAACCTGTGTGTCAGCGTTTGAATTGATAATTGCTGTAACGCTGCCGCCGTAGGCTATCGCAAAGTTTACTGGATCGCTTGCCGTAAGATATGTTCTGTTCTGACCTAGTACCGAAATGGCATTGCTTCCCGCGACTGTTTCAACGGTTGAGCCTTTTCGAGTGATCGTCATTGAACTCGCATTCGCGGTCCAGCCGTTGTTGCTGAAACTGTTTCGGCCGTCGCCGATGCGGAAAAGTATAATGTCCGATTCGGCTCCGCGGTCAACTTTGATCCCTTTAAAATTAGCACCCGAGACGCCCGTCATTTTTGAGATCAAGGTTTGAGCATCGCTCCTGTTTTTCGAAGGCACAAGCGCCACCAGGAATTGAGAATAAGTTGAATTACGCGGTAAGCCAATGTCCCAATAAACCGGCTGCGGCGGCGTTTTAGCGGGTGTTGTCGTTGCAAAAACCGGATACGGAATGTGACCATTTTTGACACTCGTTTCTGCTTCGTTGTTTAGAAAAGAACGAGCGGCTAGAGATGCGCCTTCGGTTATATAAACCACGCTGTCGTGTTCGGTTTTCAGCTTGTCACCGTCTGCAAAATGCAGGAGAAAATCCAACCGCACTGGCGGGCCGCTCGATCTGATGTCGTCGAAAACCACAAAATAATTCGGTTTCACAAACACGATGCGACGCGTATAACTTGATAGTCTGCCGTCATAAACCGAGGACAACTCGCTTGCGGCTTCGTCATGAAATTCGCTTGTTAGCGAATCGATAATTCGCGGAAAGCGGTCGAGTGATTTAAATTGCGGCGTATCGGGAAACGTCTGGCTTTCGTCGTTGCCGTCAACCAAAACGGTGTTGTGCCCGGCCGATTGCGTAAAATATGTCGCGTAGTACGGGTCTTTATAATAGTCGGACCATCCGGCCTCCGTAGCGAGCGGCTCGCCGAATGCGCTTATCTGGAACGACCCTTCGTCCGCATGGCCGTGGTTATAATTCGGCCCGGCGCGAAACAGCATTTCGATACTGTCTTTGCCCCAACCAGTTCTGAATGTCGCGTCACCTTTGTCTTTGAAAATTCTCGACGTCGGCAGTTTTAGTTCAGCCGGTGAACGCGGCGCGACCCCGTTGTTGTAAAAGATAAATTGCTGCAGTGATGGCCGGTCAAATTGTGAATAGTACCAGCGGATCGCCGGATCATTCGATTGGTAAACCAGCGCCGGTATGCCGTGGCCGCCTGGCGGGTGCGTGTCGCCTGTGTCCATACTCGCCTCGCCGGCGTACGCATAAAGTGCGTACCCGAGCGAATCTTTTATATGCGTCGTATTCCAGAAATCTACGCCGAATGCTCGGCGAATCGCGACAGTCGCCGGAGCGAGCGTTTCCAGGCCAAATTCCTGATAACTGATACCCTCGCCGTAGCTGCCGTCGGCTAGATAGCTTGCCTTGATGTGCGCTTCGAGTTTGGACATCAGGCCGCCGACGTACAAATCGAATTTGCCGCCGGATTCCTGGGGCGTCACATCACCAGCGATCGCGGATGCAGCGATCAACGAGCCGCCGACCGTGTGGGCGATCCAGTTGCTCGTGTTCGCCATTGCCCGGTTGTCGAGAAAATACTCCTTGTATGTGGGGATGATCGACCGTTCGATGATCGCGCGGCGTACCCGCGACCGCTCCGCTTCGGTCATGTCGTTGTAAAGCAGGTCGTAACCGAGCGCGACATCGACCGCAAGCTGTCCCGCCGGATAATAAGTGTGCTGGCCGTGAGCGGTAAACCACGGTGGCTCCCAGCGGCCCCAACGCGATACGTCAAGCAGTGCTTTTTTCGCGGCGGCTTTCGCAGTGGCGTCGTCTGTCAGGTAACCGGTGAATGCGTTGTGTGCGATGCGAAGACGCGCACGCGTCAGCACGTCGAAATAACCCAACAGCGACGGCAGCAGATAATTTTTATCAAGCAGCTCGAACGTGTCGCCGCCGCTCGCTACGTCACCACTTTTTCGTGTGTTCTCGGCCGTAGTTTTGATGTATTCCCAAAGCTTTGCGAGCTTGGCATCATTCATTCGGCCGATTAGCTTTTCCCTATCGCCTGCATCGAAATAAAGCCGCGGATGCGACAGCTGCCGGTTCGGATAGACGATCAGGCGGATCTCGCTCGCAACGATCTTGCCGTTGGCTGTTGTCCCGCGCAGACTGGCGTCCAACACGCCCGAATCTTTTTCAACGACGCGATAAATATCCGTGTTCGACCAGATGTCATCGCCCCGGATCTTATCTCCGTGGGTGCCGTCGTCGTATAGTTTTGTGGTGGAGATAACTTTTCCATCAGCGCCGCGCAATGAACATTCCGCTTGCGAAAGTTTTGCAGACGACGCGGCTTCAACACGGATCGTGTCACCTGTACGGTACGATGTTTCGGCGATCTGCTGCGGCCACGGATCGAACAGATGCGAGACCGGGGTTTTGACATCGAACTGCGCTGTTCGCTCGGCGGTCAGACCCATATCATCTATAAGAAACCGGTAGGTGATGTCGGCGTCAGCGTTTTTAAGTTGAGCGACCAGGTAAACCGCTTCGATACATGTCCCAGGTTTCAGCCGCCTCCCTTGCGCGTCAACCAGATCCGACAAACCGAGCTCGGCTTTTGTCCATTTACCTGTCACGGCAGGAATTTCTTTTGTGTAGCGGTTTCCGTCCGCACCGGCGATTCCGATCTGAATGGACGGATTTCCGGTAAGCGTGTTCAGCCTATAACTAAAAATAAATTTTGAGGCATGTCCCGAAACCATCTGTACTTTTCGTATAAAACCAAATTGCAGATCACCATTTCGCGTCGGCTGTACGACACGCATCAATGAGCGACCGCCGAGAGCTCCGAAATCGGCCGTCGACGTGATCGACGGCTCGTAACCAATGTCCTGCGCCGGCGGATAGCTCGCAAACTGTCCGAGGCTGTCCCCCTGAAAATCTTCGTGCATCGTAAAAGGCACAAGCAGCCGACCGGAGTTTTGTGCACGCGAAACTGATGCGGACAACACTACGGCAACTATCAGAACTATGGATTTGAACGATCTCTTTATATTAAAAATGCACCCGTGCTTCATCATTATTAGGAACAAAAACTCATTAGAACTGAACCACTAAATCACACGAAATAACTCTAAATGTTTTCGTGGTTTTCAAATCAAACCGTCGTATAGCTGACGACGGTGGTGTTACTTAAATTCCTCTTCCAAAACGCCCCACAGCTTTTCGCGCGTCAGGCTACTCGCCGCAAAGATCGCTATGCCCTGCGGATTGGCTTTCCGGGCGGCCTCGATCGAAAGCCGCAATTTTTCGGGCGGCAAGAATCCTGCGGGAAGATCGGCTCTAAATACAGCAAGTTTTCTTGACAGTTCTGCAAGCGCCTCAGGCGTTGCGTTGCGGCCGTCGTTTGCAGTGACGGCGTTGATAAGCGGCGTGACTTCGCGTTCAACTTGCGGTGCGTGTTGTGCAAGGCGCGACTTACCGGTTTCATATGCTGTCTTGATGATCTGCGCTTTTTCGGCTCGGCCTTTAGTGTCCGACGCAGGCAGTGCTTGAAATTCGTTTAGCCTGTCGCGAATGTCATCCCAGGGTTTAAGCTCTTCGCGGTAAAGGTACGTTGAGGCAATGCCCGCGTATATCGGCCGTTGATCGCGAACCCATTCCATTTGCCGCTCGGTCATTTCCGTCAAGTGCGCAAGATAGCTGTCAAAACTGCCCGCAAAATGGCTCCGATACGTCATCGGCATATAAACGTCTATCCACGGTATCCACTGGTCCCAATGCTGACCGAGAAAACGGCCACTCAGGATCGGATTTTTGAAAACAGCGGCGGAGGTTTGAATTTTCGGATTTATCCTCTTTACGTTTTGGGCGACTTCGCGGACAAACGTCTCGATCTGGTGCGCGCGATAATCGTAAAAGAAATACCGCATATCGGGTGGCCCGCCGGGTATCGTTCGTCCGTTCAGAATGAAATTTGCCTTTTCGCGACGGTCCATCTTGTCCCAATCCGCAGGCAGCATTGTCGGATCGCTCCACCAGTTTGCTTCGATCCGCGGCTGCGCGGGATTTACGCGATAACGCTCTTCGGGTAAGGATTCATAGCTCAGCATCGCGTACCGCGGAATGTGTTTCAGGCAGTAATCGCAAAAGCAATAGCTGTCCGGCGCAACATCGCCGGGATAACGGACATAGTCGTGATGTACGGAATCGACATCGTAATTTGCCGCGATCTCTTCAAACATCGGCAGCAGCCATTGATCAACATAGCCTGGACGCCGCGCCGGACACATCCACACATAAGGATATGACCGGGTTTTGCCGAGTTTTTCGGACAGCATCGTCTCACCGTCAGGGTTGAGCTCGGCCCATTCGGGATGTTCGCGAAAAGCGGCGCCGTTAGCACCCTCGGAAAAATCGACAAGCCAGGCATCGACCTTTATCCCGACGGCGTGCGCTTCGCGAACCAAATTTCCGAGCAGGTCGAAATTTTCCCAGCCCTTTGCAATTGCCTGCGGAAAACGCTTGCTTTTCCAGTAGATCCCGCCGTCGCTGTCCTTGACATCCATCACGATCGTGTCGATATGAGCCCGTTTGCATTTCGCGACAAACGCGCGGACTGACTCAACATTTTTTTGCACATCCATTGGATGCGACCACAACGCATGAACCTCTTTCTTTTGCGGGGTCCCGGCAGGCTGATCTGCGGCGATCGGCATGGCCAAGCCGAGCGCTAAGAGAGCGGCCAAAATGTAGATGAAAAATAACCTGTGCGATAAATAATCTCCTAAAAATTTCATTATTCCTTAATATTCCTCAATGATTTCAGCAGCCTCGCCTTGTGCCCCAAGCGAGCGAAAGACGCCGCGTTTTGCCCATCGGAAAATGAACAGACCACCGCTAAATGCTCCGACCAAAAGCGAGATTCCAAGTATTGTCCAGTGCGCACCGAACGGACTGATGACCGCAAGTATCGCTGCCGAGCAAAACGCAATGCCAAGCACGCAGTCGATGATGTCGCGGATCGTTTCGTGCTTGATCTGTTTATGCTCGTCACCGCTGAACTCCGCAGTGACAGGCCCCCAAAATCCGGGCGGACGGCAGCGCCGATAAAATTCGCGTAATGTTTCAATTTTTTCGGCCGGCGTGATAAGACTAATGACAATGATCGAGACGAGACCCAATCCAAAGAGAAGCAAAAATCCCTGCCAGAATGGATAAACTTTTTCGTCGGAAAACCCGAGCGGGAACCAGACGATGTAGCTAAGCGGCAGGCCGATAACAAGCGCCGCCGCCTCGCCGTAAATATTCAACCGCCACCAGAAAAACCGTAGCCACGACAGCGGCAAAATAAATGCAAATACGACGGAATTAATGAACAAAAACCACGCCCGCAACCCCTCGACAAAGTAATATGAAACGATCAACGACAGGGCAAAGATCGCGACCGAACCGATGCGTCCGACCCAAACGTAATGTTTTTCGCTTGCGTCGGGCCGCACAAACGGTTTGTAAAAATCGTTGACGACGTATGACGCGCCCCAGTTCATTTGCGTGCTTATCGTTGACATATACGCCGCGAAAATTCCCGCAACGAGCAGCCCCAGCAGACCGGTCGGAGCATAAGCATTCACTATTCGTGCCCATATCTCGCCGGGTTCTGCAACGCTGCCTGGAGCGAACAGCGCGGCGCCGATCAAACCTAAAAAAATGAACGGCACGACGCGCACGATCAGTGTCAGGAGCGTATTAAAAAGCTGGCCCACCTGTGCGTGAAACTCGTTTCGCGCAGCCATAAACCGCTGTGCCGTAAAGCCCTCGCCACCGGTCGGCGACGCCGCAAAGAAAAGCCCCTGCACGACAAATGCCGTGATCGTCAATCCATCCAAACCCTTTGTCGGCAAAGTCACGCTGAAAAACGATGTCGTGTCCGCTCCGCGTGCGGCCTCTATCGCCTGATACACATGCGGCATACCGCCGACGGCCACAAGAACGATCGGGACGAGAATGATATTGCCGAGAAGAAAAATGCCGAACTGATACGCATCCGTATAGGCGACGCCGTACAGGCCGGAAGTTACGGTATAAACCGCAGTCACCGTCGCCGAAAAAAGAATCAGATTTATCGGCGCCCATCCCAGGATCGGCCCAAGTGCGGCTCCGAGCCAACCCGAGACATATCCCATTAACACGATGATAAAAATGCTCATAAACACCGCGTAAACTCCGCGATAAAGGTGAGCGAAATGGCCGCCGTAGCGGACGCCCAGCAACTCCGCCGACGTTACTGTACCAAGCCGCCGCCAATACTTTGACCACAGCACGGCGCCGAGAGGCATCCAGATAACGTAGGGTATCCACCAGACAGCGTTACCGAGCAGTCCGCCTTGCCAGGTGAGCATCGTTACAGCGGGTGCGAGGCCGGCGTCCGTGTATGTGGCCACCGCCGAAAGAGCGATGATCCACCACGGCATATTGCGGCCCGACACAAAATAATCGGCCATACTCCTGCCTGCCCGCCGCATAAAATAAAGCCCAACGACGAGCATAAAGAGAAAATAAAGACCGACTACTGCCCAATCTAATGTTTTCAATGCAGGCACCTCACGGTATTTTTTAAAGTTCCGACGCGTTCGATCTCGCAAACGATCTCATCTCCGTCCTGGAGTGTCGTTGATTTATCACCCAGCCCTGCCCCGGCCGGCGTTCCGGTCGAGATAATGTCTCCCGCCTCCAGCGTCATGATCGATGACGCATAGGCGATCTGCTCGGAAATGTTGAAGATCATGTCGCGCGTGTTGCCGTGCTGACGCAGGTCGCCGTTCAGGTAAAATTTGATATCAAGATCGTGCGGATCGGATATCTCATCCGCGGTCACAAGATATGGACCGCACGGTGCAAAACCGTCAAACCACTTGCCCGCAAGCCAGTCGCAGAAACCGTCCATTTCCCGCAGGTGGCGATTTTCGATCCGCGAGTTTAATCCGCGTTCGGATAGATCGTTGAGGATCGTGTACCCGAAAACGTGATCGAACGCATTTTCAACCGCGATATTTTTACCGGCTTTGCCGATAACGACCGCAAGTTCGGTTTCCCAACCGACTTTCACATTTTGGCCGCCCAAAACGATCTCGGAGTCGTGTCCAATGAGCGACGTCGAAGGTTTAAGAAAAAGCTGCTGGGTAAAATTTGCTCGTTTTTCAGGCTCGACATAACCGCTCTCGGTGATGTGCGCGCGGTAATTTCCAGCAAGACAAATAATTTTTCCGGGACGCTCGACGGGCGGCAGCAAATTGACATCCGATAGTTGGTCAGAGGCTTTCGTATCGGCGATCTTCTGCTCAACATCGGCGTAGTTTTCGATCAACGAGATCATACCTCGGCTATCACCAAGCGATGTCAGCTCAGCTATCTGACCGTCGGCATCAACTGCACCGATTTTTTTTTGCTCACCTTTTTTGTAGGCTATTAATTTCATTACTTATTCTGCTGCGACAGCCGGTTCGGGACTGAACTTTTCCGCCCGATCGATTTCGGCTCTGCGCATAAATCTCCGGTGTAGCTGATAAAGACAAATCGCCAAGACGAAAAGCGCTCCGCCGCTGCCAAAATTGATGTACTGCCCGATTCCGGTCGGCTGCGTAAACCCTGCGATAACCAGCATCGCACCCGTTCCAGCGGTCACCCAGCCAATGATCTTGAAGGGCGAGAAAACTTCGCCGGTGATCTTGGCGTGAGTTTTTGCGGTGTTGACGGGCGTTGCTAATTTTAAAAAGAACGCGTCGATCCGCGCACGTTCCTCTATGGACGGTTTTTCCAGAAACGTCGTGACGGCCATCGCCCCGATCGTAACGGCAAAATTTGTCAATATGCTGATCGCCTCGTAATCGTAACGAAGCCAGTTCGCATCGATGCCCGGCTGGCTCGACAATACGAGTGATTTATAAAGGTAAAAGCTCAATCCGGAAACAAAACCGGTAGCGATCCCGGCGGCTGCGCCGCGCCACGTAACCTTGCGAATCAGCAGCCCCGCAAGCATCGGTATCAACATCGGCCCAACAAACAACCCGAACACCGTGACCATGACCTCGAACAAGCCTTTCTTCGCGGAGGCGATCAGGCTGATGCCGATCAAAACGGTGGCAATACCGATCAAAAGTGTGGCTGCGCGCCCGACGATCACCAGTCGTTTCTGCGTTGCGTTTTTGTCGAACAAACGCCGATAAATGTCCTCGGTTATCACGCTCGCCATCACATTGTAATCGCCGCTTAGCGTTGACATCGTCGCTGAAAACATCGCTGCAACCATCAGCCCCATTAACCCGACCGGCAAAAATTTCAGCGACAGCGCCGCGTACGTATATTGCGGAGAATTTGGCGGCGTCATCAGTTCCGGCAATAGCGTTCGCGCCGCCATAGCCGGCAGGATAAATAGCGGCGGCCCGATAATTTTTAACGCGACAGCGAGCATCCCAGCCTTGCGTGCGTCGCGTTCATCACGCGTGCTATAAAATTTTTGCGCAAAGGCCCAGTTACCGTTGTAACTGAGCGTTATCAGCAGGTAGAACGCGAAAACGTAGACTATCGAGAACGGTTCGCTGACCGCCGCGTTGAACCCGGGAGGGGTTGACGCGAGAAACGCGCCGAACGAATCGAACTGGGAAAAAACGATCGGAAATAGCACGATCACGCCTAGTGTCAGGATTATGAACTGCACAAAATCGGTAACGACAACTGCCCACAGTCCGCCCATGAACGTGTAGGCGAGCATCACAACACCGCTGATGATGATGCTCATCTTCAGGTCAAAGCCGAGCCCGACCGAGACAAAGACACCGGTCGCGTAGATCTTCAAACCGTCATCGACGACTTTTAGTGGAATGCCGAGCCAGGCGATCACCTGGCGTATAGGGCCGCTGTAACGCTCTTCGAGAAATTCGACCGGGCTTATCAACCCCGCTCGGCGCCAGCGGCCGGCGAGAAAGATCGTACCGATAACCATCGCAGCCGCCGAGCTCCAGGCAAGCGTTACCGAAACAAAGCCGAAACGGTACGCCATTTCGGAATATGCAACAAACGTAAACGCGCTAAAACCCGTCAGGTAAAACGAAACTCCCGCAAGCCACCACGGTATCGCGTTTCCACCCGTGAAGAAGTCGCGCACATGCTTCATCTTTCGCCAGAAATACAACCCGATCAGAGTCAGCAACAGGAAGTACCCGGCAACGATGAGATAGTCGGCTGTGTGGAGTCCTTCAGTCATTTAGCATTAAAAACGTTTCGCTGTTTGCGATTGCCAATTACGCCCGATTGAGGAGAGAAAGCCCGCAGTGGTCTGTCCGCGTGTTTTCGTGTCGGTTCGTGTTAGTTCGTGGTTCAACTCTTTTAAAACCGGACCACAATACAAGACGAAAAACCACGAACAAAACAGATCGATAATAAACACCAAGCCGAGGCGTCTATATGTTTTGCGACATCGACGAGCCCTGAACTGATTCGTTTGTGCCTGACGCTAGTGAGCGCGAAACCGCGTCCAGCACCGCCGTTACCTGTCGGCCGTCAAATGCCGTAACCTTTGGTTCGGTGTCGTTTAAGATCGCGTCAAGGAAATCTGAAAGGCACTCGACAAACGCGCCCCTCAGCTTCCCAAAAATTTCCGAGGTCAAGAACACCTTGGGGTACGTGAACTGTTTCTCGGTGCTCATCTCGATCGATTCGCGCTTACGGTCGAAATGAATGTGTCCCGCGCTGCCGATCACCTCGACAAACGAATCGGTTATAGTCGGGAAAACATTCGGATAGATCCACGCCGATTCGATCGTCGCAAACGCGCCGCTTTCAAATTTCACCTGTGCCTGAACCAGATCGTATGTGTCGATGCCGCGCGAAGTGAGCACGCCCTTCGCCCCGTACGCGTGCACCTCAACCGGTTCGCTCGCAAAATACCAACGCAGCAGGTCGATGTCGTGTGCGCCTAAAAAATGTATCGGCGTCGTCTCGGCCGCCCAATTTATCATCTCGGTCGCAACCCAGATCGTGTCATTTTTTCGCGCGTATCCGGCGACCGGTTTTCCTATATCGCCATTTGAAATGCTGCGAAAACCTTGGTAATAAGACGACAGCCATCGATGGTTG
>Ga0068853_100001179_pt1 | contig 18609 bp, 17 predicted proteins | sample KBSCornC32_FD_65655 | JGI IMG/M metagenome (GOLD analysis project Ga0068853, IMG submission 65655) | Corn rhizosphere microbial communities from Kellogg Biological Station, Michigan, USA - KBS Corn C3-2 | ecosystem: Host-associated > Plants > Roots > Rhizosphere > Soil ...
ATCGGGTTGTTGTCGAAGGGTACCTGCGCCAGGCTGGCAGGGTTCGAGAGGTAGAGGTTGTTGTACGTCAGGTTGTCGTTGGAGAAGTTCTGCGTCTGTACACCGAATCCGTCGTTGTTGCGGTCCTGCTGGTAAGAATAACCGCCGAGCAGCTTGATGCTGTGTTCGCCGAAGGTGCGGTCATAGTTGAAGTAGGATTCGACTACGGTGCTGGTGTTCAGATAAGAGTTGCGGGTCGCTTTGCCGTTGTAGTTGAGATAGATGTTCGATTTCGAGGTGGCGTAGAAATTATACAGGTTCTGGTCGCGCTGGGTGGAGAATGACAGCGTATATCTCAGCCCCTTTATGATGTCAACCTGTGCGATCGCGTTGATCAGCGTCTTGTTATCATCCGTATGGGCTGCGTTCTCGTTGATCAGCGAGAGAGGGTTCAGCGTTCCGGAGCCGGTGCGGGTGAAGTTCTCTTTATACGTACCGTCGGGGTTATAGGGTGCAACCGTCGGCAGATAGAACAGCATGCCGGGCAGGACGGAGCCCTGGACGACGTCATTGTTCTTTGTGTGGCTGTTGGTCAGGGTGATCCCGAGCCGGAGGCGGTTGTCGAAGAAGCGCTGGCTGAGGTAGCCTTTGAGGGTCGTGCGTTCGAGCGAGGTATTCTTCAGGATACCGTTGTTCTTCAGATAGGTGCCGCTGCCGCCGAAGTCGGTGTTGTTGGTAGCTCCGCTGAAGGACAGGGTATGAGACTGGGACCAGCCGATCTTTTCGAGCAGGTTCTGCCAGTTGGTATTGGAGCCGTCGTCGTCTACGCCGGGCTTCAGCGCGTCGTTGTTAGCCTTGAGATAACCACGGAGCTGGTCGCCGGTGAGCATTTTGATCTGTTTGGAGACCTCTTCGCGTGCGCCGTAGCCGTTGTAGACGAGGCGGGTCTGGCCAGGTTTTGCACGGCGGGTGGTGACGATGATAACGCCATTGGCGGCGCGCGAGCCGTAGATGGATGTGGCCGATGCGTCCTTTAGCACGTCCATGCTTTCGATGTCGGCGGGCGCCAGCAGGTCGATGGATGCGCCGGGTACGCCGTCGATGACGTAGAAAGGCTCCATTGCCCCGCCGGTAGAGCGGATGGTGGAGGGTCCTCTCAGTACGACGGCGGGAGCTGCGTTGGGGTCGCCGCTCTTTGTTACGTTGAGGCCGGCTACTTTGCCTTGCAGCAGTTCTGCCGGCGTGGTCAATACGCCGGGGTTGAAGTCTTCGGATTTTACGGTGGTGATCGAACCGGTAATGTCTTTTTTTGAGGCCGTTCCATAGCCGATGACGACTACGTCGTTCAGCTGTTTGGTTTGCGATACCAGGGTGACGTTGATGTCTTTCTCTTTGCCTATCCTGACCTCCTTCCGGACAAAGCCAACATAGGAGACCTGGAGGACTGCGCCCTGACCTTCGACGGAGATGGAATACTTGCCTTCTGCGTCGGTCGACGTGGCCCTGTTCGTACCTTTTAGAACGATGCTAACGCCTGCTAAAGGAGTGTTGTTCTCGTCAGTGACCACTCCTTTCAGCGTCCCAGGCGCCTGCTGAAAGGCATAAGTGGTGAGGGATAGAAACACGAGGGCTAAAAAGAAGAGCCTTGGAATTGCATTCATGATGAATGGTGTTTTGGTTTGGTGAAAGATTTCGTTTAGTGATCGATGTTATAAACCTGTTGCTAACAGTTTTGGCGGCAAAGAGATAAAACACATGTTATGCAATTGTGAATGCAATGTTATTTTATGAACGTGGGGTGTCTAAAAATTTTCGTAGTCGATGTGGAAAAGTGGATAAGCGCCGATTTAACAATTAGGTAATCGGATGTCACAGGAAAATTCGAATCAGAAGAAAAATATTTGCCGCAAATTCGCAGAATGAAAATTGCACTGTTCTCTCTTATAGGGTTATTGTTTTTGGTGGGGGGCGATTCCGGCTTTGATGATCTTCCCATCAATAAAGTACAGGTCATCGGCTCGCATAACAGTTATAAAAGGGCGATCGATACGGCGTTGTTCTCGATGTTCAGGGCGAAGAACCCGACCGCTGCCATGGGTCTCGAGTACAGTCATGTGCCGCTGGGCGACCAGCTGAATCTCGGGTTGCGCAATCTCGAGATCGATGTTTATGCGGATGAGAAGGGTGGAAAATATGCGCATCCGAAGGGGTTGGACTGGGAGGCGGCCAGTCATCCTCCCGTATATGATCCGGAGGGTGAGATGAACAGGCCGGGGTTCAAAGTCTTTCATGTACAGGACCTCGACTTCAGGAGCAATTGTCCCACGTTTGCGGGTTGTCTGAAACAATTGAAGACCTGGTCCGATGCGCATCCGGATCATTATCCGATATATATCACCATGAATGCCAAAGATGCGGAGATAAAGGCTCCTGGTTTTACGTTGCCGGAGAAGTTCACGGCTGAGGTGTTCGACAGGCTGGACAAGGAGATACTGGACAATCTGGGCAGGAGCTATCTCATCGAGCCTGACGATATCCGGGGAACGTCGCCGACGCTGGAGGCAGCGGTACTGGCGGGGCACTGGCCTACGATGAAGGAGGCGCGGGGAAAGTTCATTTTTATCCTCGATGAAGGAGGAGAGCACAGGGCTTCCTATATACAGAATCATCCGTCGCTGAAGGGGCGGGTGTTGTTCACGGATTCGCCGGCGGGGACGCCAGAGGCTGCGTTCATGATCATGAACAATCCGAAGGATGAGCAGATAAAAGAGATGGTTAAGAAGGGGTATATGGTGAGGACGAGGGCCGATTCGGATACGAAGGAAGCCCGGGCGAATGACAAGAGCGGGTTTGTGGCGGCGTGTGCGTCGGGGGCGCAGATCATTACGACGGATTATTATTACAGGAGTAGTTATTTTCCTTCGGATTATAGTGTTGTGTTTGAGGATGGGAAGTATGTGAGGAGGCAGCCGTAGAGTAGCCCTGGCTGGCCGTGGGAGTGTGGTTAATAAGTAGTATTTTCGGGTGGATGAAGCACGAAAACATATTCGACTGGATCCGGGTGGATGAGTTTGCGGCGACGCCGAAGTACCTTCAGCTGACCAATTCGATCCTTAAGGCGATCGAGACGGGGAAGATCAGGAAGAATGACCTGATGCCATCGATCAATGAGCTGAGCTTTGAACTGGATATTTCGAGGGATACTGCGGAGAAGGGGTATAAGTATCTCAAGAAGATGGGGGTTCTGGGGTCTGTGCCCGGGAAGGGGTATTTTATTCAGAACACCGATTTCCGCCAGACGCTGAAGATATTTCTGCTTTTTAATAAGCTGTCTGCGCACAAGAAGATACTGTATGACGCATTTATTGCGAGTATCGGAGAGTACACGCTGGTAGACTTCTATATTTACAACAACGACTTCAATCTTTTCAAGAAACTGCTGACCGACCGGAAGGAAGACTACTCGCATTATGTGATCATCCCGCATTTTCTTGAAGGCGGGGAGAATGCGCAGGATATCATCAACACGCTGCCAAAGGAGAAGTTGCTGGTGCTGGATAAGATGATCCCGGGTATTACGGGGGAGTTTGCTGCGGTATACCAGAATTTCGAGCAGGATATCTATTCGGCGCTGGAGAAGGCGCGGGAGCAGTTGAGCAAGTATCATACGATCAAGCTGATCTTTCCGAGTTATACGTATCATCCGGTGGAGATACTGAAGGGCTGCAGCCGGTTCTGTCAGGAATATGCTTTTGCGTATAAGGTGGTGCATTCGATAGCGGAGGAGCCGATAGGAGAAGGGGAGGTATATATCAATCTGATGGAGGAGGATCTGGTGGTGCTGGTGGAGCGGATCATTTCGCTGAAGCTGGAGCTGGGGAGACAGGTAGGGGTTATCTCGTATAATGAGACGCCCCTGAAGAAGATCATTTTGAATGGGATTACGACTATTTCTACAGATTTTAAGGAGATGGGGGTGATGGCCGCGCGGCAGATCCTGGAGAATACGCATAGCCAAAAGGAGGTGCCGTTCAATCTTACTTTAAGGCACTCGTTGTAGAGGGGGGAGTTATTCGGTTGGGTATTTGACGCCGAGTTGGGTGCGGATGGTGTCCATGGTGCGGGCCATGAGGAGACTAAAATCAAAAGACATTTTGGGGCTTTCGATCAGGCCGGAGGAGACGCAGTTCATGGTCTCGCGGATCTGGTATTCGAAGCCGTTGATCATGGGTTCGAGTTGGATGAGTTGGGGTTCCTGGGGGGATTGGGGTGTCTGGTCCCGTTTGTTTTTGTGGATGGTGAATTGGTCGTTCCGGTACCAGGGTGAGGGGATGTGGATGGCGGCGTGGGTGCCGGCGATCTCGGCGGTGAGGCCGGTCTGGCAGGTCAGGGTGCTGGTGATAACGGCGGTGCGGTCTTCGCGGAACCGGAGGATGGCGTGGCAGGTGTCGTCGGCGCCGGTGGGGGCGAGGTGGCCGACTGCGGTGACCTGTTGGGGTTCGCCGAGCAGGTAGAGGCAGAGGAAGAGGGGATAGATGCCGATGTCGAGGAGGGAGCCGCCGCCCAGGCGGAGGTCGTAGAGGCGTCCGTCGGGGTTGAAGGGGGCGGGGAAGCCGAAGTCGGCGCGGATATAGCGGAGGTCGCCGATCTGGCCGTCGGCGATCTGGCGGGTGATCTCTTCTGTGAGCGGGAGGAAGCGGGTCCACATGGCTTCCATCAGGAAGGCGCGGTGGGCGCGTGCGGTGTCAACCATTTCGTTGACCTGGCGGGCGGAGAGGGCCATGGGTTTTTCGCAGAGGACGGCCTTGCCGTGGCGAAGGCATAGGGTGGCGTGTTCGGCGTGGAAGCCGTGGGGTGTGGCGATGTAGACGGCATCGATGGAGGGATCGGCGGCCAGCTGGTCGTAGCTATCGTAGACGCGGATGGGATCGTCGGGGCTGCTGTTGTGTGCGTCTGCAAACGACAGGGCGCGGGCTATGTCGCGGGAAGCGACGGCGCCGAGGCGGGCGCCTTCAACAAGGGTCAGTGCGATTGCGAACTTGTTAGCGATCTTGCCGGGTCCGATGATGCCCCATGTAAATTGCTTCATGGCGTTAAAATTAGGGTTTATCTTCGTAAAAAAAAGAATGGGTAAGTATCGGGCTTTTGTTTTCGACCTGAACGGAACGATGATCAACGACATGGAATATCATAGTATTGCGTGGTTCAATATTCTCAACGACGATCTAAAGGCCGGGCTTAGCCGGGAGGAGGTGAAGAGCCATATGTACGGAAAGAATGAAGAGTTGCTGGACCGGATATTTGGAAAGGGGCATTTTACGCCTGCAGAGGTGGAGGCTATCTCCCGGAAGAAAGAGACCAACTATCAGGAGGCATTCCGGCCGCATTTGCGGCTGATCGATGGGTTGCAGCAACTGCTGGAGAAGGCGAGCCGGCAGGGTATCCTGATGGCCATCGGATCTGCCGCCATTCCCTTTAATATCGATTTTGTCCTCGACAACCTGGATATCAGGCGCTATTTCCCCGTGATCGTGAGCGCTAATGAAGTGGTTATCAGCAAGCCCGATCCTGAAACCTTTCTGATGGCCGCAGAAGGACTGGGGGTTGCTCCGGACGAATGTGTGGTATTCGAGGATGCTCCCAAGGGAGTAGAAGCGGCGCTGCGGGCGGGAATGAAGTGCATTGTGCTGACCACTATGCATGATAAGAGCGAATTCCTTTCGTATCCCAATGTCCTTGGCTATATTGCAGACTATAGGGACCCGTCGCTTGCCGAGCTATTTCAATAAATGGATTGGGGGCTTTTTAGGCCTGCTTTTTTTCCTTCCGGCAATAGCGCAGGGGCAGGGCCGCTATACCATTAGCGGTACGGTCAGGGACCGAAAGACGGGGGAGGTGCTGATCGGGGCCTCGGTAAGTCTGCGGGAGGTCGCGAGAAGCGGCGTTCTCAGTAACGCCTATGGCTGGTTTGCGATCAGTGCTCCCGCGGGCAGCTATCATTTACTCATAAGTTTTACGGGTTATCCGACGGATACGGTGGCGGTTGACCTGCGCCGAAACATCCTGCAGCCGGTCGAAATGGATGCTGCGACGGGCGAGCTGACCGGTGTTATTGTAAGCGCGCAGAGGAAGAATGAGAATATCGCCCGGCCTTTGATGGGCGTGCAGAAACTGACGACGGCTGAGATCCGGAATATTCCCGTGTTGTTCGGAGAGAAGGACGTACTGAAGACCATTCAGCTGTTGCCGGGTATCCAGTCGGCGGCCGACGGGAACAGCGGCTTTTACGTCCGCGGCGGCGGGGCCGATCAGAACCTGATACTTTTGGACGAGGCTACGGTCTACAATCCGTCGCATCTGCTGGGCTTCTTTTCCACTTTCAATTCGGACGCTATCAAGGATGTGACCGTCTATAAGGGCGCCATGCCGGCGGAATATGGCGGCCGGCTGTCTTCGGCTGTAGATATCCGAATGAATGACGGGAATGACAAGGACTATCATTTCGGGGGCGGTATCGGGCTGATCTCGAGCAGGCTGAATGCGGAGGGGCCCATCGTTAAAGACCAGGGTTCTTTTTCCGTCAGCGGCCGCCGGACCTATGCCGATGTATTTCTAAAGCTGTCGGGGGATTCTTCGACAAGGCAGAACAGTCTTTATTTTTATGATCTGAACATCAAGGGCAATTACCGTCTGGGTTCGCGGGACAGGGTCTATTTGTCGGGATATTTTGGGCGGGACAATCTGGCATTCGGTCAGACCTTTGGCATCGACTATGGGAACGCCACGGGTACGGCCCGATGGAATCATGTCTTCAACAGCCGGCTTTTTTCGAATGCTTCGTTCATCTATAGTGACTACAGCTATAAGATCCGGATCAACTCCAACAACAACGACATTCACATCACGTCCGATATCCGGGATCTCAATCTGAAGGACGATCTTCAGTATTATATCGACGCAGGCAATAAGATCGATTTCGGCATGAGCGTCATTCATCATACCATCTCTCCCGGTGTCATATCCGCCTCCCGGCAATCCAGCTATAATTCGCTGTCGCTGCAGAAGAAGTATAGTCTCGAGAATACCGTTTATATTTCCCATGAGTGGTCGCCGGTGGAGCGTCTGCATTTCAACTATGGGATGAGGGGTACTTCTTTTTCGGTCCTGGGTCCCGGTACGTTCTATACCTATGACGGTGGGGGGAATACGACCGACTCCGCGAAATACCGGGCGGGGAAGTTCGTGAAAACCTATGTCAATGCGGAGCCGCGCGTATCCGCGAGCTGGCAGGTCGGTGCGTCGGGTTCTGTCAAGGCCGGGTATAACCGGAATACGCAGGTGCTGCATCTTTTGTCCAATTCTACTTCCGCCAACCCTACCGATCTGTGGATACCGAGCAGCAATAATGTTAAGCCGGAGGTGGCGGATCAGGTGTCGCTGGGTTATTTCCGGAATTTCAATGACGACAGGTACGAGCTGTCGGCGGAGGGATATTATAAGACGATGAGCAACCAGATCGACTACAAGAACGGGGCGCAGCTGGTGGCTAACGAGAATGTAGAGTCGGAGCTGGTTTACGGAAGGGGGCGGGCGTATGGGCTGGAATTATTCCTGAAGAAAAAAGAGGGGCGATTTACCGGTTGGGTCAGCTATACCTTGTCCCGCACCGAGCTGAGGATCGAAGGCGTCAACCGGGGGCAGTGGTATCCGGCGAGGCAGGACAGGACCCATGATATAGGTGTGGTAGGGATCTACCAGGCCAGCCGCCGGTGGACCCTGTCGGGGACCTGGGTTTATTATACGGGGAATGCGGTGACCTTTCCCAGCGGGAAGTACCAGGTGGCGGGGCAGACTGCCTTTTTATATACGGAGAGGAATGGGTACAGGATGCCGGCGTATCACCGGATGGACGTGGCGGCTACGCTGCAGGGCAGGGGGGCGTCGCGCGGACGGGGGGGCCGGGAGGCCGGGGATGGGGGTGGTTCCGGAAGGGTTGATGGTAAGGGTGTGGCCGGGAAGAAAAGGAAGTTTGAGAGTAGCTGGACTTTTTCGGTGTATAATCTTTACGGGCGGGAGAATGCGTATAGTATCGTGTTTCAGAATGACCCGGATGATCCGGCGCAGACGCAGGCGCTGAGGTATGCGTTGTTCAGGTGGATACCGTCGGTGACGTGGAATTTTAGGTTTTGAGGGGAGCCGTGGGAGAGGGGGATGATTTCGGGGATGGGAATTTTAAATTTTGAGTCAATGAAAAAGGGAATTTTGGTTGCGGGGATGCTGGTGGCGGTGGCGGCCTGTAAGAAGGTGGTGAGCGTTGAGCTTCGGGATGCGCCTTCGCAGCTGGTCATCGAGGGAGAGGTTACGAATGGGGGGACGCCGCAGGTAAAGATCTCGCGGTCGGTGCCTTTTTCGGCCAGCAACAGCTATCCGCCGGTGTCGGGGGCTGTCGTGATGGTGACGGACAGCAATAACGGGTTGGTTGCGGTGCTGAAGGAGACGGAAGCGGGGATGTATACGACGAAGATGTATTCGGGGGTGTCGGGGCATGCTTACCGGATGTCTGTGACTGTTGGGGGGCAGACGTATGCTGCGAGGTCGGTGATGCCGAGGCAGGTGTCGCTGGATTCGGTGACTTTTGCCATGAACACCGACATCAACAATCATAAGGACATCAATGCGGTGGTGAATTTTCAGGACCCGCCGGGGGAGGTGAACTATTATCAGTTCGCAGAGTCGAAAGGGGGGAGGCTGATCCCGGACGTTTTTGTTTTTGAGGACAGGCTTTCGGATGGGAGGTATATCGAGCAGCCTTTGTTCAACGACAGTACTTATCTGCAGAGGGGAGACCAGTTGATGGTGACGATGAATTGTGTGGACAGGAACGTGTATCAGTATTTCTACAGCTTGTCGGGGGTGACCGGGAATAATGGTTTTCAGACGGCGACCCCGGCTAATCCGGTAAGTAATATAAGCAATGGGGCGCTGGGTTATTTCAGCGCCCACACTACTCAAAGGGTAATAGTTGAAGTATATTAGTACGTTATGCTCTAGGGTTGGTAGCTTTTGATCTTGTTGTACAGCGTTTTCCGGTCGATCTTGAGTATCTCGGCAGCCCGGGATTTGTTATAGTTGACCTGTTTCAGGACGTTCATGATGGTATCGTATTCGGCCTGGGCCGCAGCGTTCTTCAGGTCGGTCTCCTTGTGAGCGATCGGGTGGTGCTGCACGGGTGCGATCGTCGGCGTTTCGTTGACCTGGATGAAGCCATAGCCATTGGTGTCGACTATCTCGGCGGGCAGGACGCGGGAGCTGACGAGTCCGGAGGAGGTCAGCAGGGCTGCGCGGCGGATGACGTTGCGGAATTCACGAAGGTTGCCTGGCCAGGGGTAGTTGAGGAATATCTGCATGACCTCGGGCTCGAAGCCTGCAACTTCCTTGTTCAGTTCTTTGTTGGCCCTGGAGAGGAAGAATTCGGCGAAGAGGGGCACGTCTTCCCTGCGTTGACGGAAGGCCGGTAGTACGATGGAGAATTCGTTGAAACGGTGGAAGAGGTCTTCGCGGAATTTGCCTTTTCGGTAGGCTTCCTGGAGGTTTTCGTTGGAGGCGACGATGATGCGGACGTCTGTCTCCATTTCTTTTACGCCGCCGACGCGTTTGAATTTCCGTTCCTGGATGACCCGAAGGAGGGCTGCCTGGATCTCGACCGACAGGTTGGCGACTTCATCGAGGAAGAGGGTGCCTCCGTTGGCGAGCTCGAAGTGACCTTCCTTGTCGTTCTGAGCGCCGGTGAAGGCGCCTTTTACGTGTCCAAAGAGTTCGCTGCCGGCGAGTTCTTTCGAGAGGGTGCCGCAGTCCATGGCGACAAAGGGTTTGTCTTTCCGGGCGCTATTCTGGTGGATGGTCCGGGCGATGACCTCTTTTCCGGTTCCGGACTCTCCATAGAGGATGATGCTGTAGTTGGTGGGGGCGACGAGTTCGATCTGGCGGTATAGCTCCCGGGTGGCAGGAGACTGGCCTACGAGGAAATCGTCGTCGCCGACGAGCTTCCCGATCTTTTTGGAGGATGACTGTCCGCCTGCGGTGTTGGGGGCTGTCATGCGGGGGGCTTCGATGCCGCCCTCGGCAGACTGCTGGAGGGCCCTGCTGATGACGTTGAGTACTTCTTCGGGGATCAGCGGCTTGGTGATATAGTCGAATGCGCCGGCTTTGATGACGTCGACCGCAGTCTTGATATCAGAATAACCTGTAATAATGATTACGATGGCATAAGGGTCAATGTTCTTCAGTTCTTTCAGCACTTCTCTACCCTCTTTGTCTCCCAGTCGGAAATCACAAAGTACGACGTCGAATTTGGACTCTTTAAATTTGGCAATTCCCTTGTTGCCGCTGTGGCTGGCTTCCGTTTCATATCCTTTTTTCTGCAGAAACCGGCCCAGCAAATTGCACATGTCCATATCGTCGTCGATGATCAGAATTCGCTTCATAGATAGATGATGTTTTCAAAAATTTAAAATTACTGGAAAAAGTATAACAAGGGTGCGATCAAATGAATTCAATAATACTCTACCAGTATATTCTAAAACCCTTGCCAAATTCTCTTACTCTGGGGAAAGGGTTTTATTAGGATGGGGTGGGGACTAAATTCCCCAATTTGGGGAATCCAGTTGTATACAAGTTACAAAAAAAGGATGAGACCAGAGCATTAAAAAGCGGCGGGGGGCCTTTTTTGTGCCTGCCTCTGTTGTTTTCCTGTATGGCAATAAAATTGTAAATAAACTGTTATGTGAAAATGTTGAGTTACTCAAATTTGAAGGCTAAGTGGATATAATTATGATGACAGATAATAACAAAGTCCTGATCGTTGACGATGAACTGGATATATGCTATTTGCTGAGCGGGATGCTGAAACAGCGGAATTTTCAGACTGGTTTTGTAAATTCAATTTCCGAAGCTGCTACTGCCTTGCGGGAAAATGCTCCTTCCCTCCTGTTCTTAGACAATCATTTGCCGGACGGCTTCGGGCTGGAATTCATTCCTTTTGTGAAGAAGAACTATCCTGAGATAAAGATAATCATGATCACGGCCCACGACGGCGCGGTGGAAAGGAAGAAGGCGTATGACGGCGGTGTAGATCTGTTCATCGCCAAGCCGTTGACGCGAAAGATGATCAACGATGCGATAGACAAGCTGCTCATGCAAAATCCAGTTGTATCGTAAACGTTGTTCCCTTTCCTTTTTTGCTCTCCAGGCTGATAAGGCCGTTGTGATTCAGGATAATGTTCTGCGTGTTGGTCAGGCCGAGGCCGGTACCTTTGGTTTTACTGGTAAAGTAAGGTTCGAATACTTTCGACATGGATTCATCGTCGAGGCCACCGCCGTTGTCGGTGATCGCGACGACGCATTTATTTTCCCTGGATATCGTCTGAAGCTGCAGGATACCAGCGCCCTGATCCATGGCTTCTATAGCGTTGACAATGATATTGAGAAAGGCGATCTTCATTTTTTCCACGTCGACGGCTATGTCACATATATCTTCCGAATATTGTTTGATGACGGTGATGCTTTTTAGGGTCAGCCGGTCTTTTGCCAGCTCGAGTGTTTCGTCGAGCAATTGGTTTACGGATATGCGTCTGTATACGAGGTCGGCGAACTTGGTGGAGTTGAGAAGGTCGGTGATCAGGAGGTTGATCCGTGCGCTGTTGCGGCTGATCATTGTCAGCATGAGGTCGGTGTTCCCGGTGCCGGCGGCATTGAGTTCTGCCTGCAGTTGTTCGACGGCGAGGTTGATATTGGTCAGGGGGTTGCGGACTTCATGGGCAATTGTCCGGGCGATGCGGCCGGTGGCGGCGAATTTTTCGATGCTGCGCATCTGGATGAGTTGTTTGTTGGCTTCGTTGAGCTCCTGGATCTGCTCTTTCAGCCGGAGTTGGTATTCCGCTATCTTTTGGTCGGCGACGCGGCGGCCTTTGTTCTCGAAGTTATAGGTATAGAATCCGAGGAGGGCCATGATGACGGCCATGCCGAGGGAGGTAAGGATGATGTTGTTGAGTGTGCGGTAGCGGGTGCTCATGGTGTCCAGCCTGTCCTTTAGCCGCTGCTGCTCGCTGGTCTGGATCTGCCGGACGAGAGATCGTATATGGGTCATGATCTCCATGGCGAAAAACTCTTTTATTTTCAGGCTGTCGCTGAGCAGCTGGGGTTGTTGCCGGTAGAGGGTGAGGCTTTGTTCCATGACCTCGTATTTTTTGTCGATGAGCCTGAGGAGGGATGCTATTTCGGAGTGTTCGGCCTGGTCGGCTGCTGTCTCCTGGAGGAGCAGGGCGTAGCTGCTGTCCACGGCGCGGTGGCTGGACTCGTAGGGGATGATGAAGTGGTCATCGTTCATGAGCAGGTAGCCCCGGAATCCGGATTCGGCGTCTTTCAGGGAGGAGAACAGGGCTTCCACGTCGGTGATGATCTTGTTGGAGTGGTCGACCAGGCGGGCCTGCTTCAGCAGTTCGGAATTAGCATAGAGGGTCAGCAGGTAGGAGGATAGCAACAGGAAAAATGCCGTCCCGTAACCCACACGAATTCGTAAGTCGATCGCAAATTTCTTTATTGCCGTTTTCATGTTCTCAATGGTAGTACAGGTGTGGCAGCACGGTCAGCCTTTGCGGTCTTCGGCCACCCAGACTGATACGGAGCGGCCATTTACGTGAAACTCGCCTTTTCCGTCCGCGTCGATGGTAACCCGGGCGGGGTGTTTTCCCAGACGGTCTATAAATGTCGAGCCTGCGTGTCTTTTGCCTATCTCCATGGTTTTGGACTGCTGGTCGCCGTTGCTGACCAGTACAGCGCAGCCGGAGCCCTTGTGTTCGTCGTCGCCTTCCCTTGTCCAGCCGATGCAGTTGGGGTGGTCGAGGTAGTCGCGCTGGGGCCCGTAGGCGATGTCTTTCCGGATCTGAACCAGCTGTTCCATATTCTCCACCGCAGGCAGGTCAATGTCATAGTCCTGGCCGTCGTGTCCTTTGTCCCTGTATTTCGCACTGTAAAGATCGGGATAAAATACACAGGGATAGCCATGTTCCCGGAGGAGGATGATGGCGTAGGCGAGCGGTTTGAACCAGGGGTCGACGGGCGCCTCGAGGGACTGGAGGGGCTGGGTGTCGTGGTTATCCACTACGGTGACGGCCAGTTCGGGTTTGGCGGCGACCAGGGTGTCGTTGAAGATCGTGGTGAGGTCATAGTCCTGATTTTGTCTGCTTGCCGTGTCAAAGTTATGGTGAAGGGATGCGTCGAAGAGCGACATTCTTCCCTGGGTGGCGTCAATATAACGGAGGAGGAGGGGGAGATTGCCTGGCGCCCAGTACTCGCCTACGGCGAAGAAGTGGTGGCCGACGATATTGCGCATGAAGTCGAGCCATTCGTTCTCGAAATGGGGGGTGATATGTTTCACGGCGTCGATACGTATGCCGTCGAATTTTGTCGTTTTCCATAACCATTCCCCCCATTTTTTCAATTCTTCGCGAACGGCGGGATTGCGGAATTCGACGTCGTCGTACATCAGGTAGTCGTAATTCCCTTTTTCGTCGTCGATGACCTCTTCCCAGCCGTCACCGTAGTCGTTGAGAATACTGAAGATGGCGGTTTCTTTTGATTTGTTATCGAAGTCCACGCCGGTGAAGCAGTGGAAGTCCCAGATGAAGGAAGAGTATTTACCCTTGCGTCCGGGGAAGGTGAATTTGGTATATGCTTCTATATCGTAGGGCTCGCTGGTGAACTTGTTCCTGTCCCCGGGGTCGACCTTGCGGACCTTGATGAGTTCGGCTTCGTCGGCGCCGGCGAGGTGGTTCAGGACTATGTCGAGGTAGACCTGCATACCAGCGTCGTGGATGGCTGCGATCGCGTCGAGGAGCTGCTGCCGGGTGCCGTATTTGGTCCGGACGGAGCCTTTCTGGTCAAATTCTCCCAAATCGTAGAGGTCATAGATATCATAGCCGATGGAATAAGTACCATTGGTACCCTTGCAGGCCGGGGGGAACCAGATCGCTGTAAATCCCATAGCAGCGAGACGGGGGGCTTCTTCTTTGATCCGGGTCCAAAGGCTGCCGTCGGAGGGGTAGTACCAATGAAAGAACTGTAGGATGGTGCCGTTTTGCATACTACCCATATAACCAGAATAATACCACAATCGGTAAGCGATGTCTGGGATTGCTGTCTTGCTCAGATTGTAGAATATTTTTCACAAAACACCCATCGGGGAAGAAATCGTCGCCTGTTGGGAAACTGGCAAGGATTTTTGGATATAGTCTATGAACAAAAATCAAAGTATATGAGCAACAACTCCAAATTACTGATGGGATTTCTCGTGGGCGCTGCTGTAGGCGGTGCATTAGGTCTGTTACTGGCGCCGGACAAGGGTTCCGAGACCCGCAGGAAGATCATGGAAACGGGTAATGATCTGGGTGATTCCATTGCGGGATTTGGTGACTCTGTAAAGGACAAGTTCAATGAGGTTGTAGACGGGGTAAAAGGCAGCTTCAGCAAGACAAAAAATTCGATGTCCTAGTCATGGAAGAGCAAACATCGGATATCGACAATCTTCTCTCGGATGCGGGGGATTATATCGAGACCAGGACTACGTTGTGGAAGCTGAAGGCGATAGAAAGCCTGTCCGACGTTTCCGGGGAGCTGGTATCCGGGCTGGGGATGATCGTTATAGGTTCGTTTGTGATCATCATCTTCAGCATCGGTTTCGCCTTGCTGATAGGAGACCTGATCGGGAAGAGCTATTACGGGTTCTTTATCGTGGGCGGGCTGTATGCGATCATCGCCCTTTTGCTTTATGCCCGGCGGGGGCAGTGGCTGAAGGAGCCTTTCAGCAATATGCTGATCAGGAAGATCCTAAAATAGAACGGCATGGGGAAGATCACTACATTGGATGAACTGAGAGAGGAGATACGTAATCTGGAGCACCAGAACTACGTCAACGAGCAGCATATGCGCAGGAGGGTGGGCGAGATCGCGGAGCGGTTCAAGCCTTCGAATATTCTAAAGAATCTATGGGGTCATTTTTTTGGAGGGCCGTCAGATGTAAAAACGAGCTTGTTCAAGATGGCGGCGGGTATTGCCACCAGCGTTATCGTAAAAAAGTTCTTCAGGAAAGGTAAAACTCTGAATTGATCGGCAGGGTTTCGCGGAGAAATTCCAGACGTTTCTCATCACCTTTGCTTTTCAGGTAGGCAAAGACGTGGTGCAGGAGCGTTTTGTATATGAAGACGCCTTTACGGACCTCCTGGTCGAAGACTGCCCTCTTCTCCCACAGCTCGGTGATGACCGACACGGTGAGGGTGTCCAGCGTCTGCCGGTCGGCCAGGCGGGTGAGCCTTGAAATGGCGGCGAATATACGTGGATAATAAAGGTCGGTAAGCTCTTTCAATGGCAGAAAGTTAGAGTACTCTTCCGCCCGATGCAAAAAATATAGAACTTTCCCCACGCGTGTATTGAACAAGTACTATATTTGAGATGATGCGCTTATTCTCAATGCGAAGGCTGCTGTTTCCCCTCTGTCTGGTGGTCCTGTTGTGGGATTGTGGCCACGCCCAGCCCGCAGACAGTCTCAAACAGCACTTAGATCATCTTTTGACCCGGTGGCATTCCAGGGCGCTACGGGATACAGACTATTTGAAGGGAGTGGATTCGGTCGCGCCGTTGCTGGCGAAGGCGGATAGTCTTTCGGAGTGGCTGTCGAACTACCGGCAGCTGGCATTCGCAGACAGCGGGCGGGGAAAGTACCGGGCACAATACTACACTTATCTGGCCATCAACGCGTATAATCTCAACCAGTTCGGGAAGGCTATCTACTATTCAGAGAAGAATAATGAAGAGCGGACCAGGCTGGGCCAGTTCGAGAAGGGTGGGTTTTCGCACGGGGACCTGTTTGCGCTGACGGTGTTTGCCAATAACCATGACTATAGCCGTGTTTTTGCCCGGTATGCTGGTCTCAGGCCGGCTCTGTCAGAGCTTCCTGCTGCGATCCCGAGGGGAGTTGCAAGTCCTGAGCAGGTATTTGTGGCGATGAGCATTCTGCAGTCGGTAAACTATGCGGCCTGCCGGAGCGGGGATACGGTGCGGGCGAAGGACCTGGTTGGACTTGTGGACAGCCTGATGGAGGCTGTGGCTGGTTTCCCGGCCAAGTACAGGGACTACCGGCTGTTGTATGACTATATCCTGCACGACGACTATTATGAATATAACAGGCTCCTCGGCCGGTGGGTAGCGGCGAGAGACAGTCTGCTTGCGGCTATCCGGGATGTCGATACAAAAGGCTTTCGACCAAATCTGCAGCCTTCCTACAGAGAGGGGATCTATTCGGAGGCGGTGGATCTTTATTTTATACTGAAGAAGAGCGATAGCGCCAAATATTACCTGTCGCTGCTGACCGACGGGGATGGAAAGGTGCGGTATTCTTCGCTGGACCCCGCCATTGTGCCGGAGGCGCGAAGCCGGATGCTGGCGGAAGAGGGGCGTTATGCCGAAGCCTACCACGAGCTGCGAAAGGTGTATCAACTGAGGGATTCAGCCTACTACACGGTCAGCGCCGACAAGGACAATAATCTTTATGCGCTGGCGGAGGCGGAGAATGCCCGGTATGAGCTGGTGCGTCTGGATGAGCGAAAGCGGGCGGCGGATAAGTCGACGTTGCTGCTGTTCTCGCTGACGGGGTTGCTGGTTGTGGGGGGTGTTGCGGCATTTTTTGTGTATCGTGCGACGCAGCAGCGGCGGCTGCTGGACCTGCGCTTGCAGCTGGCCCGCAACTTTCACGACCAGATAGGCCCCATGCTTTTATATGGTAGTGTACTGGCGAAGAAGAGGGGTGACGACGAGATGCGGGAACATATATCGATGATCATGGACGCGGTCCGGGATATCTCGCATGATCTTAAGTCGACCCAGCTGAGCACGGTAGGTTCTTTTGGAAAGGAGGTTTCGGGGTTGCTGGAGAAGGTGGAGGCTGCGACGGAGATCGGCTATTCCCTGAATGTGAGCAATGGGGGCCGGGTATTGGCGTATGGCCAGCTGACCCAGCTGCAGGCGGTGGTGCAGGAGTTGATCAGCAATTCCATAAAACATGCGGAGTGCCGGAAGATCACGGTGCGGCTGGGTGCGGAAGGGCGGAAGCTGGTCCTTTTTTATTCCGATGACGGCGAGGGGATCAATTCCGGTCTTTCCGGCGGCTTCGGCGGAGGGATAGGGCTGAAGAATATGGAAGAGCGGGTGAAGTCCATCAATGGTAGTTTCAGGCTGAACAATGCCTGGCCAAAAGGTTATTCGGTCGATATAACAATCCCGTTAGTATGAATCCACTGCCAAAGAAATATCATTCCCTGCTGGTGATAGACGATCACAATATGATCATCAACGGGATCCGGCTGCTTATCGGTGAGCAGTTCGGGGTTTTTTACCATGCGAACGATGGGGCTGCGGGTATCGCCCTGGCGATCGAGCATCAGCCTCAGCTGGTGATCGTGGATCATGTATTGCCCGATCGTAGTGGGGATGCGATCGTGAAGGAGGTCAAATACCATTGTCCCCGTACGAGGATCATGGCTTATTCCTTTAACGGGTATCCGGCTGCGGTGCTGAAGATGTTCGAGGCTGGGGTACACGGGTATGTCATCAAGAGCGAAGACGATACGGAGTTCAGTAAGGCTGTGGAGTTCCTGCTGGAGGGGAAGGACTATTTCTGCAGGGAGGCGAGGAATCATATCATACACCGGGTCTTTCCGGAGGAGCAGCATAGTCGTCTGATGGTGGCCAATACGGGTTTTTCGGCGCGGGAGATAGCCATCATCCGGCTGGTTTGTCAGCAGAAGACGGCGAGGGAGATCAGTGAGATGGTGTATCTGTCGGAGCGGACGGTGGAGCAGTACAGGAGTAATATATCGAAGAGGATCGGGGCCCGGAATGTGGCGGGGATCATCCGGTTTGCCCTGCAGAATGGGATTATTGATCTGAGGGATCTATAGGTGGGCGGCCTCCGCGGGGGGGATATGGCGGGTTCGGGGGTTTGGGATCATGGATTTCGGTCGTCGTTGTTTTGCGGGATGATGTTTTCGTAGAATGCCGGGTCGATGAGCAGGGTATTTTGGAGGTGGTGGATGTGTTCGCTGGCTCCTTTTTTCTTTAGGTAGTCGAGGACGTGGCGGAGGAGTATTTTGTAGATATAGGCAGGGGGGCGGGCCTCGCTGAAGAGGTCTTCGTTGTTTTGCCAGAGGTCCACGAAGACTTTTACCGTGAGTATCTCCAGCTCTTTTTCGTCGGCTGTGCCCGCGAGGGTACGGATGGCCGAGAAGATGGACGGGTAGTACAGGTCGATGAATTGTTCAAATAGAGTAGTACGATCAGTTGGGTTCATTCCAGACAGATTTAATGGTAATAGTAGTCAGAGCTGCGGGGGGAAATGTAATCGGGCAGAAGAAGTTTTTTTGGGAGGTTTTTTGGGTGGAAGGTTTTTGGGGGAGGGTTTTTGGGAGGAGGTTTTCGGGGGAGGGTTTTTTAGGTGGTTGAGTGGGGAAAGTTTGGGACGGTGGGTTGTCGGATCGTGACGGGGATCAAGATTTGGGTGGAAATGGGGGCTTAATTTGTTTA
>Ga0068853_100001180_pt1 | contig 18601 bp, 14 predicted proteins | sample KBSCornC32_FD_65655 | JGI IMG/M metagenome (GOLD analysis project Ga0068853, IMG submission 65655) | Corn rhizosphere microbial communities from Kellogg Biological Station, Michigan, USA - KBS Corn C3-2 | ecosystem: Host-associated > Plants > Roots > Rhizosphere > Soil ...
TCCTCGTGCCATTCCTGGAATCGCCGTGCGTGCTTCACTTGCGTTGAGCATACTTGCGGTCACTCCCACGTCAGCCCTCGCGACGACCGCATCGGCTGCGGAAGATGCCGGCCGGTTCAACGATCCGGTTGTTGGGCCAGCGGTCGCGGTGCTGCTCGCCTGGTACGCAATTGGCCTCGTCCAGATGATGCGGCGGGCACGGGGAAAATGGCCGGTAGGTCTTCCGCGGGTACTCTGCTTCTCCGGTGCGGTCCTGGTGATAGCAATCGTGCTGCTCTCACCACTGGACGCGCTGGGTGACGACTACTTCTCCATCCACATGCTGCAGCATCTGACGTTGATGCTGGTTGCCGCTCCGCTGGTCGCCATGTCGGACGCTCATCTGGTCCTGCTGCGTGCCTTTCCCCTGTCCCTGCGCCGCGATATCGGCCGGACCGTTGCAAATATCCCCGGGGCGAAATTCGCTGCCCACAAGAAGAGCGCCGCCTGGATCGCGACGGGTCTATTTGTCGGCACACTCTGGTTCTGGCATGTGCCCGCCGCTTACGACTGGGCGCTGGACGATGAGGTCGTCCATGCCTGCGAGCACCTGACCCTGCTCGCGGCTGCAACTTTCTTCTGGCGCGTCATCGTTACCAGCGGCAATCGCAGGCTGAACCCCGGCACGGCCGTTCTGCTTGTATCTCTGGTCGGTATCCAGGGCGCACTGCTGTCGGCGCTTCTCATGTTCGCGCCGCACGGGCTTTATAGCGCTTACGCCGGCAACCCATTGGACGATCAGGTCACGGCCGGCGTCCTGATGTGCATTCCCGCATCTTTCGTCTACCTGGGAAGCTCCGTCTGGGCCCTCGCGCGCATGATCGGCGGAAGACGAAGTCATGTCCGCTGATGCTCTCGCCGCTCGCCCCCGGCCCTGGCGTCTATGGCGCTGGTGGCTTGTGGTGGCGGTCGTGGTCGGCCTCGCGGTAGCAGCCTATTTGCTCAAGCCCGTGGTGGGGCCACCACGCGATCTGACGCTCGTCGGCGATGTAGCGCGGGGCAACTATCTCATCCGACTCGCTGGCTGCATCTCGTGTCACACTGACCGCGATCACGACGGAGCCTATCTGGCCGGCGGCGCGGCCATCGTCACGGCCTTCGGAACATTCTACCCGCCCAATATCACGCCGGACCCGCAGACCGGCATCGGCGGCTGGACCCTGGCGCAATTCTCCGACGCGGTCAGCGACGGCAATGGTCCGCACGGCAATCTCTACCCGGTCTTCCCGTACAACGATCTGACCCTGATGAGCGACCGGGAAATCGCCGACCTTTTCGCCGCGATCATGGCAACGCCCCCCGTCGTCAACACCCCTCCGGCCAATCGGATCGTCTTCCCGCTAAATTTTCGCTTTCTCGTTTCGGGCTGGAAGAATCTCTTCTTCTTCCCCCATCGTTATCGGAACGATCCGGCGCACTCCGCGCAATGGAACCGCGGCGCTTACCTTGCCAATGGCCCCGCGCACTGCGTCACGTGTCATTCCCCCGTCAACGTCCTCGGCGCTGTCATGAGCGGCACGCAGTTCGAAGGAAATCCCGCCGGCGGCGCCAGCGGAAAGACGCCGCCTCTGACGGCGCTCGCGCTTGTGCAGGATGGCTACACGATCGATACGCTCGCGCAAACGCTCAGGACGGGAGTCACTCCAAATGCCGGCAAGGTTGGCGCCGAGATGGAACCGGTGATCAGCGACGACACGTCGCATTGGACGGACGCCGACCTGACCGCAATCGCGACTTACCTTCTCAGCTCGAAATAGTAGCGCGCTTTGTCCTACTGGCCGGCGCGCGCTTCGATCATTTGTACGAAGTCGCCGCCCGGCATTGGCTTGGCAAACAGGAAGCCCTGCGCAACATCGTACCCGATCTCGAGCAATACTTTGAGGTCGTCGCGTTCCTCGACACCCTCAGCTACTGCGACGATCCCGAAGCGCTTCGCCAAATCCTTCACCACCTGGCACATCTCCCGCCGTCGCGTGTCGTTCGCACAGCCCTGGACATAACTGCGATCGAGCTTGATCTCGGCAAACGGTAGTTCGCTCAGTCGCTCGAGCGAGGAATATCCGGCACCGAAATCGTCGATCGATACGTAGATGTCATAGAGCTTTAGCTGCACCGCGATCTCACGGGCCAGCTCCGGATCGCTGATGGCCTCGTCCTCCGTGATCTCGACGATCAGCCCGGGGAACTTGGGATGTTTCGGCAGATGGTCGCGCAAATTGGCGACGAACCCCGGCCGCTGCAGAACCGAAGCCGGAACATTGATGGCCAACCGGTTGGTCATGCGATGATCGGCGAATATCGTCCAGTCCGCCAGCGACCGGCGGACCACGTAGTCGGTGAGCGGGTGATAGAGCGGGTCCCGCGGACGCGGCAGGAAAAGGTTGGGTGGCACGACGCCATGCACCGGATGACGCAGACGTACCAGCGCTTCGGCTCCGCAGACCAGCATCGATTTGAGGTCGATCTTGGGCTGGTACCAAAGCTCCAGCCATCGGTTTCTGAGTGCCGCCTCTAGGTTGACCCCCATGCTCGGCAGGGGTTCGGCGTGGTGGGCCTCCCGGAGTCTCTCCCGCAAGGCCTCGAGGCGGAAGGGTTTCATCAGCGGTGGCAGCATGCTGAGACCGCGCCGCTCCCCGATCGATTGGACCTCCTTGAGAGTTGCCTCGTCGCGGCCGGTGATCAGAAGCACGTCGCCCCGAAAACGGGAGGCCGAGAGACTGCGAAGGATCTCGACCGCATCGGAGCTACCCAATGAGAGGTCGAGGATGATCAGGTTTGGCGGCCACTGGATCATCGCCGCTTCGAGCTCGATCGAAGTAGCCACCTGATGTGCCGCGTAACCCGCGCTCGTGAGCGCTTCGCTCACGAAGCCGCGCACTTGTGCTTCGTCGTCGACGATGAAGGCGTGTTCCAGGCGGCCGGGGGCCTTTCTGTCGCTCATGCTCGCAATCCGTCGCTCATCCAAGGATCGCTTATCAACGCCGCGTGCTCCTTACCGGGAGTTAAAGGAAGCGGCCGACCCCACTATGGAAGAGCGTTCTGGTAGCCGTCCCAACGGGAAGTCTCCGGATCGCCGATCGCCCTCATCGCGATGAAAGGGCGTGGCGCCCCGTAGTCCTACGGGGATTTTGCACGAGCGGTTAATCGCGCAGCAGTCAGCTTGCCAAAGGAGATTCGGGGAGAAAGCAGTGGTGCAGAACGGTGCGAACCTATTCCTTCTCTTTCGCATCGGCCGCCGGCTGTGTGCATTGCCGATTGACGCAGTCGTCGAGATGCTGCGGCCATTGCCGCTGCAAGTCTTGCCGGACGCCCCCGACGTTGTCATCGGGCTCGCGGTAATCCGCGGCGAGCCGGTGCCGGTACTGGACCTGCACGAGGAAAGGCCCGCGCACAGAACGCCGGAGTCCAGACTCATCGTTCTGCGTGTTGCCAACCGTCGGGTGGCCCTGGGAGCGGACAGCGTTATCGGATTGCGGCCGCTTGATCATCAACGGCTGGGTCCGCTGCCCGCGCTCCTGAGCGAGAACGCAGCGACTGTCGAGGCGATCGGTACGTTGGATGGCGAGCTTCTCGCGGTCTTGAGCGCCGCGCGGTTGGTGCCCGAGCATGTGCTGGCGATCTCGGATGCGCATCGGGTGGCGTCGTGAGCGCAGCAATACGATTCCGCGACGCCATCGGCCTGCACTTCGGCCTGCACTTCGATGACGACAAACTTGCTCATCTCTCCTCGATCCTCGACCGCCGCGCCGCCGCCCGCCATGTAGGCGCGGACCACTACCTGTCCATGCACATCGCCGAAGAGGCGGAGCTCGGCGCGCTCGCGACCGAGCTTACTGTGGGTGAGACGTACTTCTTTCGCAATTTCGAGCAGTTCGCCGCGTTGCGCGACCTCGTTCTGCCCGAGCGGCTTGCGCAGGGCCGCCCGCTCAGACTCCTGTCGGCGGGCTGCTCATCTGGCGAGGAGCCCTACAGTCTCGCGATGCTCACGCGCTCCCTGGAGCGGTATGATGCGTCCATCCGCGCTACTGACGTCAACCCGGCGGCGCTCGCGCGCGCTGCGAAGGGCCGCTACAGCCATTGGTCCTTGCGCGAAACGCCGCCGGACATGCTCGAGCGCTGGTTCGTCCCGGTCGGTCGCGACGTAGAGCTCGACCCGGCCATTCGTGCGGCCGTGCAGTTCGACTGCGCCAATCTTTCCGACGAGGACGCTCCCATATGGTCGGAGGACCGTTACGACGTCATCTTCTGCCGCAATGTGATCATGTACTTTACGCCTCAGGTGCAGCGGGCTGTTGTTGCGCGTCTCGCCACCTCTCTGGCGCCAGGCGGCTATCTCTTCCTGGGTCACGCCGAGACGCTGCGAGGGCTTTCGCAGGAATTCGATCTGATCCACACGCACGGCACGTTCTACTATCAACGGCGTGCCGCTGGTCGTGCCACCGCTATCTCCACCTCCTTCGCTGCCAAGATTGAATGGCCCATAGCCGCCTCCGCGGCCGTGGATACTTCCTGGTTCAAGGCGATTGGGAAGGCAAGCCGCCGGGTGGAAGCACTCGTCGTCTCGGATACTGCCAGGAGCCAGGGTGCACTCTCCACGGCAAGTCCAGAACCGTCACCTCTGCCGGACATTCTCGAGCTTCTCGCCCGCGAAGAGTTTGCCGAAGCACTGGAGAGGCTCGACCGGCTGGCCCCCGATACCGCGGCGGATGATGACCTCTCGATCCTGCGCGCGGTGCTCCTTGCGCAGAGTGGTAGCGGTACGGAGGCAGCGGCGCTGTGCCGGTCGCTGATCGCGCGGGAACAGCAGCATGCCGGCGCCAACTACATCCTGGGTCTATGCCTCGAGGACGCCGGCGACCACCGTTCCGCATTGCTGCACTACGATCTTGCCACCCATATCGATCCGCTGTTTGCCATGCCGTACCTGCGGCGCGGACTGCTCGCCTTGCGCGCGGGCGAGGTGGCAAACGCGCGTGCCGATCTCTCTGGAGCCGCTGAGTTGCTCGCTTCGGAGGAGCCGTCTCGACTGTTGCTGTTTGGTGGCGGCTTCAGCCGCGCGGCCCTCATCGGTCTCTGTCGTATGGAGCCACTAGGTGAGGTGGCCGCGGCATGAACGATCTCAGCGAACTCGACATACGCCTATTCGGAATGCGCAACGCCTTCGACGCGAGCTTCGCCGAGCCGGCAGCTCGCGTTGAAGCGACACCGCTTGATTTCGTCGCGCTCCGGATTGGCGATCAGCCCTACGCTATCCGGACAACTGAGATTTCCGGGCTTTATGCTGGTCTTGCCGTCACTCCCGTGCCCACGTCGGTTCCCGCGCTCATCGGAATTGCCGGTCATTCCGGCGAGATGTTGCCGGTCTACGACCTCGCATTGCTGCTGGGCCTTTCCGCCTCGGATGGATCGTGGGCTGTGATCGACGCTGGCAACAGCGTTGGCCTGCTCTTTTCAGTCTTCGAGGATCATTGGCGCATCGACACCGACGAGGTGATGCCGACCAACGATGGCGGGCATCACAAACACATCCAGCAAATGGCCCGTCGCCACGAGGAGCTTCGGCCCGTCGTGTCAATTCCTTCCATTCTCGCATCGATCCGCGAGCAGGCCGCCTCACCAAGACACAAGGAGTAAGAGCGATGTTTGCTGACTGGACGTTCGGGCGCCGGCTCGCCGCCGCGTTCACCGTGGCGGGTATCGTCTTCGTCTGTCTGATCACCCTGGCCTTCCTCGCAACGAACAGCCTTATCGCAAATGACGCCACGGTTTCTCACACCTACGCGGTTAAGGAGAATCTCGCGCAGTTGCTGTCGGATCTCAAGGATGCCGAAACCGGCCAACGGGGCTACGTGATTACCGGCGACGAGAGCTATCTCGAGCCTTACACGGCCGCCTTGCCGCACATAACGAATGTGCTGGGGACATTGAAAACCCTCACCGCGGACAATCCCCACCAACAAGATCGTTGGGGCCGCATCGAACCGCTCATCGCCAGTAAGCTCGCCGTGCTCAAACAGACGATCGACCTTCGTCGCACGCAGGGCTTCGACGCCGCCCTTGCCGTTGTTAACAACGGCTCCGGCAAGGCCGTTATGGATCAGATCCGCGGTGTTTTGGCCGATGCCGACAAGGAGGAAACCGATCTACTAACTCAGCGCAATGCCGCTACGGAGCAATCGGCGACTTCGGCAATCTCGGTCATCTTCTGGGGCGGTCTCGCCGGTGCGATCGCAACGGGTCTGATCGGCTGGTTCATCACGCGAGCTCTCTCACACCAGATCGGCGCTGCCGTTGGTCACGTGCAAAGCTCCTCCGCGGAGCTCCAGGCGGCGGCGACACAGCAGGCGACCGGCGTCAAAGAGCAGGTTACCTCAATGAGCGAGATCAACACCACGATCAGCGAACTGCTCGCAACGTCGCGTCAGATCGCCGAGAGCGCCCAGAGAGTAACCCAGATTTCGGAACAGACGACGTCGGCCGCACGCTCCGGTGACGGCACCGTGGATCGCGCCAACGACTCCATCTCCGGCATTCGTCGGCAAGTAGACCAGGTGGTTGGTCACATGCTGGATCTCGGCAAGAAATCACAGCAGATCGGAGCCGTTCTCGACATCGTCACCGAGCTTGCCGAACAGACCAACATTCTCTCGATCAACGCAACGATCGAGGCGGTGGGCGCCGGAGAATCTGGGAAGCGCTTTTCCATCGTTGCCGATGAAATCCGCAAGCTTGCCGATCGGGTCTCGATTTCCGCCAAGGAGATACGCGCCCTGATCGATGACGTGCGCAGTTCCGTCAACACCACAGTGATGGCCACCGAGACCGGCTCGAAGGCCGTCGATTCCGGCACCCGGCAGTTCGGCGACGTTGCGACCCTCTTCCGTGAAATTGCATCGCTCGTTGTCACCACAACTGAGGCCGCTCGCGAGATCGAATTGTCGACTAAGCAGCAGGCGACGGCGGTCGAACAGGTCAATATCGCTATAGCTAATGTCGCGCAGGCGACACGCGAGACGGAAGCGTCCGCCGGGCAGACCATCCAGACGGCCACCGAGTTGGCGACGACGTCGAGGGATTTGCTGCGCTTGGTCAAATCGAAGGCAGCGTGATTGCGGCATGGCGCGCGACCCTTACAAATACTTCCGGGTCGAAGCCCGCGATCTCACGGACCAGCTTGGCCGGAGCGTGATCGAGCTTGAGCGGACCAGTTCCGGTGGGGAGATCGTTCCACGCCTGCTGCGCCTGGCTCACACCCTCAAGGGGGCGGCTCGCGTCGTTCGTCTTCCCGCCATTGCCGAAGATGCGCATCGTATCGAAGACCTGCTGGCTCCCTTTCGCGAGACGCAAACCGCCGTTCCGCGCGGGGACATAGATGGGCTGCTGGGCCTGCTCGATCGAATAACCGAGGGCATCGAGCGCCTCGACCGACCGGTACCTGTAGCCACAACGCCGGCGGCGTCGCCCGCGGCTGACGATGACGTCGGCCCCTTGCGCGCCGATCGCGCCGATCTCGATGCGCTCGTCCGCGGCATAACAAATGCCAGCGCCGGCCTGGCCGGCCTCAGCAACCTGGCGCACACTGCACTCGAAGCGCAAAAGCTGACTGACCACATCGCGGGGCAGATAAACGCTCGTGAGGACGGCCGGGGCATCTCCGCTGCCCTGGAACCAATTGAACAACTGCGCGGTCTTGCCTCGGATCTTCAACGTCGCGCCCTCACCATCCAGCATAAGGTGGAGTTGGAACTCGGCGCGTTGCGCGAAGCTGCCGAACAGCTGCGCCTTGTACCGGCAAGTGCAATGTTCGCCGCTTTGGATCGCGCCGCACGCGACGCTGCCCAGCTGCTCGGCAAGGACGTCGTGCTCGTCACCGATGGCGGCGACGTCCGCATCGATGGGCAGACTCTTCAGCCTCTGCAGAACGCAATACTCCAGCTCGTCCGCAATGCCGTCGCGCACGGCATCGAGGTCGAAGGCGATCGCCTTGCTGCGGGCAAGCCGCCGCGGGGACGGGTGCGCATTGGCGTTTCCCGCCGCGCGCGCCGCATCATATTTCGCTGCGAGGACGATGGCAGGGGCATCGACGGCGAAGCCCTGCGTGAGGCCGCAAGAGCTAGGGGACGCATGCCTGCCCCGGTGGGTGACCGACAACTGGCGTCGTTGCTGCTCGAGGGGGGTGCATCCACCTCCGCCGTGATCTCCGAAGCGGCTGGTCGCGGCATCGGCATGGATATCGTACGCGAAACATTGTCCGGTCTTCGCGGAGAATTTTCCGTTGGCACCGAACGCGGAAAGGGGTCTTGGTTCGAGCTTTCGGTTCCGGTTTCGCTGTCCTCTCTCGATTGTATATTAGTCGAGGCCGCCGGCGTCACCGCGTCCATCCCGTTGGCTGCGGTGCGCCGCACCAGATGACTCGGACCCACCGATGTTCACCGTGCCCAGGACGGCACCGTCATCATCGAGGACGGCCGCTCGCTGCCCCTCACGCCCCTCGGCAGTCTGCTGACAAGAAACAGCGTCTCGGTTGCAGGGATGAGGCGTCAGGCAGTGATCGTGCAATCGGGCGGCGCGCTTGCGGCGATTGGCGTTGATCGCATCGCAGGCAACACCACCCTGGTCTATCGGCCGCTTCCGGATCTCGCTCCCGCCAGCGATGTGATCGAAGGGGCGTCCCTGAGCGCTGGAGGTACGCCGGTCGTCTTGCTCAATGCAGAGGCTGTCGTGACCGCCGCCGCACAGCCGCGCCACGCCATCCCCGCGTCGCCGGACCGCCAGCGTCCTCTCCTCATCGTCGACGATTCCCTCACCACGCGCATGTTGGAGCAAAGCATCCTCGAGTCCGCCGGATATGAGGTCGACATGGCGGTATCGGCTGAGGAAGGCCTGGAGCGTCTGCGCACCCGCGACTACGCCCTCATTCTGGTGGATGTCGAAATGCCCGGAATGGATGGCTTCGGCTTTGTCACCGAGCTGCGCCGCGACCCTCGGACCCGGCAGATACCGGCAATTCTGATCACCTCGAGGAATGCCGACGATGACAAGCGCCGCGGGGCAGAAGTCGGCGCGCAGGGGTATGTCGTAAAGTCTGAATTCGATCAGGCCGCGCTGCTCGGCCGCATTCGTCAGCTCCTGGCCTGACCATGACCATCCGCGTCCTAATCGCAGATGACTCCCCCACGATCCTCGACCTCTTGCGCGAGGTGGTCTCGAGCGATGCGCAGTTCGAAATTGTGGGCACCGCCAGCAACGGGTCCGAGGCAGTCGCACTCTGCCGGTCACTGCGGCCCGACGTCATCACTATGGACATGATGATGCCGGTGATGAGCGGCCTCGAGGCGACCGAGGAGATCATGGCCTATTGCCCCACGCCGATCCTCATCGTCTCGTCGTCCTTCAACCGCGGCGAGATATTCAAGTCCTACGATGCCCTCGCAGCCGGCGCCGTCGATGTCCTCGAAAAGCCGGCTGGCACAGAGCCGGAAGGCGAATGGGAAGCCCGATTGCTGTCGGCCCTCCGCGTCATCGCCCGCATCAGGGTCATCACCCACCTCAAAGCGCGCAACCGCCATATTCCAACTCGCCTCGATGGGGCATCGGCGCCGTCCCCAAGCATCCCGACAAAGCTGCTCGCGATCGGCGCCTCGACCGGAGGTCCTGCTGCCGCCGTCGAGGTGTTTCGCAATCTCCCGATCGATGTGCGGATACCCGTACTCTTCGTCCTGCACCTGAACGCCCAGTTCGGTCACGCTTTCGCCGATTGGCTCGCAACGCAGAGTCCGTGGCCTGCACGTTTCGCCCGCGACGGCGAACCATTGCAGACTGCGGCCGGCTCCATTGTGCTCGCTCCGCCCGATCGTCACCTGATCCTGGAACGGGGCCGGCTGCGACTTACGGACGCTCCCGAACGGCATTCCTGCCGCCCATCGATCGATGTCCTCTTTGAGTCGATCGCCGCCGAGATGGGATCGTCAGCCGCAGCCGCAATACTGACGGGCATGGGTCGCGATGGCGCTGCGGGTCTCCTTGCCATCCGCCGCGCAGGTGGCGAGACCATCGCGCAGGACGAGGCGAGCTCTGTGGTGTATGGAATGCCGCGCGAGGCCGCATTGAACGGCGGCGCCAAACAGATCCTCCCTCTCGTCGAAATTGGTCCGGCTCTGGCAAATGTCGTCCGTCCAGCCTGGACCCTCGCATGAACGGCTCAGTCCTCATCGTCGACGACAGCCTCACCGTGCGGATGGATCTCGCTGAAGCATTCGATGCCGCGGGCTTTGCAGCCATGCCATGTTCGACTCTCGAGGAGGCACGAACTGCCCTTGAGACTGACAAAGTTGCGCTGCTGATCCTCGACGTGTTGCTTCCCGATGGTGATGGGGTCGATCTGCTTCGTGAGCTGCGAGGGGGCCGGTGGGCGACTCTTCCGGTCCTGATGCTGTCGACCGAGGCCGAAGTGAAGGATCGCGTTCGCGGCATCACTACGGGTGCCAATGAATATGTCGGCAAGCCTTACGACGGAACCTATCTAGTCAGCAGGGCCCGTGAGCTGCTGGGCCGATCGCCCACGAGGGCCAACGCCGGCGCGACCATCCTGGTCGTGGATGACAGCGAGACTTACCGGCGAAGCCTCGCGGAGGCGCTTGAGGACGCCGGCTATCACGTACTGACGGCGGAAAACGGGCGGACGGGGCTGTCGGCACTGGCCGACGACCGCCCCGACGCGGTGATTGTCGATGGCGTCATGCCCGACATGGACGGCGCCACGTTTATCCGCCGGGTTCGGCTTGATGCCGCGACGCGCAGCCTGCCATGCATCCTGTTGACGGCATCGGAAGACGCAGGCGCGCAATTGCGTGCGCTCGAAGCGGGTGCCGACGCCTTCATCCGCAAGGACGACGAGATGGATGTCGTCCTCGTACGCCTTGCCACGGTGATGCGCCGTCGGTCCGGTCAAGCGCCCTCGCGGCCCACAAGCCTCAGCGGCCCACGCAAGATTCTGGCGGTTGACGACAGCGAGACCTACCTCAACGAGATCGCAGATGCGCTGCGTACCGAGGGCTATGAAGTCTCGCTCGCACGCTCCGGCGAAGAGGCGCTCGAGCTCCTCGCGGTCCAGCCCGTTGACTGCATCCTGATGGACCTGGTGATGCCGGGCATGGACGGCAAGGAGGCTTGCACCAGGATCAAGGCCGCGTCAGGCCTTCGCGACATCCCATTGATCCTTCTCACCGCTCATGACGACCGCACGGCGATGCTTGAAGGGCTGAGTGCGGGCGCCGACGACTACATCTCCAAGTCGAGTGAATTCGAAGTCCTTTGCGCTCGCGTGCTGGCCCAGATTCGGCGCCGGCAATTCGAGGACGAAAATCGCCGCTATCGGGAGGAATTGCTGCAACGCGAGATCGCGGCCGGTGAAGAGCGTTCGGCTCGGCTTTTGGCCGAGGCCCGCGCTGCGATGGTGGATGAGCTGCAACGCACGATCGCGGATCGTACGCGAGAGCTCGAGGCCTCCATCGTCGGCCAGCGCCACGCCGAGCGGATGGCGTCGGTCGGCATGCTGTCAGCCAGTATTGCCCATGAAATCAACAACCCTCTGGCTATCGTCATCGGCAATCTCGAGCTCGTCCGGCTGTCACTCACCGACCTGGCAGCGCATCGGCCAGACTGGAACGTGGTCCAAACGTCATCTGAGCCAGGTCTTGGGATGCAATTCCTTGATCGCGTCGGCACCGCGGATGATCCCCTCAAGGACGCCCTCGACGCCGCCGAGCGCGTCCGGCAGATCGTGCGCGACTTGCGGATTTTTTCCCGATCGGAGGAGGAGGGGCCCAGCGTTCCGGTGGACATCCATCAAGTCCTCGCCTCTACCATCCGCATGGCGTCCAACGAAGTCCGCCACCGTGCCCGGCTGACGACCTCTTTCGCCGAAATCCCGCTGGTGGCTGGCAACCAGTCCCGGCTCGGCCAGGTCTTTCTCAATCTCGTCGTCAATGCGGCGCAGGCCATGCCCATCGGTCAGGCGTCCGACAACGAGATACGCGTCTCGACCTGTCGCCTCGATGACCGCACGGTGCTGGTCGAAGTCGCTGACACCGGCGTCGGCATTCCGCCGGAAAAACTCCATCGCGTCTTCGACCCGTTCTTCACCACTAAGCCTGCGGGCGTGGGCACGGGACTTGGCCTCGCGATCTGCCATCGCATCGTCACCGAGCTCGGTGGAGCCATCGATGTCGCGAGCACCGTTGGCAAGGGCACGACATTCCGCGTCTCGCTGCCGATCGCCAACAAAGCCCCGGCAATCGAGGCCACACCTGACAACCGACCCGACCCTCCGGCAGTTGCTCACGCACGCGGCGATATCCTCGTCGTTGACGATGAGATATCGCTCTGTCGAACGATCGGACGCATCCTCTCGGGTCAGCACGAGATCACCGCCGTCACCTCGGCGAACGAGGCCCTTGCATTGATAGAAGATGGCCGGCGTTTCGATCTTATCCTGTCCGATCTGATGATGCCGGAAATGTCCGGCATGGATCTCCATGCAGCGCTCCAGGGACGAGCCGCCGATCAGGCAGCCCGCATGATCTTCATGAGCGGCGGCGCCTTTTCGGCCGACGCGGAAACCTTCCTCGCCCGGCAGCGCTTCCGCATAGAAAAGCCGTTCCTGCCCGCGGCACTTCGCGACATCGTGGCTCGAGCCCTGGCTGAACCTCGTCTCGCCGCCTAACGGGAAGAGTCGAGGGCGTGGTGGTGCAGGCGGCCGAACGGCTGCGCGTACCGGCGCCTCGCCATCGACGAGACCAGCCCCGTGCGCAAGAGTTGCGAGAATTCCTCGGCGGGCAGGGGCCGACTGAAATAGTACCCTTGAGCTTGGTCGCATTGGTGCTGCTGCAGGAAGGAAAGTTCCTCGGCTGTTTCCACACCCTCGGCAATGACCTTGAGGCTGAGCATCTGTGCCATGCTGAGCACCGCCGCGACGACGCTGGCCTCGCCCTTCTTCAGCGTGATTTCGCGGACGAAGGACTGATCCACCTTGAGCATGTGAATGGGGAAGCGCCGCAGATTGTTGAGGTTGGAGTAGCCGGTCCCGAAATCGTCGACCGACATCTGCACGCCGCTCGCTGCCAGCGCTTCGAGGATGGCCTGCGTCGCATCCGTCCGCTTCATCAGCGCACCCTCATTAAGCTCGAGCTCGAGCGCCGTCGGCTCAAGGCCCGTCTCGTTGAGGATATCAAAGACCCCCTCGATGAAGCGCGGCGCTACGAACTCGACAGCCGACACATTGACGGCCACTGACGGCACCGTCAGTCCGGCTCCTTGCCAGCCGCGGACCTGTTTGCAGGCCTGCCGCATCACCCACTGGCCAATCGGTACGATCAGTCCGCTGGCCTCCGCCACAGGCACGAACAGGGCAGGGGAAACGGGCCCCTTGGTTGGATGCTCCCAGCGAAGCAGAGCCTCCGCCCCCGCGATTTCGCCGGTTCGGAGGTTCACCTTCGGCTGAAAATGCAGCGTGAATTCCTCCTGCTCGAGAGCGCGGCGCAGCGCGTCTTCCACATCCTGGCGCTCGACGGCGCGCAAATTCATCGCCGGCTTGTAGAATTGGTAGCCGTGCCGTCCGTTCTCCTTCGCCTGATACATGGCGGCATCGGCATTCTTGATCAATGTCTCGGCGTCCAGCCCGTCGTCGGGGTAAGCGCTGACGCCAATGCTGACGGTAATGCGAAGCTCGTGCTGATCGATCGAATAGGGCTCCGACACCGCCTCGATCATGCGTCGCGCGGTAATCGCGGAGTCCTCGGCACGCTCGACCTCGGAGAGCAGCACGACGAACTCGTCGCCACCGATGCGGCTCACCGTGTCCGAGCCCCTTACACATCCGAGCAGTCTGTCGGCAACGGCGCGCAGCAGCTTGTCACCGGTCGCGTGACCGAGCGTGTCGTTGATCTGTTTGAACCCATCGAGATCGAGGAACATCACCGCCACCCGCTTCTGGTGCCGGGGCGCGATGGAGATCGCACTGGCAATTCGGTCGTTGAGGAGCAGCCGGTTTGGCAATCCCGTGAGGGCGTCGTGCTGGGCCGAGTGCGCCACCTCCTGCGCTCGGGCGCGTGCCAGGCTCACGTCGCGGAAGATCATGACACGCCCCGCGGGGCGTCCGTCCTTCCCCTCGATTGGCGCAATCGACCCCTCGACGGGAGTCTCGCGTCCGTCGCGCCGGATAAGGGCAACGTTTGGGTTGAACTGCACGACCCGCCGGACGCCGGTGCCGCTCTCGATGTCCCGGAACGTCACCCGGCTGCCGGCATCGACGACATTGACAATCTCGTGGATCGGCCTCCCGGCTGCATCTTTCCATGCCCACCCGGTCAATTCCTCCGCCGCCTGATTGAGGAAATAGACATTCCCTAAAACGTCCATGCTCACCAGGGCATCGCCGATGCTGTCGAGGGTCAGGTCCGCGAGGGGCACGGCTGTCGCCGGCTCCTCGCTCGCCATTGGGCCGCGGAACTTTGCCGCGCGTGCCGATGGCCGTGTGCGTGTCGGGGCCGACCGCTCGCCCGTGATCTCGCGCAGCGTTGCCACGAGCACGCGGTCATCGCCGGCCCGGACTGGGTTGACCATCATCTGAACGGGGAATCGATCATTTCCTTTGCGACGCCCGGATAGCTCGACACTCCCCGTAACATCGACGGCATGACGTTTGTCACCCTGTTGTCCGTCTTGGACCGCGGGGAGCTTGGCGGTCCACTCCGGAAAGATCTGCCTGACCGGCTTTCCGGAGAGCTCCTGGGCCCCAAATCCGAACAGCACCTCGGCAGCGCTGTTCGCGTAAGCAATGGTCTCGTCCGGCAGGATGGCCAGCAATGCTACGGAGCTCGCCTCGGCCACTAGGCGATGGACGCCCTGCGGCGGGCTCGAGGACGCGACATCGTCGGGCTGCGGATCGGCCTCGCCAAAGATCGCTATCACGGCCTTGTTTTTGTCGTCGATGACCCGAGCGAGCCGTACCTTGACGGAAAAATCGCCACCCCCCTTTCGAGAGGCCGTGGCCCGGAAGGTGCCGGGCGGCGACTCAAAGGGCGCCGCAAGCGCAGCGTTCATCTGCTCGACGATAGTTTCGGGCAAAAGCCTGCTCGCGGCCTTGCCGATCACCTCGTCACGCGCAATTCTAAACAGGCTCTCGGCCGCGGAGTTGATCTGAGTGATCCGCCCGCGGGCATTGGCGACGACGACCGCGTCTGGGAGTCCGTCAAGGACCAGTCGCGCACGGCGCTCGAGGTCCACCAGCCGGCGGTGTTCGGCCTGCCTGTTGCCAAGATCGCGCAGGAGCATGCACACCAGCGGGCCATCGGTGCCCTCGACGATGTTGCACACCGCCTCGACGGGAAACGATGTGCCGTCCGCCCGGCGTCCGGCGAGCTCGATTCCGAGCCGCGCATTTTCGCCCGCGGCGCTGAGTGCCGCCTCATGTCCCCTGGTTTCCATCTCGATGATGAGTGGACCCGAGACGATTGTCGAAAGACTTGCGCCGACAGGCTCGTCCGCGGCGTAACCAAACAGCTCGCGCGCGAGACGGTTGACCAGCGCGATCTTGCCGTCCTTGTCCGCCACCACCATGGCACACGGCGCGTCCTCGACCAGCGTCCCGAACCGCGCCTCCATGGCGCGCATATGGGCCCTGAGCGCAGCTTCGAAAGGAAAGTGACCGTCGAAGGATCGACCGCGCGCGCGCCGTTGCGGCCCCTGGACCTCGACAGCGAGTGCCTCTGCCGCTCCGCGGATGCTGTCTTCGAGCGCGCGGCCCCGCATCCTGAGTTCGACAGCCTTGACCCGATTTGTCTCGCGCTCGTTCGCTGCCATTCGATGACCCGGCCTATGAAGCAGGCCGCTCCATGATGCAGCCGACGGGTGGCGCCGTCCGCCGCTTGTCAGAAAATGCTGGATCGGCCAAAAAGAAGAACATCGTTTTCAACATGCATCAAGAAAAAGGCATCGTGCCCGCCCAGGGCCCGCTCGATCACCCGTATTGATCCGAGGTAGGAGTGAGAATTTGGCGAGACTGGTATCTGATTTCACAATCGCACTTCCTCTGCGTCACGGTGAATGCAGCTGAATGGAACCCCCGAGCGTCATCAGCATCAGTTCCGCAAGATTCCGCGCGCCGGATTTCTGCATGATGTTGGCGCGATGAAATTCCACCGTACGCGGGCTGATCCCGAGCGACCGGGCGGCCTCCCGGTTCGTGGCACCGCCCAGGATCAGAGTGAGGATCGTGGCCTCGCGGGCCGTCAGGGATTCTACGAAGCCGGGTCGGCTGACGAACCGCGTCGAGACTTGGGTTCCGTCAGGAACGGCAGCGGCAAGCAATGGTGCCATGGTCGGCTCTCCTCGTTTCCGTCATGCGGAGTGGGCGGCAAACCGTCAGTGCAAATAAGGTCGTAACGAGCGATTATGTAGTTGGTCCAATTGTGCGATTGACCATCGTCCTCCACCATGAAGAACAAGCTTCGCCCCGGCCTCGGGAAAGTACGGGATCGGGTTCCGCCGGCTAGGGACAGTCCCCTAGGTCCGGCGGAAGCGTCTGGAGGAAAGTTCATGACGATGAAGGCCGAATCCTCCCCGATCCCTTCCGATCCCATTGCGTCCGCCAGTGTCGTCGCGCACGAGTTCAACAACATTCTCGGCATCATCATTGCCAACCTCGATCTGCTGGCCGACGAGTACGCCGCGTCTCCCGGCGCGTCCCATCTCATCGACGAAGCCATGACCGCCGCCACCCGCGGATCGACACTCGCGCGGAGTCTGCTCCATGCCGCCCCAGCGCCCACCGGGCAGGCTGGAGCTCCTGCCCAATCTGCGGGCACACCTGAGGCGGCCGGCGGCGAGCTTGTGCTCGTTGTCGACGACAACGTGCCCTTGCGGCGGGCGGTGGTACGCGAGCTCGCTTCGCTCGGCTATCGCACCCTCGAAGCCGGCGACGGCCCGGCGGCGCTGATGATCCTCAACAGCGAGCCCGTCGACCTGCTCTTCACCGATGTCGTCATGCCGGGCGGCATGAGTGGCTTCGATCTCGCCCGCCTCGTTCTCGCGCGCTGGCCGGCGATGAAGGCCCTCATCACCTCGGCCTTTCCCGAGCTCGAGCCCACATCCGACAGCGTGACGGCGGGGAAGCTCCGGCGCCTGACCAAACCCTATCGCAAGGACGATCTGGCGGCTGCTCTTCGCCAGGTGCTCACGGCGTGCCCTGCCGCGGCGTCGCCGCACCCATGAACCCATTCTGAACGATCGCCTCAGCGCTATTTCAGACCCAGCGCGCTACACCCACGGCACAACATCAACCCGTGGGGACATCAAATGACCCGCAACCATGAAAAGCTTCTGCTCGCAGCGCTCGCCGGCATCATCATTGCCGGGGCAGCGGCGTTCGCGATCCAGCCGGCTCTCGCGTCCACCGTCGCTCCCAAGCGCACCTACGATCTTACGACGGCCTCCGCCGACGTCCTGCTCATGCAGCTTCCGTCGAAAGGCTGAATCCTCTCTCCCTCCAACCGGTTTCCATGCAACGTGCCTAACTGACCTCCTCTTCTGACCATGGTCCCCGAAAACGGGTCTCCGGCTTTCGGACCAGGCCATGCTAGGATTGACTTTACCGGCCTCCTGATGTCCCACACGGACGTCACGGAGGCCGCTTTCTTATGGACGCCAACCCGATCCTTGCGGAGATGACGCGCGGCAATTGGGCCGAGAACCGTCACCGCGGCGCGTTCGTCGTTTCCGATGCGCAGGGCCACATCATCGCCTCGACGGGCGACATCGAGCATCCGGTCTTTCCGCGATCCGCCATCAAGTCGATGCAGGCCATCGCCATGGTCACCTCCGGCGCGATCGAGAAATTCGATCTTAGCGACCGCGAGCTTGCGCTGGCCTGTGCCTCGCATCTGGGCGAGGATATGCATGTCGAGGGCGTGACTGCTTTTCTCGGCCATCTCGGGCTCGGCATCGCCGACCTCGAATGCGGTACCCATGCACCGTCCTACGCACCGGCCCGCGAGGCGCTGCGCGCGCGTGGGGAGCAGCCCAATTCGGCGCATAACAATTGCTCAGGCAAGCACTCCGGCATGCTGGCCGTGGCCGAGGCCCTCGGTGTGCCGACGGCCCACTACGTCGATCGCGACCATCCCGTGCAGAAAGCCGTCCGCGCCGGGATCGAAGCGATCATCGGCGAGCCGCTGAGCGAAGGGCGCTGCGGCACGGACGGCTGTTCCATCCCCACCTGGGCCGCCCCGCTTCGCGCCTTCGCCCGAGGCTTTGCGAAGATGGCCACAGGGGAAGGGCTGCCACCAGACATTGCGGCCGGCGCCCACCGCATCTTCGACGCCGCGACGCGTCATCCAGAGCTCGTCGGTGGCACCGGCAGTCTCGACACGGATATCATGCGCGCCTTCGGTGGCCGCGTGTTCCAGAAGGGCGGCGCCGAGGGCGTCCAGTGCGGCGCCATCCGCGACAAAGGCTGGGGTTACGCGCTGAAGGTCGACGACGGCAACATGACCGCCTCGCACGT
>Ga0068853_100001183_pt1 | contig 18575 bp, 20 predicted proteins | sample KBSCornC32_FD_65655 | JGI IMG/M metagenome (GOLD analysis project Ga0068853, IMG submission 65655) | Corn rhizosphere microbial communities from Kellogg Biological Station, Michigan, USA - KBS Corn C3-2 | ecosystem: Host-associated > Plants > Roots > Rhizosphere > Soil ...
TTGACCACCTCAGGCCGAGGCAAATTGACCACCTGTTTTGCTGGCGAAGATTAGTAGGTTCAGGTGTGTTAGCGGTTAATAATTTCAATTTCCTTTTTTGTGGTGCAACAAGACAAATTTAATTAACAAGTTCATTAGAGTCTGTTCTTTTTTTTCTCATCGATTCTCCCTTTAGCTCGAGCCGGTGTGCGTTATGGATAATTCGATCGAGGATTGCGTCGGCAATAGTTTTCTCGCCGATAATGTCATACCATTTATTTACGGGAACCTGGGAGGTCACGATCAAGGCGCCTTTGCCGTGGCGGTCTTCTATAAGTTCCATTAGTGCCAAGCGGCTCGGGGGATCAAAAGGCTGTATCCCGAAGTCGTCCAGTATCAGCAGGTGCTGACGTTCTATTCTACTGAGCTCTTTGAGGTATGAACCATCTGCTTTACTCATTTTGAGCTTCGTGAACAGTTTGGGGACATTGTAATAAACAGCTTTGTATCCCATGCTGCAGGCATGATAGCCGAGTGCTGATGCGATATAGCTTTTACCGATACCGGTGCTGCCGGTAATAAGTATGCACTCTGCTTTGTCGATAAAACTGCAATCAGCAAAACGCATGATCTGGTTTTTATCAATATTACGGCCTTTATCGTAATGCAGATCTTCCAGGGCGGCCCTATAGCGGAACCGGGCGTTTTTTATTTTATGCTCGATGTTTCGTTGCTGTCGTTCATCCCACTCAGCATCTATAAGGTGAGTTACGATTTCATCGGGAGTATACGTTTCCCCGGTATCTGTGTTCAGGTCCGTTTTGAAAGCCCGGTACATACCAAGCAGCTTCATTTTTCGCATTTTGTCCAGTGTTGCTTCATTCATTGTTTGTAGTTTTTATTGTTTGAGTTATTGATAATAATTTTCTCCGCGGATGTTGTCATGAAAAGGCATTTGTAACTGGTCAGTTTCATCCGGCACGTCACGCAGATCCAGTTCCCTTTCCAGTATCTTTTGTATTGTTTTATAATTATAAGCTCCATAGCCAAGAGCCCGCTGGCATGCTTTTATCAGCCGTTCGTGACCTACTTTTTTTGCAAACCCCAATATGCCAAGACAGGATTTGTAAGCTTGCTCAGGATGTTGTTTCCGGTCCAGTACTTTTAGCACATATAGCCGCACATCTTCGTGTATGCTGGCTGCCCATTATAGAAAACGATCCGGTACTGGCAGGGGCTCTTTATCCGCTCATGAAGGGCAATACGCTCGTAGTTATAAAAAATCTCTACGCTGTGACGCGAGTATAGCAGCTTTACTTTCTTACCAATAAATCTATAGGGAACACTGTAGTAATGTTTATCAGCCTTCGATGACAGAAATGGTACCAGATCTAAAAATGTTTACCGGCGTAAACCAGCTTCCAAACTTTCTGTCTTGATTAATTTCCTTATCGATCAACCAGCTGCCTGAATTTCTTTGATGCCTGCTGAAGACTATTTCAATATCCTTTTTAAGATGACTTAGAAACTTGTTCTTGTAGGTGTCGTGCTTGTGAAGAGCGGAAAAGGTTGAGGAATAAAATTCATTCCATTCCTGGTTTTGTTTACATATTTGTTCGCTTGCCTCTTCCTGGTTTTTCCAGTTTGCAGATAACTTTTCTTTTGCCTGGCTCAACCGGCTTCTAACTGTGCCCACAGGTACTGACAGGATGTTAGCAATCTCTTGATAAGACTGAAACTCCGAAAAATATCTGAGTAATAGAGTGCCATGTAAAACTTCAGGAAGTTTTGCCAGAGCTGAATGCAGTCGTGCCTGTGAATACAGTTGATCAAATTGTCAACTCGTTTCACTCGCAAAGCATTTTTCGTCTAAAGGCCGGTTGTTGTTTTCTCTCCTCAGGCTGCGATAACAATTACGAATTAGTATTTTTCTAATCCAACCGCCAAATGCTCTACCATCTTTTAAACTTCCGAGTTTGAGATACGCTGATATAAAGGTATTCTGTACCGCATCCTTTGCTACGGCTGTATTTCCGCAAATTTGCAGCGCTATCGAATAAAGTGCAGGGTAATACAGTCCGTACAAGAAATTCCAGGCCTGGTTGTCACCTGCGTTCGCATCGATTACCCATTGTTCCAGGGAAGACATTTGTCGCTTTTCTTGAAATTCCAGTCGTTAATTTTGCTCTCCTAAAGTTACAAGTTGCTAAAACAATCTCCACCTCAATTCGTTTCACTATGAGCCCGATAAAATTTAACCCAAGATGGAAAGAAGAACTCGTAGCGGTCAGTGATGAAGGGGTATTGATCCTCGAAATAGCAATGGGCACACTCCACGTTTATTTTCCCGGCGAAAAATTGTGGCTGGCTTCTGTGCCCGATTGGGCCAAAGAAAAGTGGCAGATTTACCTGGAAGCTTGTACGGATTGGTGTAAGGAAAACCGGATTCCAATATCTGTTGTGGATAATACTTTTGTTTATGAAGAAAAAAGCGATGGGTGATATGGGAACAATTGAAAGCGAAAGAATTTTTCTCAGGCCATTTACACTCGAAGATAGTGGCTTCATTTTAGAATTGCTAAATACAGAAGGATGGATCAGGTATATCGGGGACCGCAATGTAAAAACGATCGAACAGGCAGAAAACTATTTACTGAATGGTCCTTTGAAAAGTTATGAAGCGAATGGCTTTGGTTTAAGCCTCGCGGAACTAAAGGCCGATCGAACGCCTCTCGGTATGTGCGGCCTTCTTAAAAGAGATTACCTTGATCACTTGGATATTGGCTTTGCATTTTTACCAGAGTATACAGGCAAAGGATACGCTTATGAGATCTTGAAAGAACTTATAAGATATGCGCAGCAGGAACTTCAACTGGAAAAAATTTTAGCGATCACTGTTCCGGAAAATTATCCTTCCATTAAACTTTTGGAAAAGCTTGCTTTCAGGTATGAGAAAAATTTTATTTCTCCCGATACAAATGAAGAACTTTGCCTCTATTCTAGCCATTGAGAATATGAGCCCCTTAATGAAATTCATTTCTCCTTAACTTCATTTTATGCAAATTTGATATCATGAATACCGCCACCTGTTTTATTAGCAAAAAAAAACTTCCAGTAACTGAATTATACAAAGGTCGTTTCCTTAAGAAAGAGATCCTTGACCTGGTAAAAAAAGATCATCCTGATTTTAACGAAGCAGAATATATATCGATCGAGAGCCTGAATGAATACAGGAAAAAATACATGGCGAGCCTGCTAAAGCAGGAAAATGTCGAGATCAGTGAAATGGAAAAGCAGGTGATCGATAGCATTGCAAAAAATGAATTGCTTTCAAAGGACCTTGAAGAAGAATTAAGTAAAGATTTAACCCCGGCCCAACGCATTGCAGACAGGATCGCCAGTTTTGGCGGAAGCTGGATATTCATACTCTTTTTCTTTTCGTTCTTGTTTCTTTGGATGAGTGTAAATGTCTTTATCCTTATTAAACGACCATTTGACCCTTATCCATTTATTTTACTCAATCTTATTTTATCCTGTTTGGCAGCTATCCAGGCACCCGTTATTATGATGAGTCAAAACCGGAAGGAAGAGAAGGACAGGAAGAGATCGCAGAATGATTATAAGGTCAACCTGAAAGCTGAGCTGGAGATAAAATTGTTGCACGAAAAAATTGACCACATGATCATTCATCAAAACCAGCGCTTGCTGGAAATTCAACAGCTGCAGACTGACTATCTCGACGATATTCTGAAAGCGCTAAACATCAACAAACACCGGTCATGATCACTCAAACTCCGTGGTTCGAAAGAAAATTTGATCTCAATTTTCCTGTTGGTTTATTTCCAGTTATTGTTGTAAGGCTGGAAGGAGCATTGCCGAGGGTAGCGGCAATGACAAAAGGCATGGATGAAAAGGTGTTGACCAGGAAACCAGATAATGAATGGTCGGTAAAGGAGCAAGTGGGACACTTGTACGATCTCGAAGAATTATGGTATGGCCGCATCGATGATTTTTTGTCGGGCCAGGAAGTATTAAGGGCTGCCGATCTCCGAAATACAAAAACCCATGAAGCGGATCACAACAGAGAGACGATTGAAGAATTACTGACTCAATTTTTTTCGGTGAGAAATAAATTGATCGCTCGAATAAAAGATATAGATGAAACGACCGCCTCTCTTACATCTTTGCATCCGCGACTAAAGACTCCGATGAGACTCATTGATCACTTGTTTTTTATCGCCGAACACGACGACCATCACCTTACAAAGATCAGGGAGCTGTTGCGTGAGACGTGAATCGTCAAACGTGAAACGTGAAACGTCAAACATGGATGGTCGTTCACCATTGGTAACAGGTAACAGGAAACTAACACATCCACCACTCACTATTCACTATTCACCATTCACCACTCACCATTCACTACTTCACCACTTCCTCGATCACGTGGCCAATGCAACCATTCGGCATTTGAATGTGAAGTAATGCGGCGAGTGTCGGAGAAATGTCTGTCATATATACTTCGCGATTCAATTTGCCGGGCTTAATGTTCCAACCATACCAAAGTAGCGGGATATGTGTATCGTCAGGACTCGGCGTTCCGTGCGTTGTTCCTGTTTTGCTATAGGCATCAAACCATCCGGGGTTTAAGATAATTTGTACCTGGCCGCTTCGCTTAAAATTGTATCCATTGATCATCATCTCCTGTAAACGCCTGGGTATAGGATACCTCCCAATAAAATCCATATTAGCGGCAAATGCGATTCCCGGTTGCTTCATCAAATAATCAACGGTTATGTTCTTAACCATGTCAAAATTCAAATTCTCGGCCGCTATTTTATTTAAATCAAAATTTACCTGGTAATTCATAGAGGAGCGAACCAGGGACGCAACTTTAAATTTTGCAAGTAACATTTTATTGAGTGAATCGGTCATCGGGCCACCGTACCAAAATTCTGCAGGCAGTCCATGCTCCTTCATAAAATCAATGTTATGAGATACACCGTGATCAGCCGTTAAAAAAACAAGATATTCTCCCTTTCCCACCTTTGTGTCGAGCATTTTAAAAAAATCGGCAAAATCTTTATCCAGCCGCAGAAACACATCTTCCTCTTCAATTGAATGAGGGCCGAACTGGTGCCCTACATAATCAGTAGAAGCAATATTGATGGTTAGAAAATCTGTCGCTTCTCCCCTGCCAAGCTGGTATGCGTCGAACGCCTCTTTGGCAAATTCTAAAGTGAGTGTATTTCCAAAGGGCGACGCCCGGAAACTATACTTGCTTTTGGAATACGCAGTTTTCATATCATGAGGAAATGAAGGATTTTTTTCGCCGGGAAACGGGCCTTCCCAGGGAACATTATCGGGATTACTTTCCTTGTACGTATCGATCGGATACAAGGTGCTCCAACCTTTTTCGATTAATTGACCGATCCGGTTTTTATCATTGAATTTTTCAACCCAGTCCGGTAACTGTTTCATGTAATACGTGCTGGTGATAAAATGACCCGATTCATCGTCAAGCCAGAAAGCTGCATTCGCACTGTGGCCGGCAGGTATAATCGAAGCCCTGTCCTTTAGCGAAACACCAACGACTTTGGATTGAAAATTTGTTGCCAACCTCAACTCGTCTGTAATTGTTGAAACCAATAAATTCCTTGGAGACATGCGACCCTCGATGGCATTTGGATTACCAAGAGGCTGAACGGTGCTATCAGAAGTGCAGTACATCATTTTCCCTGTGAACTGGTCTATCCAGTCATTACCCGCAATTCCATCAACGGCAGGCACCGAACCGGTAAAAATGGTAGCATGACCGACTCCCGTAAATGAAGGGATGTGACTGATCATAGTATTCTCACAGGAAAAACCATCATTGATCAGGCGTTTGAACCCACCTTCGCCATAACGATTATAATAACGATACAAATAATCCCAGCGCATTTGGTCAACCACGATCCCCACAACCAGCTTTGGTCTCTGGAGGGACGAAGTTTTGGAGGTTTGCTGCGCATCGGAAATGAACACTGACACAGACAGAAGGATCATCAACCCGGTTTTTTTCATGCTAATAGTTTGAAGGCGTAAATTTAAAGGCATAAAATAATATCGAGCTCATCTGGCACTAATTTTTCATGTCTATTAATACTTAAATAATGCTCATGCAAAAATTTCTTTCACTCATTGCCATTATTTTTTCGGCATCGGCTGGTTTTGCGCAGCGTTCGATGGACAGCATGGTGGAGGCTGAGAAGAAATTTGCCAACACTTCATTGGTGGCAAGTACAAAGGAAGCCTTTGTTAAGTTTATAGATACTGCCGGAGTTGTCTTTGACAAAGGTAGCCCTGTCAATGGATTTGAGCTTTATACGAAAAGTGAACGACGACCCGGTATACTTACGTGGAAACCTGAATTTGCTGAGATCTCTTCCTCAAATGATTTTGGTTATACCACCGGTCCGTGGAAATATTACGCGAATACCCTTAAGGACGATCCACTCGCTAAAGGCCATTTCATTACGGTTTGGCATTTAAATAACAATGGGGAGTGGAAATTCCTGATCGACTTCGGCATTAATTATAACCTGGAAAGAAAAGATATGCCCTTAAAAAAAGTGAAGCCAGCGAAAATTGCGTTGAAAAAAAATTCTCAGCAATCATTGAAAGAAGCCGAAGAAAAATTCATACAGGCATATAAGACGCAGGGGAAACAGGCTTACAGTTCCTTTCTTTCTTCGAATAGCAGGTTAAATTATAAAGGGTATTTACCGGCATTGAACTCCGCTGAGAGAAAAGTATTGATCGACTCACTTCCGGCGGATATTAATTATACCGTCATCGGTTCGGGGGTATCTCCAAATAATGACCTTGGCTATGTTTACGGTACAGCAAGCATTAATGATAAACAGGATGGTTATTTGCGTATATGGAGAAGGGAAAAAGACGGTTGGCAAATAGCGGTCGAAGTGCTACACTTTAAATGAATGATGATTGCCTATCCCTGTCTTTTCGCTTCAAAAGCCTTACATTTGCCGCAACTTTTCCGACTGCGGTCTTAAATTAATTTTTGAACATAATTCAGAACGCTGGAGTCCCGATGATAAATGTCGGTATGCCGATCAAAGTGTCGGCATGAGCCCGCAGCAACGAGGAGCATTGCAGTTGGCTTAAGGGTTCACTTTAGAGAAATGTCTTTGACACTACTTGACGTCTGAATTAAAACTCTATACCTAAACATGGCAGACATTTTTGAGAAATTGCTAAAGCACTACGGAAACATTGGTCAGCATCGCAAGCGGGCTCATGGTTATTTTACTTTTCCAAAACTTGAAGGAGAGATCAGTAGCCGCATGAATTTTCGCGGTAAGGAAATGATCGTTTGGAGCCTCAACAATTATCTTGGTTTGGCCAACCATCCTGACGTGAGAAAGACGGATGCTGACGCCGCGAAAGAATTTGGTCTCGCATTGCCAATGGGTGCCCGCATGATGAGTGGCAATAGTAATTATCACGAGCAATTGGAAAAAGAACTGGCAGAGTTTGAAGGCAAAGAAGACGCTGCACTTTTAAATTACGGTTACCAGGGCATGGTGAGCATTATCGATGTGCTTTGCAATCGCCATGACGTGATCGTTTATGATGGTGAAAGTCATGCTTGCATTATTGATGGGTTGCGTTTACATCCCGGCCATCGTTATGTTTTTAAACATAATGATATGCCCGATTTCGAAAAGCAATTACAGCGTGCTACCAGTTTGATCGAGAAACAAAATGCCGGTGGTATTTTAGTGATCAGCGAAGGTGTATTTGGAATGGCGGGTGACCAGGGTAAATTAAAAGAGATCGCGGCATTGAAGAATAAATATGAGTTTCGTCTATTGGTAGATGATGCGCACGGCTTCGGCACACTTGGTAAAACCGGTGCAGGCGCCGGTGAAGAACAGGGAGTGCAGGATGAGATCGATCTTTATTTTTCCACGTTCGCTAAATCAATGGCCTCGATCGGTGCGTTTGTTGCAGGGGAGAAAAATATCATCGACTACATTCGATACAATATCCGTTCGCAAATTTTTGCGAAGAGTTTACCGATGCCTGTTGTGATCGGCAATTTGAAACGTCTTGAATTGTTACGCACGCAACCGCAGATGAAAGAAAAATTGTGGCAGAACGCAAGTAAGCTTCAAAAAGGATTAAAGGAACGTGGCTTCGATATTGGTAAAACCGACTCTGTTGTTACACCGGTGTACATGAAAGGCGGTGTGGAGGAAGCAACCGCTATGGTGATGGACTTGCGCGAGAATTATAAAATATTTTGCTCGATCGTTGTATATCCTGTTATTCCAAAAGGTCACATCATTTATCGCCTCATTCCAACTGCAGTCCACACTGATGACGATATCCAGCAAACGCTTGAAGCATTTAGCGAAACAAAGAAGAAGCTAGATGCAGGGGCGTACAAAGTAGATCACATTCCTGACATGGCTGAAGTAACGGGGAAGCGATTTGATTATTTGTTGGAGAAACCGAGGAATAAGTAGAAGAACTCAGAATATAGAATATAGAATATAGAATATAGAATTCAGAATAGAGAAGAGGCTGTCTCAAAAGTCGTCATTGCGAACGTAGTGAACCAATCTAAAAAAATTCATTGTTGATTATCAAATAGATTGCCTGCCTGCCGGTAGGCAGGCTTCAGTCGTTCCTCCTTCGCAATGACGAGTGGCGACTTTTGAGACGACCTCTTTTTAGTTGGTAGCCGGCATTTGTACTACTATCTGGCTTTTGTTGTGTCACTCCCTTGTACGTCTCTATGCCTATTCAGCAATTGGCTGCTCATTACGATTGTTCATTAAAACCCATTCAACACGCGCTTTATCCCATCTTTCATCAGAACGGTATTAAAATTTAAGATCAATCCATATCTTAGGTTCAAGAACCGCAGATAAGTCAACACCTGTGCGACCTGTACGGGGCCAATTGTCTCAATGCTTTTGGTTTCGACAATAACTGACTTTTCTGCGACAAGGTCTGCCCTGTATCCACATTCCATACGAACTTCCTCAAAGATTACCGGGATCGGCCTTTCAATTTCAATAAACAAACCACTTTTTCTTAAGCGATACGCAAGGCAACTTTTATAAACGGTTTCAAGCATTCCAGGCCCAATTGTTTTGTGTATATAAAATGCTTCGTCCAAAATAGTCGTTATTAATTCTTCCTGCGTCATCTCCCAAAATTTGCGGCTAAACTATGGTCACAAAGAACACAACGACCCACGACGAACACAAAGAGCAGATGTTTTTTAGCCGAGAATTCAGCGTGAAAACTACGGGTGTCTTTGTGTACTTTGTGCATACTTCGTGTCCGTTGTGACCCAAAAAAGATGCACTCCTCGTAAGACTGAACAATATTTCGCCCCGCACTAGTCTTAATTCTTTCCTAAATTGAAAGAAAATTTTTCAACATGAAAAAAATATTTCCTGCAGTAATCGCAGCCAGGATTCCGCGAGTGCTGCCAAAATCCAGCAAGGGCACCTGGCAAATATCAACAGGCTTTACAATAAAGGAAAAATAAAAGTAGCCGGTCCCTTTGGCGATGAAGGCGAATGGCTCGGTTTGTTCATTTTCGATTGAGAATCAAAAGATGAAGTAGAAAAATTATTAAAGACAGATCCTGCCATTGCTGCCGGCAGGTTGAATTATGAAATTCATTCGTGGTGGACTGCGCCGACGGGAAGCTTTACTCCGGGAAAACCTGAAAAGCAGGAAAATAAATAATTATTTAGAAGCAAAATCTTGTGTCCAGTAATTTCCATCACGACCGACACCCATGTCCCTATATCCTCCGTTCATAATATTCTTGCAATGACCTTCACTGCCCAGCCATGCGTTCATCACTGCCTGCTCATTCGGATAACCATTTGCAATATTTTCTCCATAGGAACTCCAATGATATCCTGCAGCCGTTATTCTTTGACCGGGGCTTGAACCATCCAAAGCGGTATGACTAAAATAATCGTGCATGTTCATCTCTACGCTATGATCATAAGCAGCCTTTGCCAGTTGATCATTCCAAACTACTATACCGACGGGTGGCATTGCAATGGTGCCACAAGTACATCCCTTGTTGCGAACATCATTGACCAATTGTAAGAGAATAGTTTTATTAACATTGTAAACAATATTGGTGGTGTTGTTGTTGTTACCACTCGTATTGGAATTATCAACAACAACCTCTGATTTTTTACAGGAGAAAAACAAAATAGAAGCAAGTAAAATCAGTGGTACGGTACGAAGAAGCATAAACGATTTTGTTTACTCTATCATAACGAAAATCGTTCCAACAAATTGCCATTACGTCGATAAATAGGAAGCCATTTCAGATTGGTATTGCTTTGCGATAGCTCTTGCTTCGTCAGCAAAATTTTCTTTATCAGATGCGTAGATAATTGCACGGCTTGCGTTCACTAAAATGCCACAATCTTTTGTCATTGCTTTTTTGGAGATTTCTTTCAGGCTCCCTCCCTGCGCTCCTATGCCCGGAACGAGGTAAAAATGCTCGGGAGTTAATTGACGGATGTTTGCAAATTCCTCGGCTTGCGTTGCACCAATTACAAACATCAAATTGTTTGTGCTACCCCACCGGCTGACTTTTTCCAAAACCATTTCATACAAAAATTTCGATCCGTGTTTTTCAATATGAATACCTTCATCCAACAAATCAGTTTTTGTTTCGAATCGCTGCAACTCAAAATCTTTTGCCCCTGCATTGGAAGTAAGCCCCAGCACAATGGCCCATTTATCCCTGTAATCAAGAAACGGCTTAACACTGTCTTCTCCCATGTATGGGGCAACAGTGACAGCATCAAAATTCAGTGATTCAAAAAAAGCTTTCGCATATTGTGAAGAAGTATTCCCAATATCCCCACGCTTCGCATCTGCAATCTTAAAATGTTCCTGTGGAAGGTAGTTCACCGTCCTTTCCAGCGACTCCCATCCTTTCACTCCCATCGCTTCATAAAAAGCCGTGTTGATCTTATAGCTTACGCAAAGATCTTTTGTAGCATCGATGATCTGTTTGTTAAATTGGAAAACGGGGTCAGCATTTGACAAAAGATGCCTGGGAATTTTCGCAATGTCCGTATCAAGACCAACGCAGAGATAAGATCCTTTTCTAAAGATGTGTTCGACGAGTTGATGGCGGGTCATGCAGCGAAGATACGTTTGAACGCACTATTGGTATAAGATCGACTGAATGATATTTCCAAACTGCCAGACTTCTTCGAATGTATTGTAAAGAGGAACCGGTGCAATCCGTATCACATCGGGTTCGCGCCAATCAACCATCACTCCTTGCCTGCCCAACTTTTCGAAGATCTCTTTTCCTCGTTTGAGCATCAACATAGAGACCTGGCAACTTATCACATCTTTTCTTTCCGGCGTAATAAACTCCATCACTTTTTCACCTGATGACCGGTTCAACCCGTCAAGCACAAACCATAAATAAGTATTCAACGATCGTTGCTTCGCCTGCAAATTCTCCCACCCTGCTTCTTCAAAAATTTGCAATGCAGCTTTGTGTGAAGCGTATAAAAGCATTGAAGGAGTACTTAGCTGCCAACCTTCTGCCGTAGGAATTGGTTTGAACCCTTTTTCCATTTTAAATCTTGACTCTTTCTCATAGCCCCACCAACCGCCAAACCTTTTCAAACTGGCATTACTGTGAAATTTTTCATGAATGAAGACTCCGCCCATGGCCCCCGGGCCTGAATTAAGATATTTATAACTGCACCAGCACGCAAAATCGACATTCCACTCGTGCAGCTGCAATGAAATATTCCCAGCGGCGTGAGCAAGATCAAAACCTGCGATCGCCCCAACTTCATGCGCCGCTTCAGTTATGGCTTTTATGTCATAGATCTGTCCTGTGTAGTAACTAACACCGCTGAATAACACCAAAGCAAGTTCATCACGGTGTTTGTGAATAATGTCTAAAATGTCTTCATCACGGATCAAATTTTCTCCTTCGCGGGGACTTGCCTCAATCAAAATCTCATTTGGATCCCAACCATGATACCGGATGTGAGTTTCGAACATGTATTGATCACTTGGAAAAGCCCTCGCTTCACAAAGAATTTTATTTCGTTTTCCTTTTGGTTGATAAAAGCTCACCATCATTAAATGCAGGTTGACAGTAAGCTGGTTCATTACAGCAATTTCGTTTGATCTTGCACCGACGATCTTCGATAAAGATCTTGTAAGCTGATCGTGATAATCAAGCCACCGGTCTTTACCCATAAAAAAACCTTCCACGCCAAAACTTGCCCATTGATCTAAAATTTTATTGATCTCTTCTTTTATGTTTTTAGACTGCAGACCGAGGGAATTTCCGAGAAAATAGATCTGTTCCTTCCCATTGATCGAAGGAATGAAGAATCTTTGGCGAAAGTTTCCGGGGACATCATTGGCGTCGAGGGTTTTTGCGAATTCGAGGGAGTTTTCAAAATTTATCTCGTTATTAAAGATTTTATCGGTCACAAAAAATTATTATTATTAATTCTTGATTGTTCAACACCTTCCCTATCTTTGCTTTAGTTGCATAAACAACCATTTGATCTATGAAGATATTAGTTTGTATCAGTAAGACGCCTGACACGACGGCAAAAATAGCTTTCACGGATAACAACACGAAATTCGACACGAACGGTGTACAGTGGATCATCAATCCTTATGATGAATGGTATTCGTTGGTTCGTGCCATTGAACTAAAAGAAAAGGATGCATCAATTGTCATTCACCTCATTACTGTTGGTCTTGCCGACGTTGAACCCATTATCCGGAAAGCCCTCGCGCTCGGTGGAGACGAAGCCATTCGGGTAAATGCTGACAGCCAGGACAGCTTTTATATCGCCTCTCAAATTGCAGAAGTCGCAAAACAAAACAGCTATGACCTGGTGTTTACCGGCAAAGAAACGATCGATTATAACGGCTCATCTGTTGGTGGAATGGTGGCTGAACTGCTCGATATGCCCTACATTTCTTTAGCTACCAGGTTTGAACTGAGCGGCAACAAGGCAACTGTTAATCGTGAAATTGAAGGTGGTGAAGAAGTGTGTGAAGTGGAATTGCCCGTGGTTGTCAGTTGTGCAAAAGGGATTGCCGAACAACGTATTCCAAACATGCGTGGCATCATGGCAGCAAGGACAAAGCCGTTGAAAGTTGTGGAACCGGCTAATGTAACCGCATTGACAAACATTCAAAGCTTTGAGCTGCCTCCCGCGAAAGCCGGAGTAAAACTGGTGTCGCCTGATAATGTGGAGGAGTTAGCGAGGCTGTTGCATGAAGAAGCTAAAGTAATATAAGAGGCCTCCTGAAGCAGGAACTTAAAACGATCGCTGTAGTACAATACAAACAGTTCTTTAATAAAACGAGATAAATTCTCAAATAGAATTTTTAGTCAACAATTTTTTTAATCTTCATCTAAATCGGAGTGTTTATAACACCCCTTTAGGGGATGGGGGCAAAACCATTTAGGGATTTAGGGTATGAGTGTCTTAATTTTTATAGATTCATCGGAGGGTCACGTAAAAAAAGCTTCATTGGAAGCAATGAGTTATGGTGCAGCGGTTGCAAAGCAATTGAACACAACTGCTGAAGGAATTGTTTTAGGATCGGTCACTGATGATCTGGCTGCGCTGGGAAAGTATGGAGTAAAAAAAATTCACCAGGTAAGTAGCGATTCATTGAATCATTTTGATGCGCAAGCGTATACCAATGTTATTGCACAGGTCGCCGAAGCAACGGGAGCAAAATTGATCGTGTTCTCAAACAATTTAGATGGGAAGGCCATTGCCCCAAGACTTTCTGCCAGGTTAAAAGCAGCGTTAGTATCGGGCGCGGTTGCGTTGCCCGATAAGAGCGGAGGTTTCGTTGTAAGGAAAAATGTCTTTTCGGGTAAGGCATTTGCAAACATCTCTCTGAACACGGATATAAAAATCATTGCGCTGAATCCGAACGCATACAAAGTTGAGGCAGGTGAAGGGACCGCAGAGATTGTTTCTTTTAATGCCAACGTGCCTGCTGCTAAAATAAAAGTTATGTCAGTGAACAAAGCAAGTGGTGAAGTTCCCCTTACGGAAGCGGAAATTGTAGTAAGCGGAGGACGTGGATTAAAAGGACCAGAGAATTGGGGAATTGTCGAAGACCTTGCACATACTCTTCACGCAGCGCTCGCTTGCAGCCGTCCCGTTGCAGATGCTCACTGGCGTCCTCACAATGAGCACGTGGGTCAAACAGGAATTGCCATTGCGCCCAATCTCTATGTCGCAATTGGCATTTCGGGAGCCATACAACACCTCGCTGGTGTGAACAGAAGTAAGACAATTGTTGTCATTAATAAAGATCCCGAGGCCCCGTTTTTTAAAGCAGCTGATTATGGAATTGTGGGCGATGCATTTGAAGTCGTGCCGAAGCTTACGGAGGCCATAAAAAAACTGAAGAAGTAAAGAGAACTCATCTAGAATATAGGCGATATGGCTGATTTTCCAGCCATATTTTTTTAGGCAAAATTGCCTTAGTTTCGCATGATATTTTATGAAGAAGATAGAATTGGAAATAGTTGCACTCTCGCATAGTATTACACAAACTCATTCATATGCCGTTGTACTCGGAGAAGTCAACGGTCTTCGTCGTCTTCCCATTGTGATCGGGGGTTTTGAGGCACAAGCCATTGCCGTGGCATTGGAAAAAATGCAACCCAGTCGGCCTCTCACTCACGACCTGATGAAAAATTTCATGAATGCGTTTGGTGTTGAGCTAAATGAGATAATTATTAATGACCTGCAGGAAGGAATTTTCTTTTCTAAATTGGTTTGTTCAACCGAGAATGATACAGTAGAAATCGACTCGAGGACCTCTGATGCCCTGGCCCTGGCTGTTCGCTTTGGATGTCCTATTTATACTTATGAAAATATTCTGGAAAGCGCAGGCATCATGATGGAAGAAACTTCAGGTAAAAAGAAAAAGGCGCAGGGCGAAGTAGTGGAAGATGTGCGAACGGGAAGTGAAGACCTGAAAGCAATGAGCATCGAAGAACTAAACACTTTGTTGAATGACGTGCTGGAAAGTGAAGATTATATCCGCGCTATTGCAATTAGGGATGAGATCAATAGCCGCAAGAAAAACCGCTGATTGCTCTGATTGATAAGTTTTTTGATAATTGTTTTACCAGCTTTTTATCCCTTATCAACTTTCGTTGTGTCACTCACTTCATCGTTTAGTAATTCTATTCAACATTTTCATAAAATCCTTTGCTCACTTTAATCAATGTAATCGTGGTCCTTTTCCCGAACTGCAAGATCAACCTTGGACTCAATATTATCGGCAAGCGGCCGGACGGCTATCATAATCTGGAAACAGTTTTTTTTCCTGTCAATATTCAAGATGCATTAGAAGTTATTAAAAGTGACAATACAAAAGATGAAGTCGATATCTCTTTGAGCGGAGTTTCAATAAAGGGAAATCATGAGGACAACCTATGCTTTAAAGCCTTTGCTCTTTTAAAAAAAGATTTTCCTCAGTTGCCTGCAATTATGGTTCATTTACACAAAACCATTCCCACGGGGAGTGGCCTCGGAGGAGGTTCTGCTAACGGGGCATCTATGCTGAAGCTATTAAATCAAAAATTTGCTCTTGGATTGTCGACTGAACAATTACTGAATTATGCTTTGCAGTTGGGAAGCGATTGCCCTTTTTTTATCATCAACAAGCCCTGCTTTGCAACAGGAAGAGGAGAACTTTTGGAACCTGTTTCAATAGATCTCTCAGGGTACAAATTCGTATTCATCATTCCCGACATCCATGTCAGTACTTCCGAAGCTTTTTCTTTAATAAAATTCTCACTTCACTCAAAATCAGTAAAACAGGTCATTCGACAACCAATAGAAACTTGGAAAAAGGAGTTAAGAAATGATTTTGAGGAACCAGTTTTTGAAAAATATCCTGAGTTGAAAAGCATCAAGGCGAAAATGTATGAATCAGGTGCGATCTATGCCTCAATGAGCGGCAGCGGCGGTACAGTTTATGGAATGTTCCGAAAGGAAACAGAGTTCCAAAACGATTTTCCTGAAACTTATTTTGTAAAAGAATTAATCAGCGAGCTTTAGCAGACCCTTCAGATCTAAAGGCTCGGTAACCATCATAAGGCCTCCGTTTTCGTCGAGTGGCCATTCCTCTTTCGGCCTGTCCCAGTAAAGCTCGACACCGTTACCGTCGGGATCATCCAAATAAATGGCTTGCGATACTCCGTGATCCGATGCACCCGTTAAAGGATATTTTGCATCGATCAATCTTTTTAAAGCGATCGCGAGATCTTTCCTCGTTGGATAAAGTATCGCTGTATGAAATAAGCCTGTTGATTTTGGCGGGGGCGGAGAGCCATTCTTGCTGTACCAGGTATTCAACCCAATGTGGTGATGATATCCGCCTGCCGAAATAAATACAGCACTATCCCCATAATATTGCATCACTTCAAAGCCGAGTATGTCACGATACAATTTCAGTGCTCTATCAAGGTCAGCAACTTTTAGATGAACATGTCCAATTCCTGTTTGTGCAGGTATTTTGTAATCCATGATTGCAATTTGACAACAAAATTAAGAGCGTTGTTGGTGCACTTCAAATTTTCACGATGATGTGAATCGTGCAGGCTCATATTTAATAGGAGTCAATCGAAGATTTTATGCCAGAGATCAGGGGTTGTATCCGACCTATACGCAGGACAGTATCGGGATTTAAAACGCCGGATATTTCTATTTTAATGCTTTGTTTGCTATGGGTTCGCTTCCAACTGCCTTGTTGGGGCCCCTCCCCCTCCCCCGCCTTCCAGCCTACCATTTTTATATACCCTCCAATAACCTACTCTAAGCGCTCTCTCAGCTCAAGTGGCATGTTCACAATTCCCCCGATATCTCACAGACTGTTGGCTAAAATAAAATCCGGATGCAGCACAAATATCGATCAGCACAGAAACCAAACCATGAGAAAAACATCGGGAGAAAAAGAGAAAAATCCGTTGGCGTTCCAGAATAATCATGACTCATCTAGTACTTTCCTAATAAGTGCTGTTTTCTCGCTTAAGTAATTAATTGTATCTTGCAGAAGATGGATCAAAAAGTTTACACACAGGACTTTCTCTCTTTCAACCTGGATTTTCTCAATCATCGAGGATAATTCTTCGTTCTGGATTCTGATCCCGATAGCTATCGGGACTTTATTCTGCATTCTTATTGTTAATCATTTTTTATGCAAACAACTCTGGCTATGTCGTCAATGACACAATACTATCTTGAACTCGAAGAAAAAAACAGCGCTCATAACTATCATCCTATTCCTGTTGTTCTTACACGGGGTGAAGGTGTCTTTGTTTGGGATGTTGAGGGCAAACGTTATTATGACTTCCTAAGCGGTTACTCTGCCCTGAATCATGGACATTGCCACCCTGAGATCGTCAAGGTCTTCACTGAGCAGGCACAAACATTAACATTGACAAGCCGGGCATTTCATAATGATTGGTTTGGAGAATTTGCAAAGTATATCACTCAATTTTTTGGCTATGACAAAGTGCTCCCAATGAATACGGGTGTGGAAGCAGTGGAAACGGCCATCAAGCTTTGCCGTAAATGGGCTTATGAAGTAAAAAGAATTGGAATAGACGAAGCCATCATCGTGGTATGTGAAGGAAATTTTCACGGAAGAACAACTGGGGTGATCTCATTCAGTAGTGACCCTGATGCAAAAAATAATTTCGGCCCTTTTATGCCTGGGTTTATCTCCATTCCATACAATGATGTGGATGCATTACAAAAGGTTCTTCAAAATAAAAATGTCGCTGGTTTCTTCGTTGAACCGATCCAGGGGGAAGCAGGTGTTGTTGTTCCGGATGCAGGTTATCTAACAAAGACAAAAGAATTATGTGAAGAAGCCGATGTTCTTTTCATTGCTGATGAGATCCAAACGGGATTATCAAGAACTGGCAAGATGCTCGCTTGTGATCATGAGAATGTAACACCAGACATTCTAACTCTTGGAAAAGCGCTGAGCGGTGGTATGATGCCTGTCAGCGCAGTGCTGGCTGATGATGAGATCATGTTGACGCTAAAGCCCGGTGAACACGGTTCAACCTATGGAGGCAATCCTTTGGCGAGCCGGATCGCTATTACAGCGCTGAAGATCTTACAGGAGGAAAATCTAGCCGGGAATGCGGAGGCAATGGGACAGCTCCTGCGCAAGGAATTAAACGCTCTTCATTCTGATCATATCAGCCTCGTTCGTGGAAAAGGATTGTTGAATGCAATCGTTATCGATCATCCCGATAAAGATGCTGCATGGAAACTTTGCCTGGAATTAAAGGAAAATGGTCTGCTGGCAAAACCGACACATGGCGATAAGATAAGGTTTGCGCCGCCTCTTATCATTACTGAAGAACAAATATTGGAATGTGGGGCCATCATAAAAAAATCTCTATCTTGTTTGGATTAACGAACAAGGAACAAGGAACAAGGAACAAGGAACAAGGAACAAGGAACAAGGAACAAGGAACA
>Ga0068853_100001186_pt1 | contig 18553 bp, 13 predicted proteins | sample KBSCornC32_FD_65655 | JGI IMG/M metagenome (GOLD analysis project Ga0068853, IMG submission 65655) | Corn rhizosphere microbial communities from Kellogg Biological Station, Michigan, USA - KBS Corn C3-2 | ecosystem: Host-associated > Plants > Roots > Rhizosphere > Soil ...
CGATCACCAAGCTGTTCGTCAGTGAAACCCTGGTCAAGACGGCGCTCGACACCGTCCAGATCCACGGGGGCTACGGCTTCATTGCCGAATTCGAAGTCGAGCGCGCGCTGCGCGACGCGGTCGGCAGTACCATCTATTCCGGAACCTCCGAGATGCAACGCAACATCATTGCACGTTGGCTAGGCTTGTAAGTTGTCGCCCTGGCTTTAACGATGCTCTTTCGCTTGCCAGGCCACCTGTTATCGTTGATCGCTTTGCACTGCGGCAACGGCGGCGGCTGAAAGCGTTTCTCGTCTATTTGCTATTGACCAGCCTCGGGCCGCGAGCGAGCGTGCCACCAGCCGCGGCGCCGCCGACCGCCCAGGCAGTTCCCGTCTGGCTCTGAAACGCCTGGCGCGGGTCGAACACTTACGCGTCGAACAGGTCGTCGTTTGCTAGATTGGCCTTGCTTCGCGCCACCAAAGGACATATAGGCTATTTCAAACGCATGCTTGCGCTAGAACTAGCTACGGGGACGCCTCGATCACCACCACGCGCGTGATTGCTTGAGGAATCACGCCTCAAGACCGCGAAAATACATGCAATGAGAATCGCCATTACGGCATCCGTGATCTCCGCCGATCGATTGGGCAGATAGATCTCGCACAGGCTTGTGATGAAAAGCATCGTCGAAACCAGAATCGCAGCTCCACTGAGCCGCATCCCAATCAACGTCAGAAGCCACATCAAGCTACCGTAAAGGAAGACTTTCTCGAGAAATGATTGGATATTGACCTCAAGCGAGCCATTCATCAGGCTCAGAAACGGAATCCATCCGAAGTGGTTCTCGAAGGGGGTGAAGTAGAATGGCTGAAGGCGCTCGGCGACGACCAGGGCAGCGAGCAGAAGCGCCCCAGCGGCAAAGCGCCACCGCGTGCTCGCCCTCAGGGCGACCATCCACAGACTGAATGCTAGGATTGCTCCAAGAATCTCGGCGATGGTCAGGACTTTCGTGACGATCATAATCTTGGCTGCGAAGGTACCGGCGGTTACGATCGGAATCAGAACGCGCGCCCGATTTTGACCGACGATGACCTCGATAATATGGCTGATCGTCAACCACATGACCGTATAGCGGAAGAAATCGTATCGGGGAAGGCTCGGAGTGAGCACGATTGGTTTGAGCGCATCCCAGTATTTGTGCACATCGGTCGTGGGAACATAGGGAAATAACCGATAACCTAGCCAGGCGACGAGCAGCAAGCACGGAACCGGTTCGGCGAATGCGTTCTGCGCATAGGGCCAGTGGAAGTCGGTACCTACAATTAGGCCCGCAACCGCGCCCAGGGCTGCTCCCGACGTATTGAGATAAACATCGGATAAGCTGGTAACACGTCCCGCGTCGTAGTATTGAAGCAGCTCCATTGTGACGCAGAGTGCAAAACCGAGGACGATCGGAAGAATAAGACGATTACCGAGACTTTGTTCGCTGCGAACGCTGAGAACGCCAAAGAACCCGAGCGGAAAATACAGAAGAATATTGGCCCCCAGGTCGCCCAGCCCTCGGGGGGGGACCTTCCATGTCAGGAGCAACGTGATGAAGGGCCCCGCGCCCCCTACCGGTTCGTGAAAATCAAAAGGATAGAGCGAACCGTACACGACGACCACTAGAATTATCACGGTCGCGATCAGGTAGCTGGGTACGACACGGTCGCGCATAGACCGATTCTGCCGCAGTCGATGAGCAAAGACCAGAAGCTCTCGGCGCGGCGTTCCGCTTAGCGAGCGATTGTCTGAATCGCACCGGGACTGTAAGTGCCCGGTGGAACCGACCTGCTCTCCATGGGGCCGACATATTCCCGGCGAGGCCGTAGTTGCACGTCGTGTGCGATGCCGGGATCGACCGCGGCCCCTACCCACTTGGACTTCTCGCGAAGCCGAAAATCGTAAGCAGTCACCGAAGCGACATCGCCTGTCTGGGCAACAACATTCGCATTGGAGTCCGCCTGGGGGTCCAGGTGAAGCCGCGCATTGCCAAAGAGCAGATTATTTACAACCTCGATTTTATCGGCCCCCGATCTTACGTGAACGAAATTGCCGCCGTCGGTCATATGATCCACCAGCGTGTTGTTAATCAGATAGAGCTCATTGTGCGGCCATCGATACTTTTCCGCTCCATAGGAGACGATATCCGGGTTATCACTGTGCGCACTTTGTTCGATGATATTGCCCAGCACATAGGCAATGCCGCCATTGGGAAATTCCAACTCGTAGCTGGCCTTACCGCCGGCTTCATCTGTAAGCCGATTGTTAACGATATGATTTTCCTGCGCGCGAGATTTGACCAGGTGGCCGAATGCGCCATGATGAATATAGCTGTCGGTCAGCGTGAACATGGCTATGGTACCTACATAGATCTGGTGGCCGATCGGATCGCCCCGGTGGTAATCGTCCGCGACGGCATTGTTGCGAAACTCCGACTTTTCAACGATGAGACTCGCTCGTTCATTGTTCCAGGTCAGTAACCCCATTTGATTGCCGTCGAAAAGGCAATTGCGTACCGTGAGCTTGCCGCCCTCATGTCGTATGCCAGCGCCATTGCGCGCTAAGACGCGCGCACCGATGAATTCGAAGTTTTCGACGAGCACGTTGTTGCCCTTGATGACCCAGATTGCCTTGTCCTCGGCAGATACGCCTTTCGGAATGAGGCGGGCCCGGCCGCCAACGGCGCGGATCGTCAGATCGTTCTGGCGCCATGACGCGACGTCGGCGACATACTCTCCGGACTCCACCTCGATCACATCGCCCGAGCTCGCCCGGCTCACAGCATCGGAGATGCGCTTGATCGCGTAATCGCGTCCGACGCGGATCACGCTGGGTTTGGGCACGTCGGGAGCATCTCGGCTGTCTGCCGCCAATAGAAGCGCCTCTGCTAGCGCCAGGTCCGGCCTCAGGGCTGTGGCCATGAAGGTGAAAAGCACGATCGACGCAGTTGCGGCATTCAGCCACCGGCGACCGAGGCCCAGGCAGTGTTTCGCGTTCCTCACTCTGGTTCGAAGGCAAACGAACAGCGAATCTAGGAAAGAGCGACCGTCTCGACCTTCCGGCGCCAGCGGTCCGATGAAAATGTATGGCCGCCGTCCTTCACGTCCTGCAGGGAAATGTTGGCGCAGGGGAGTTATGCTTGACCTAATAAACGCCGGCACTCGAGCATCCTTGTCTGGTCGTACCGAACGATCGCGCGCAAAGCGGAATGTTCACGTTGCACCGGATTACTTGCCTGCGATCGCCACACGAGAGAACATAGCGAGTAGATGCGTAAAACTCCACGCCGATCAAGCGGATTCTTGTACAGCACTTGCTGTCAAAGGACAGACAACATCAAGTCTGGCCTGCATCCGGGCCGCGATCGGACCTAATATCAAGTATGATCCAAGCTGCGGCCGATACGAACTGGTTTACAAGTCCCCTTCGTCGAAGCACGCCGGCTACGACGGGAGAGTAATGCGGAGCCTCGGCGGCCGATGCTACTCCGCACGGCCGGGTATTGCGCGAAGACGACGAACGGCTCGCCGCGGCGTCCAAACGCCAAGACTTTGCAACAATTACACGCTTCCGTGCGGGTCCAACGCGGGAGGTTGGCGCCGCTGACGTAGCACGTAGAACCCAACGCACGAGACATTACTGACGGTGCAATTCTAGAGATGCCGTGGAAGTTCGCCTGATCTCCGACCCCGACGGCTTCGCGAGGCTCAAGTCCGCGTGGTCCGCGTTGTATGAGCGGCACACGCCCAGATCTCCCTTTCTCGCGCACGAATGGTTCGAGGCCGCATGGCGCTGGCGCAAAGACTCGGCACGGATGCGGATCTTCGCTTGTTGGCGCGCCGAGCAACTGGTCGGCGTAATGCCGCTGGTCGTCGATGGCGCTGACGAATCCAGCGGCCGACATCGTACGCTCGAATTTCTCGCGGTTCCCGATACGCAGACCTGCGACGTGCTGGCGGACGCAGGCGATCGGCGCGCCGTTGCGTCCGCGATTGCCGACGAACTTGTGCGGCGCCGACGTGAATGGGACAGCATCTCCTTTCGTCATCTGCCGCGGGGGGCGCTAACGGCGACTGAGCTGCGCGAAGCCCTTTCGCGTCATGGTCTGCGCTGCGAGGTGATACAGGCCACCAGCAATCCCTGGATCGCGCTCGAGTCCACTTGGGCCGTCTATTACGCATCGCGCAGCCGGCGTCTCAAGAAGGCGATCAACCTGGCGCAGAATCGATTGGCGAAGGCCGGCACGGTCGCGCTTCGCCGGCTCGCTGCGGATCAGATGGACCCAACCGAGATCCGGCGCTGGCTCGACCGCATCACCGCGATATCGGCGAAGAGCTGGAAAAACCGCACCGGCAATTCGCTCAATCATGACGGACCCAACGCGTTCCTGTGCTGCCTCGCCGAGCAGGCGCCGTGCCGGCACTGGCTTTCGATCTGGGAGCTGTCACTGAACGAGCAGCCGGTCGCAATGGAGCTGCAGCTCGTCGACGGCGGCGACATCTTTGCTCTGCGCTCCGACTTCGATGCAAGCTACGATGCGCTGTCGGCCGGCTCGCATTTGAATCGTTTGATGCTCGAACAGCTTTTCGGTCGCGGTTTTCGTCGCTACCTGATGGGTCCCGGTGAGAATCCCTATAAGTACCGGTGGGCCGACGATGCCGAGCCGGTCGCCACGATGACTGTCTACGGAACGACGCTCCGCGGCCAGTGGCATGCTGCTCGCGACCTGATGTTGAAGCCAGCAATGCGTCGGATCCGCGATCGGCTGCGGCCGCCGGAATCGGCCGACGCGGCCAACCCACAGCCAGACGCTGAGGCGAAGCAGCAATGAGCGGTGTCTGCGGCTGGTACGGCGTTCCGATCGACAATGCGCAGTCGACGATGGACGCGATGAATCGCGCCGGAACGTGGTCGGGGCCGGCCACAGCGCAGATCGTTACCGGAACGCAATTCGCACTAGCAGCGAGCGGCCCGCGCGGCACTACTGCGGTTTGCTCGTCGGGACCGATCCATGTCGCCGTGCAAGGCCATCCCCACTGGATCGCTCATGGAACCACCGGCACTCAAGCCGCCCCGTCGACACAGGATTTCTGTCGCCGTGCGGCCGATCGTTATCGGGACGAAGGTGCTACGATCCTGACCACGGTAGGCGGAGATTTCGCGATCGCCCTGATTGACGAGCGCCGCGGCATCGTTACGCTCGCCGTTGATAGGTTCGGCGTGCGCAGCATCGTCTATCAGCAGCTGGGCGACGCGCTGATCTTCGGCGAGACCTCCGATGTGGTGCTCGTGCACCCGCTGGCCACCGGATCGATTTCCGGGCAGGCGCTGTACGACTATCTCTACTTCCACATGATTCCGGCGCCGGCGACGGTCTACCGCGAGCACGCGCGCCTGCAGGCCGGGCATGCGCTGAAATTCGCAAGCGGCAACTCGACCAGCAGCGCCTATTGGCGACCGCGGTTCAGCGAGCCGGCTTCTGGTCGCATCGACGATTTCAAGCCTGCCTTCCGCGCTGCGCTGAACACCGGCGTCGCGTCACTGGGCTACGGCCGCGACTGCGGCGCTTTCTTGAGCGGCGGCACCGATAGCTCGACGATCGCAGGGCTGCTAGGCACCGTTCACGGTGCGCCGGCGCGCACGTATTCGATTGGTTTTTCGGCCGCGGGCTACGACGAGATCCATTATGCACGCATCGCCGCGCGTCACTTCGCGACCGATCATCACGAGTACTACGTGACGCCGGACGACGTCGCCGAAGCAGTGCAGCTGATCGCAGCAGCGTTCGACCAACCGTTCGGCAATGCGTCGGTGATCCCGACCTATTTCTGCGCGCGGCTCGGTCATGCCGACGGTGTCACCCGCATGCTAGGCGGCGACGGTGGCGACGAATTGTTCGGAGGCAACAGTCGCTACGCCCGACAGTATCAGCTGGCGCTCTACGATCGTATTCCGGCAGTGCTACGGCACCGACTGATCGAGCCGGCGCTGCTTGGTTTGCCACTGATCGCGTCGATACCCCTCGTCAGGAAGGCGAAGAGCTACGTCGAACAGGCGCGGCTGCCGATGCCCGCGCGCTACGACAATTACAACCTGTTGTTGCGACTCGGCCCGGAAAACGTCTTCGACCGCGATTTTCTGGCCGGCATCGATACAACGCGGCCGCTCGCGCTGGTCGACAACGCCTACGCGGACTCGAACGCGCGCAGCCTCATCAACCGCATGCTTGCGCTCGACTGGCGCTTCACGCTCGCTGATAACGACCTGCCGAAGGTGACGCGTGCCTGTGACATCGCGAGCGTCGACGTAGCATTCCCGATGCTGCACGAGTCGATCGTCGACTTGTCGATGCGGTTGCCACCGTCGTTCAAAGTGCGTCGCGGCCGGTTGCGCTATTTTTTCAAACAGGCGCTCGCCGACTTTCTGCCCGCGGCGACGCTCGCCAAGCAGAAACACGGCTTTGGGCTGCCCGCGGGATTGTGGTTGCGCGATCATGCCCGGCTGCGCGAGCTGGGCGGCGATGCGTTGGCTGGCCTGCGCCGGCGCGGAATTTTTAGGGGCGAGCTGCTCGACGATCTGCTGTCAAGTCACTTGAGCGAGCACGCGCCATACTACGGAACGCTCGCCTGGGTGCTAATGATGCTCGAGATGTGGTTCCACACGCATTCGAGAGCGTCGTTGTGAGCGAATGCTACCTGGTCGCGGCTAAGGTCGCCGACCCCGCGCGGCTCCTACGGACCGGCGGCCACCGAACCAGCGGCAAGCGGGCCGCCCAGTGCCACGCCACTGCGACGCCGCAGCGCCGCTAAAGCTACGATGCTGTTCAACTCGTTCGAGTTCCTGTTTGTGTTCCTGCCGATCGTGCTCTTCGGCTTCTTTCTGATCAGCCGCCGCAGCGCCACGCTGGCGGCTGGCTGGTTGGCGCTGGCCTCGGTCGTGTTCTACGGCTGGTGGAACTGGCGTTTTGTTCCACTACTGATTGGGTCCATTGCGGTGAACTACGTCATGGGAATCACGATCGCCCGTGCCGAAGGTAGCGCGCGCACACGGATATTCGCGTTCGCTGTCGCCGCCGACCTCCTAGCCCTCGCTTATTTCAAGTACGCGAATCTGCTGGTCACGAGCCTCAACGCCATCGTCGACACGCACGTCGGGGCGCTCAACATCGTGCTGCCGCTCGGCATATCCTTCTTCACGTTCACCCAGATCGCGTACCTTGCCGACGTCTTCGAGCGCAAGGCGCGCGAGCCGCGGCTCGTCCATTACGCGCTCTTCGTTAGCTACTTTCCGCACCTAATCGCGGGCCCGATCCTACATCACCACGAGATGATGCCGCAGTTCGCTGCGGCGCGAACCTATCGGCCACAGCCTAATCGGATCCTCGTCGGCACCGTGATGTTCGTGCTGGGACTCGCGAAAAAGGTGCTGATCGCCGACAACCTCGCACCGTACGCGAATGCCGTGTTTGCCGCGCCTGACCACCCGAGTCTGCTCGTCGCGTGGGGTGGCGTGCTCGCCTATGCGCTCCAGATCTACTTCGACTTCTCGGGCTACTCCGACATGGCTATTGGGCTGTCGCTGCTGTTCGGCATCCGACTCCCGCTCAATTTCAATTCGCCGTACAAGGCCACCAGCATCATTGATTTCTGGCGTCGCTGGCATATGACCTTGTCGCGCTTTCTACGCGATTATCTTTATGTGCCGCTCGGCGGCAATCGCAAGGGTGAAACAAGACGCTACGTCAACCTGATGACGACGATGGTTCTCGGCGGCCTCTGGCATGGGGCCGGCTGGAATTTCGCGATCTGGGGTGCGTTACATGGTCTGTACCTGACGATCAATCATCTCTGGCGTAGGCTGTTCGGCCATCTGGGCCCACAGGCGCGCGGAGGTCGAATAGCGTCCGTTGCACTGACCTTCCTGGCGGTCAACGTCGCGTGGGTCTTCTTCCGCGCGCCCGACGTCGCGACAGGGCGGCAGTTGCTCTCCGGGATGTTCGGGCTGCACGGCGTCTCCCTGCCCGCCGGATTGGTCGCATTCGAGCCTCTGCGGCGCGCGCTGGAGTGGATCGGCGTCGATGCCTTCCTTGGCGGCGGTAGACAGTTCGTGATGACTTATCTGTGGGTGCTGTTCGCCGGTGCAATCGCGTTCTTCACCCCCAACAGCCAGCAGATCGCACGTCGATTCAGTCCCGCGCTCGCCTCCGCCAGCGTCGAACGCGTTTATGCGCTGCGCTTGCGCTTCGACTGGCGCTGGGCGACCGGCCTGGGCCTGCTAGCCGGGCTTTCGCTGCTCTCGCTGTCGAGCCCGACCGAATTTCTCTACTTTCAGTTCTGAATATAAAGCGCGATGCGTGCCCGGGCCCGGCGCTTGTTCGCAATCACTCTGGCAACGACTGTCGTCTCGGTCGTGAGCGCGGCGGGACTGCTCAATTACCTGGTCGATCCGTACGCGATCTTCGGCGGACGAGCAGTCGCCGGCTTCAACGCCATAAAGCCGCGGCCGGACGCGATGCTCGCCGACATCAAGTTCATCGTCGGAACACACGCCCGCGCCGATGCGCTGATTCTTGGCAACTCGCGCGCCGAGGTCGGTTTCGATCCGCGCCATCCGGCTTTTGCTGCGCGCGGTTTGCATGCGTTTAATGCCGCCGTTCCCGGATCAGACACCGCCTACACCCTCGAAGCTCTCGAGCGATTGAACGGTGCGTCGCGCGTCGATGTCGCGATCATCGGTATCGACTTCGTCGATTTCCTCACTCGATCGGACGCTTCGGCGACGCCCCAATCTGGGTTGCGCGACCCGTGGTTAGCACGGTTCCTTGCGCTATTTTCAACGACGGCCACGCTGGATTCATTGCGGACGATCGCGATCCAGCATCAGAAATACCCCGCTACTCTGCGTACGGACGGATTCAATCCCATGCTGGACTACATCGATATCGCGGCGCATGAAGGCTACGCCGTGCTGTTCCGCCAGCGCGCCGAGCAGGGAGCGCGCAGCCTTGCCCGAGCGCCGCACAATCTTTATGCCGGCGAGCGCGGCACATCACCCGCGCTTGCCAACTTGGCCGCGATTCTCGACCGCGCGCGTGCGGAGGCCATGGATGTGAACTTAGTCATGTACCCGTACCACTTATTACTGCTGTTGCAGTTCGATGCCGCGGGCCTCTCGCCGCTGCTCGAGCAATGGAAGCGCGATGTGACCACGCTTGCCGAGTCGGCGCGCACTCGGGGAACGCGCGTCACCGTCTGGGATTTTGCCTGTCCTCATCCTATCACCGCCGAACGCGTGCCGCTCGCCGGCGATCTGCGCTCCGATATGCGATGGTACTGGGAGGCGGGACATTTCAAGAAGGCTTTAGGCGACGTTGTGCTGAACAAGGCGCTTGACTGGAACGCGCTCGACACAAGTCCGGATTTTGGTGTTAGCTTGACGGCGGCCAACATCGACCAGCGGATCACGCACTGCCGTTCCGCACTGGCGGTAATGCGTGAGCGTTTTCCGGGGCTGGCGCGGGAGGCTGAGGAACTCGCGAATGCCGCGTCCGGTGTCGAGAGTCGCGCTCGACCGATCAGTGCGAGCCGCTGAACGGTGGGCGCTAGCATATCGTATTGGGAGATAATCGCTTCGGAGAGAGCGGTAGAGTCCGTATGAGCTTCCTGTCGGCGGCAAAAGCGAATTTGACCCTGGGCCTGGCGATGCTGGTCGCAGCATCGTCTTTTTCCTGCGCCACGCTTGCGCAATCTATCCCTCCCTATGTCGCTTCCGGGCAATTGCTGCCTCTGATTCTTCAGATGCCGGCGAACAGTTGGCTGCTGGTCAACAACAACATTTTCAGCGACGTCTGGACGCCGCCCTCGCTCGAGCCGCTCAACCGTGGGGCGCCGTCGCCGCCTTCGAAGATCATCCAGCCATGGAGCAGCTTTGCCTGGGACAGCAACCGCGGCGATCTGATCATCTATGGCGGCGGCCATGCCAACTATCCGGGCAATGATGTGTATCGCTGGCATTCGAGCAATCTGGAGTGGGAACGCGCATCGCTGCCGAGCGAGATATACAACGATCCGGTGGCAGGATTCCTTGCGATCGACGGCGTCGATCACGCGCCGATATCGTCGCATACCTACGACAACAACCTGTTCCTGCCCATCGCGGACCGGTTCATCACCTGGGGCGGCGCGACCTACAACAACGGATTCTTCTACGTCAGGGTTTCCGAGACGAATCCGACCACGACGAGACCGATCGGTCCGTATCTGTTCGACCCGAACAAGGCCGACGGCAACAAAGTGGGCGGCACGACTGGATCGAACGTCAAGCGCGTCGACCCGACGTCGATCGCCGGCGGCCAGATGTGGGAAAACCGAGATATCTTTTTGCACATACCGAACCAGATACTACCCGGCAGCCATGTCGACGGCTGCACCGGCTATGCGGCCGAGGGCGGTCACGACGTCGTCTATACGGCGGCGTCCAGTCTGTTCGCAACCAGCCTCGACCTCTATCGCTATCAGCTGACAGACATCACCAATCCGACGCTGGATCAGAGCACGAAAGTCGGCATCTTTTCGGTTGGTGTCGGCGGTCAGACCACCTGCGGCTACGATCCGGTGCGCAAGCTCTTCGTCCGCACCGGCAACAACACGACGCCGTTCCAGTTCTGGGATGTGACGACACCCGGCCTCAGTAATCCCGATCGCAGCGTGCAGATCGAATCGACGATCGCGAGCCTGCAAAGCTGGCTGTCGGCGCAAAATATCAACATTCAGAACTGTGCGCTCGAGTTCGATCCTGGACGCGGCACGTTCCCGCTGTGGTGTGGCGCCGGCGTCGTCTGGGAGTTGCACGAGCCGGCGTCAGGGAATGGCATCTCGGGTTGGACGGTAACGAAACGCTCGCCGGCGGGACCAGTCCCGCCAGGAATCATCGATACCGGCATCCTGGGTAAGTGGCACTACGCGGCGTACTACGACGTCTTCGTCGGCCTCGAAGACAGCAACAACGGGCAGATCTGGATCTACAAGCCAGTTGGTTGGATCCAGCCAAACCCACCAGGCAATCAGCTACCAACGGTCAGTGTTACATCGCCTGCGGGCGGCGCAAGTTTTGTCCCGGGCACGCCGCTTAGCCTCACGGCCAACGCGTTCGACCCCGACGGTGCCATCTCGCGCGTCGAGTACTACGCTAACGGCGTCAAGCTCGGCCAGGCAACTGTTGCCCCGTACACAGTCGCGTGGACGCCAATCCTGGTCGGCCCGTACCGCGTCGAAGCCATCGCCGTCGACAATGTCGGCGGCATGACGCTTTCGGCGCCGGTCAACATCACGATCGCCGCCACACTGACGACCGTGACGCTCCAGCGTGGCTTGAACGGCTATGTCGGCGCGAGCGACACGTTTCTCGACGGCACTGCACCGAGCGTCGTGCGCGGCGCGATCAGCCCGCTGAATCTCGATCCGACGAGCTACAACCCGCTTGTGCGATTCGCGATCTACCAGTCCGAAGGCGGACCGGTTCCGAACGGTGCAGTCCTCCAGTCGGCAACGCTGCAGATGTATAAACAGTTCTACGACGATGGAATCCAGATCAATGCCCTGCTCAAGCCCTGGGTCGAGAACCAGGCCACGTGGATGATCGCGCAGGTGGGATCGCCATGGAGCGTCGGCGGCGCGGCGGCGGCCGGCAGCGATTACGCGACCACCCCCGACGACTCGCTGACACCGAGCTTCAATCCGGGCTGGGTCTCGTTCGACGTTACCGACCGCGTTCAACAGTGGTCGAGCAACTCGACGACGAATTTCGGCTGGCGTCTGATGCAGACAACGCCTGGTGGCAACGCCAAGACCTTCTTTTCGGCAGAATACACCACCGACCCTACCCTGCGACCCAAGCTAACGATCGTGTACTCGGGCGGCACGGCTAATGCGCCGCCGACGGCCACGCTGCTGACGCCGCACGATGGCGATGTGATTTCGCAAGGCGGCAGCTTCACACTCACCGCCAGCACAGGCGACGTCGATGGCACCGTCACCAAGGTCGACTACTACGCCGGCAGCGTCAACATTGGAACTGCCACCACGCCGCCGTATACCGTTGTCTGGACGCCGAGCGCCACTGGCAACTACGCGCTCACCGCCGTCGCCACCGACAACATCGGTTTGACCGGGACCTCGAACATCGCCAAGGTCACCGTCAACGCCGTTACCGTCACTACCGTGGTGCTGCAGCGTGGCTTGAATGGTTATGCGCAGGTCAGCGACACCTATCTTGACCGCACTCTGGCAATCTATCCGCGCGGGGCCCTGACGCCGCTCTACGACGATAGCGCTAATTACTCGACCTTGATCCGCTTTGGCGTGTTCCAGCCGGAAGGCGGCCCGGTGCCGTCCGGCGCGACGATTCAGTCGGCGACGCTGCAGATGTACAAGCAATACTACGACGACACGATTCGCTTGAATCCGCTGCTCAAGCCTTGGGTCGAGAGCCAGGCCACCTGGCAGATCAGTCAGACCGGTGTGCCATGGACGAGTGCCGGCGCGAACGGCGTCGGCAGCGACTACGCGACCAGCGCCGACGCAGTCATCTCGGTGCCGTTCAATCCGGGCTGGGTCAGCTTCGATGTCACGGCGCGGGTTCGGCAGTGGGCCAGCAACGCCAGTAGCAACTTCGGCTGGCGCCTGGTATCGACCACCAGTCCCGTCAATGCTAAGGCCTTCAATTCCAGCGAATACACTCCCGACCCTACCCTGCGACCCAAGCTAACGATCGTATACCACTGATCGATCGCCGCCGGCGATCGGCCGGGCGCGCCGATTAGCCAGCATCACCGCGCCAGCTCGGCCTAATGGAGTACGCCGGAAAAAATCGACGAACACCGTCGGTTTCTCGTCGCCGCTGCTTGGGCTAGACTGTGCCAGTCAATCATGCACGATGAACAGGCACAGGGGCGGCGGCCCCGCTCCGACGAGTCGCGACCGGCCTCACGGTCCGACTTCGATCAGGCGTGGCGCCGGCGCTTTGTCGAGTTCGCCGACGGACATGAAGACGACGCCGGCATCGCCGGCTGGTCGCGGACCGGACTCGAGGCCCGCTTTCGCTATTTCCGCAGCGCATGGCGCGGCGCGGCACCGAACGCGCTCTACATCGATGTCGGCTGCGGCGCCGGCACCTACGCTCGCTGGCTCGATGAGCAGGGCGTGCGCGTCGTCGGCGTCGACTATTCGGAAACGGCGCTGCGCAAGGCGATGGCGCGGGCCGCGCCGGCGATCGCATTCTGCGCCGCCGACGCAACGCGCCTGCCGTTCGCCGACGCGAGCGTCGACGGCGTCCTCTGCCTCGGCGTCGTCCAGGCGATTCACGCTTCCGGGCCACTGGTGCGCGAGCTGGCGCGAGTGCTTGGACATCGCGGGATCTTGTGGATCGACGGCCTGAACTGCGACTCGATCACTGGCCGGTACGACCGCGCACGGCGGTGGCTGCGCGACAAGCCGATGCACCTGCGCTACGAATCGGCGCCGAGACTGCTCGATCTCGTCGCGCGCGCCGGCTTTGCGAATTCGCGGCTCGACTGGCTGCCGCTGATGCCATCACGACTGCGCCTGCTGCAGGCCGCCTTCGAATCGCGTCTCGCGCGCGGCATGCTCGCATCGCTGCCCGGCCTCGGAAGCCTCGTCAGCCATTCGTTTCTGATCCGAGCCGAGCGCCGTCGCTGATGCAGCGCGCGTGCTGTGTTAACATCGGTTCGGCCGTTTTGCGCTCGTATAGGCCCACGCGCTTCCCCTGTGGGGCACCCTGCGCACACGCGTCAGACTTCGTCCTACATTGTTCAATTACGCGAGCGCGACGACCGCATCGGGAGAGAGTAGTGGCAGAGTTTCCTTCATTGCACAGTCTCACGATGTCGCCTCGCGATCCGCTGCGTCGGCCTGTCGAGGACGTCGACGTGCGAAGACGGAATCTGGATCGCAGTCGAGTGCATTACCTATCGCGCCTACCGCCGCGCCGGGTTCGACAAGGCGAAGGCCGGGTTCCGGTACGAGGCGAGGTGTCGCCTTGATCGGAATGCGCCGCTCGGCATCGCGACTCTGGCTGAGGCCACGCGCACGTCGCTCGCGATGCAGCGGGTCCTCAGTAATCATGCTCGTGTCAGAATCATACCGATGATAGCGATCAAGGCGCGACTTTGGGCTGCCTGTAGTTACCTGATGTTGGCGGCAGGCTTGGTCGCCGCGATTACCGCTCAAGCGCAGATCGTCCAGCGCGACTATTACACCAGCCGAGACACGGAGTTGCTGAACAACCTCGATCGCTACCACGTGATCCCAGCCGAGCAGAAGATCAGCAAACACCTTTACGCTTATGCCCGTGCGGACATCGACTTCATTCTGCAGTATTACCCGAATCACCCGCAGGCATTGTTATTGTTGGTACAGCTTTGCAACGAGCCTGGCCAACGCTGCGACCTCGACATGATCTTCGAGAATGCAATTGCGATCAACCCGAACGCTGCCGGTACTTATGTGACGCAGGGTGTGTCCCTTCACCGGGTTAAGCGCTTCGCTGACGCCATCAAAGCCTACAAGAGAGCGCTGTCGCTGAACCCGAGCTCTGTGAACGGGCATTACAACCTCGGTCTGGCCTACCTCGAAACCAAGCAGTATGTCCTAGCGAACGAGGAAGCTGGCCGTGCTTATGCGCTCGGCGCGCCACTGCCCGGTTTGCGCGATCGCCTGAAGCAGCTCAAGCAATGGAAACCACTCGATCCCGCGCCTTCGGTGGATGTGTCGGCGCCGGATGGCACGGAAGACGCCGCCGCTGCTGGCAGTAACAGCGGGCCTAGGCCGCGACGGCCGTCGGATTAACATTGCGGCGGTTGCGCAGCAAGCAGCGCGAAGCTCGCTGGTTGTCGGTCCACGGCGTGAAACGCGGCGGCTGAAAGAAGTCGACGCGCTCGATGATGCGACGTCTGCCGCCCTCGGCATCGCATCCGCGCGCTCGAACTTGCGCTCTCGGCGTGCGTCGCGAGGTTGCATTGCTATCGCGTCCTGCCCGGCTGTCCGATTTCCTTAGCCAGGCCGCCAGTCGCGAGGGTGAGCGGACGGCGCGTGCTCGTCATCTGTGGACTGAGTTGCTTCTGCACGACTGCCCAGACTAGCACAAGCATCGCGACCAGCAGGTACGGAAAGTCCCAATATGCGAGACTCAGAAACGCGCCGCCCACCCAGTATCCGATGCAACTTACCTGGATCATCGATGCCAGGTCAGAGGCCCAGCGATAGTCGCTGAGATTTCTCGTGGCCGCGATGATCTTCGAGGCGAGGCGCCAGGCAGACACCCATAGACCGATGAACAAGGCCAGACCGACGAATCCGTGCTCGGCGAGGATCGAGAACCAGATGCTGTGCGAATCCCACACTCGCGTCGGATCCGGCGCATAGCGCTCGAATGCTGCCGGCTGAAAAGCAAACAATCCGCCGCCGACGATCGGGCGATCTTTGGCCAGATTCCAACCGAATCCCCATGAATTGAGTCGCGCCATCGCCGAGCCATCCTCCTGGTAAGTCTGGATCGTCTCCATCCGGTTCCACCACGCTTCAGGCATGAACATCAGGAACGCAGGCACGAGGATCGCGAGGAGGATGCCGAGAATGGCCTTCTTACGCCCTTTGAGCCAAAGTGCCATGCCCATCGCAAATAGCGCGAGAAAGCCACCGCGCGAATATGAACCAAGGATGGCGACGAACACCAACGCCATGCAGATGGCGAGCCCCAGTTTGACTGCGCGGCGGCTCTCCTGCATTTGCATCCAACGCATCAGCGGAAGCGTCATCGTCAGCGCCAATGAAATCTCGGTATTGCCAGCGATAAAGGCACCCTCCGGGCCGAGTACCATTCCGCCGCCCCCCTTCGAGAGCGTGTAGATGCCTCCCTTGATGCCATAGTAGGCAAGCGATAGAACGCTGACCCACACCAGCAACCTGATCCGCTCGCGGGAGCGCATGACGACCATCGTCAGGACGATGAACAACTGGATCTTGGCGATCTTTTCGAGCTGTTGCCAGGCATCGGTGGGGAACAGTGCGAAGATCGTCGTGGCGACCATCCAGAGGTCGAGCGCAAGCAGGAAAATCACCGGCGCATACATCGGCAGCCGCTTTGATTCCCGCGAGAAGAAGATCGCAACCATCGTGACGATACCGATGATCTCGGCAAACGGGAAGTTGAAGGCGAAGCCGAACGTCAGCTTGTGCGGGTTCATCAACCCGACCCACGTCCACAGCAGGATGCCCAGCCACGGCCGAGCGAGAACGAACGGCAATAGCGAGAAAATCACTACCGTTAGGGCGATGTCTCTCATCGTCGATGACCGCCTGGCCGCATGACGGCGCGCCCGCAAGCCAATCGTTTATATTATCATTGGGCCGCCGCCGCGCGGCACGAAACCTCCAGTCCTGAGTGAACACTACAACAAGACCGCACTCGGCGCCGGTGCTGCGGATGATACCGCCAAGGCGCGCGTTACAGTGACTTCGCGGTCGGGCACGGTCGCGGAGGGCCCGGTCGACGACAGCATCGGCGCGCGCACGCGCACCGAGAGTGGCCGCCGCGGCCTTTTCTACCGAATCATCGCCGCTAATGCGGATGTTCCGGTGCTCGAATTCGGCGCGCCGTTCGTCCGGCAATGGTTCAGCAATGTGGTCAGCGGCGACGCGCACGGCCTCGCTTCGCTCGTGACGCAGCCGGCGGCCTTTGCGATGGTAATCTTGCATCAGACGCTCGGCGGTTGTGCGTCGGTCGCGGAAGCGCTTCGGGCGGCTGCCTTGGTGCTGGAGCCGGGCGGGACACTCGCCTTCGCCGCCGCCAATCGCATCGGCGTCGGCATCCGGCCGGGGATGAACGAAGCGGCGCCGCGCGCAACGCCGTCGGGGTTTCGCCGCGCCGCGCTGCGAGCTGGATTCACGAACGTCGAGATTTTCGTCATCCGGCCCGATCTTGAAGTGCCCGACTACGCAGTGTCCACTGCGCGGCGCAGCGCGCGCGCGTTCTTTGATCATGAGGCACTGTCTCGTCAGGCTTCGGGGCGAGATCGCTGGCTACTGGCCCGAGCCGCAGTCGCCCGACTCGATCTGGCGGTGCTTTTCGAACCCTATCTGATGATCGTCGCCAAGCGATGAGGGAAGCGGCGCGGCGCGCGCTCTGCGAAGTCGGCATCATCGGCGATGACGAGCCGATGCCTCCGTCCATCCTTCGCATTAGTGGCAATCTGACTTTCCTGGTGTACCCGCCGGGCAAAGCGTTCTATCTGGTCAAGGTTGGTCTGGAGAACGACCTCGCGCGTGAATACGAGGGTCTGGCTGTGGGACACGCGATGCTGCCACAAAGCGTGCCGCGCCCGTTCAAGCTGTCGGTCCATCGCTCGTTGCCGACGCTGGTAGCCGCCGGCATGCCGTTCACCCCGCTCGGCACGCTGGATATGCGCGCACCGCGCGGCGCGTTGCGGCGCGGCCTCGCTGAATTCCTTGGTGCCGCGCAGGCTTCTTTGCGCGTCGAGCCCGTGGAACCGCATTCGCAGCGGCTACGCGAAGCGTTCGAGCGGCTGCCACCAAGTTGGTCGTTCGCCGCGCGGCGATATGTCGATGCAATCGCGACCGCAGTCGATCAGCTGCCGGCCGTCCGGCAGCATGGTGACTTCTCGGTCAGCAATCTGGGCCTGCACGGCACTACGCTCGTCGTCGTCGACTGGGAGGATTTCGGTCGCGCGCTGCTGCCCGGGTACGACGTCGCGCTGTTGCTCTGCTCGCTCAACGATTTCAGCGCCGCGCGCATTCGCACCAACACCGCCGCTGGCGCGTCGCACGCGTGGATCGCGCAGCTCGCGAGCGAAACCACCGGTGTGTCGCGGGCATTACTGCTCGAGCTGTTGCCGGCGTATTTCGCGCTGATGGCGGCGATGAAGACCGAGTGTGCCTACGGCAGTACTTTGCACGCACGAATTCTCGACGCGCTGGCCGAATCGCTGCCGGACGCGCCGGTTTTGCCGGCAGGCGAATCGTGATCGGCGTTCGCCGCGCGCTAATTATTGCACTGGCGGAGAACCAGCTTACCTTTGCGCTGCAGTTCGCCACGGCGATCGTCATCGCACGGTTGCTGACGCCCGCCGAAATCGGCGTCTACTCGATTGCGGTCATCACGCTCTCGGCCGCGCACGTGATCCGCGACTTCGGCGTACTGGCCTATCTGATCAAGGAGCAGGATCTCACTGAAGACAAGATTCGCGCGGCATCGGCCATTTCGTTCGGAGTGTCGTGGCTGCTCGCCGTGCTCGTCTTTCTCGCGAGCTTTCCGCTCGCGGCGTTCTATGGTCAACCGCGGCTGCTCCACCTGACCTGGGTACTGGCGATCAATTTCTTGATGATTCCGTTTGGCGCCGTGTCAATGGCGATTCTGCGCCGCGAGCTGCAGATGGGCCGCATCTTCGCAATCCGCGTCGGCAGCGCTGGTGCCGGCGCGGTGACTTCTATCACTC
>Ga0068853_100001187_pt1 | contig 18549 bp, 15 predicted proteins | sample KBSCornC32_FD_65655 | JGI IMG/M metagenome (GOLD analysis project Ga0068853, IMG submission 65655) | Corn rhizosphere microbial communities from Kellogg Biological Station, Michigan, USA - KBS Corn C3-2 | ecosystem: Host-associated > Plants > Roots > Rhizosphere > Soil ...
GTGTTCTGCATGATTTCGGCTCCTGCTACGGGGTATTGATCGGCGATGGCTGGCTGCTGCTGGCTCGCGGGGTTGGCGAACGGGCTCGGGTTGGTTGTGGTCATTTGCGCGGGACCTCCTCACGGTAGCCGGGGATCGCCATTTTGATCTCGTCGGCGAAGTTCTTCGGACGCCGGCGGATCGGCTCGCCGCGGCTGTCTACGTCCTCGTGGCGAGCGTACCACTGCACGGCGCCGGGGATCGCGACCTGCGTAACCTTGTCGCCAGCGACGCGACCCGCTTGCCCCTGCGAAATCTTCTGGATGTCCTTGGCGACCTGGAACACGGGTACGTCGAGGGCGAGCGCAGATAGCGCCGTCGCGACGCCTCCCGCCAGCGCACCCGCGAGCGCGGTGTTACCGCGCGACTTCCGCAGATCCTCGTCAGCGGCGTAGTGCGCGAGCGCCGCGGCTTGCAGCACGCCGATCATCGGCGAGTGCAGCCAGTGGTGGCCGACTTCAACGCCGTCTATTTTCAGGTCGCCTACGGGTATCTCCTTGTTCGGACCGTCCTTCATCGGGCGATAGAGGCCGCCGAGGTGTTCGTAACCGAGGTAGCCGAGCGCCATCAAGCCGAGCCCGACGGACTGCTTCTTGATGTTCCGCACGATGTAGTCGGCGTCGTCCGCGGTGATGCCGCCGGCGAGTTTCGCCGAGCGCGAGCGGCTGGCGGCTTTCGCACCGCCGGCGAGATACGACCCGACCTCCGCGATGTAGTTCGCCGGGATGCGGACGATCGGTGTCTCGAACCGCAGCATGGTCGCGAACGCCGCGCCCCAGTCGCCCGACTTTTCCAGCATGCGAAGGCCGTTGTTGTACGCGTCCACGACCTTGTTGTTGCCCTGCAACTTCGCGGCCTGCGAATCGGCATAGGCGCGCGCCTCGATCGCCGTGCTGACCGTATCGGTCGCGAGCACGCGGTCGATTTCCTCGGGCGACCGGCCAGACTTTTCGAGCATGCGGCGCATGTTCGTTTCCTGGCGCGTCACCGAGCGATAGAACGCGTGCTGCTCGATCGGCGTTTTGATCATGTCGTGCGCGCGGCCCGGATATCCGAGGAACCAGTAATCGGGCGTGTGCGACTCGCCGTAGAGCGCCTGCCTATCACTGCTGCCCTTGACCAGCTTGTCGCGCATCGCCTTCAACGTCTCTTTCGAGAATGCGCCGCGGAGCGCGTCGGCCTGCGCGCGCACGTTGAATCCACCACCCTCGGTCGGTGCGAGGTCGGAAATCGCACGGTATCGCTTCGACGTGGCGTGCAGCGCGCCTCCGATCGCATCCTCCAGCGCCGTCGACACCGCGCGCCAGCCGGACGCCCCGAGCAGGTGCGCAAACACCGTCGGCGACGTCAGGATCGCATCGCGCATGATGCCCGTCGTGAGCTTCATGCCCTTGAACAGCGGCGTGCGACGGCTGTCGTCGAGCATCCGAATGTCGTGGTCAAGCTGCTGCTTCACGCGCTCGCGCTCGGCAAGCAACGCCATCGTCTCATCGGAGTACTGGTAGCGCGCGCGCTTCGGCTTCGCGTAGTCGCCGGACGCCATCCGGGATTTCAGGCGTTCAATGTCGCGTTCAAGCGCCGCACGCCGGGTGGCATTCTGCGGCGTACTCGCGAGCTTGCGCACCTCGTTGCGGGCGTTCGACAGCCGCGTTTGCGCCTCGGATAGCGTCAGGTGCTCCCCGATTTCCGCGTGCACGATGTCGGCGATTTCGTTCTTCCACGCGGGCGTCGCGTCGCCGATTGCTGCATGGATCGCATCCACGACCTGCCGGCGGTCCGTGACGCCGTTCGCGTAGCGGTTGCGCGCCATCTTGCGCACGAGGTCCTCGAACTCCGGGGTGGGCTTGCAGTCGGTCATGACGCGCACACCATGTGCTTCTCTTTCGGGATCTTGCGAATCTGCTCGGCGAGGCTATCGAACTCGGCTTGTGCGGCGCGCGACGTGCGTGGCTGGCTGGCGCGGATGGATTCGTCCACGCGCTGGTCGAGCTTTTCTAGGCGCTTCGTGCGGCCTTCAAGGCGCGTGCGTTCCGCCGGCGTCAGCGGTCCGCGCTTGGCGACCTTGGCGCGCACCAGCACTTCACCGGGCGCGTAGTCCTCGCGGGTCATCATGCGGCGTGAACCGAGACCTAGCGCCGTTTCGCCGCCGCCCTGACGCGCCGCACGGTCGGAGATTTCCAGCCGTTCGTCGATCGCGTCGAGACGGGTGCGAGCGGCCATTTCGGCCTTCGTGTCGCCGCCGGCCATCGCCTGTTCGATCTCGTGCGTCACGTCGCGACGCTCGGCGTTCAGGTGCGCGCGGTCGAGGATCAACGAGGCGTTCTCCTCGGCACTCAGGGGTCGCGGACGCTCGGCGACTTCACGCGCCAGGGTCTCGGCGTGCGTCGGGTCGGCGTCGAACTTCGTGCGCGCCTTGGCCCACATTTCTTCCCCGAAGGCGCGGCGCCCCTCGAAATCGAGTTCGGCGAGCCCACGTGCACGCCGTTCAGCGTTCACCACCGCGTTTTTCGTGCTCGTTACCTGGGTTTCCGGCTCCCCGCGAACTGGCTCATTGGCGCCGGATCGCTGCGCCCCGTCACCGGCGCTTGGCCGGGCTTGCGCTGGCTGTTGTAGGTCGCCGCTGCGATCCGCTTCGCTTCCTGCTCGGACTTCCCGCGGGACAGGAGGCTGTCCCGTATTGCTTCGTACTTCGCCGGCATTGGGTGCCTCCGGTGTCAGTTCTGCGTGTGCAAGGTCCAGCCGGGCGCGACTGGCGTTCACGCGGCCTTGCGCGAGCCGCGGCGGCACGTTGTCGCCGTGGGACAGGATCGTCCAGCCGGCGGGGTCGTCGCCGATGCCGCGCTGCACGATCACCTGACCGGGCCGCGCGTGCGCATCCACGGCGTCCACGCCCGTCAGCGGGATTACCTCGCCGTTTGCCTCGATCAGCATGCGGGACTGCCCGGCGGCACGCTCTTGGTCGCGACGGCTCTGCGCCTCGATGCTGGCGGCGCTCTCGCCGCTGGCATTGTTCTGGAACGGGTCGGTCGGCTGATCCACCACCGCCGGCGCGCGCTGGCGCTCGAACGCAGCGAGTTCCTCGGGCGTCGCATCGACCGTCGGCGTCTCCTGCTGCCCGAGTTTCGACCGGAACGCCTCTGGAACGTCCTCTGGCCGCAGCTCCGTGACTTCCATGGGCGCGGACGGTGCTGGAGCTACCTCGGCAGCCTCCGGCGCGCGTCGCGCTCCTGCGGCCTCCTGTGGCCTTGCAGAGGCTAGGATGTCGTCAGCGACTGCAGCGCCCTGCGCTTCCGGTCCGAAGTGCCCCGCGACCGCGGCGGCGCGCTCCCCGGCACGAACCTCGCCAGCCGGCCCGAGCGGGATCGCGGCGCCCGCGGCATGTCCCGCCATGGTGGACCAGAACTCAGCGCCGGGCGACTCGAACGTCATCGCATTCTCGTTGACGCCGACGTTTTCGTGGATGCCCTGTTCGGCTCGCTGTAGCGGCGTCTGGTTGCCGGTCATGCGCCCGTAGAGCGCGTTTGCGCCGGCGAGAATCGGGTTCGTCGCGAGCAGCGCGGACGGCGCGGCGGCCAAGATGTCCTCGCCGAACGTGCGAGCTGCGCCCTCGCCGAAGCCGATGCGGCGGCGTTCGTCGCCGGGTAGGTCCGCGTACGGCTCGAATGTCGTCGCGGCGCTGCCGATGTCGCTGACCGCCTGACCGACGCGCCCGACGGGATCGATTCCAGCGAATTGCGACATAGGGGCCATCGCCTGCATGGCACCGCCGTAGCCGTACGCGTCTCCGCCCGGAACGTCAGGGGTAAGCGATTCAACGCGCGACTGTGAGCCTGCGCGCACGCCGTCGAAGTTTACGCGGCTGTCGCTGCCAGAACGAACGTTGCGGAATGACGGTGGCGTGTCCCACTGGATACCGTCAGCCGCAGACGCAGCCGAGACCGGCGCAGCCTGTGCGGGCGCCTCGTCGTCCCATACGATGCCATCAGGCCCTGCCACCGAACCGCTCCGCCCACTGCTTGACGGCCTCGTCAGTCGCCGCTGCGGCCTGCTCCGGCGTCATCGACGGCTTGCCCCCGTTCTCCGTCTGCCGCGGATGGTGCGCAATGCCGAGGATCGACGCGTAGATCATCGTCCACGCGAGTTCGTCACTGCGCATAATCGACCGTCCCGTCCTCGTACTGCACCACGCGGCGCCCGTTCTTCGTGCCGGTGCGCACGACGCGACCGTGTGAGGCCGCCGGCTTGCCGCCAGAGAACTGGCCCATGGGCGCATTCGTTCCACCGCCGGCCTTCACGGAGGCGAAGGGGTCGGCTCCCATCGTGACCTGGTTCTCGTACAGCGTGTTCGCCCGGTCCGCGTCGGTCGGATTGCGAATTTCCGCAAGGTCCTTCCGGGTCGCGGCGCGCGCTGCGAAGTCCGCTTTCTGGTTCGCGGCCTTCTCCATCTGCTGCTCTTTCACGGATGGATCGACCTCGCCTCGCCGGTAGCGGTCGTACAGCGCGCGCTGCTCGGGGTCGGCGGTGGCGTAGTCCTTGAACGAGAACCCCGTTCCGCCTGCGCCACCACGCGCCGCAGCAGCTTCCATGCGAGCGGCGTTCACTTCTCCCTGCATGCGCAGTCGCTCCTGCGCCTGTTCGTTGCGCGCGTCGTTCTGGCGCTGCGTCTCGGTCAGGCGTTCGAAGTTGATATCCGGCGTCGACCCCGTGACCTTGAACGACCCTGCGCGCCCCGCGGCGATATCCTCGTCCGATGGCGGAATCCACTCACGGTTCTGAACGATCGGCTTTCCAGCGTCGTCCGTCGTGTGCATGGCGTCGGTTTTCGGTGGCGATAGCGCGGCGATGTACCGAGCCCGCGCACGCTCCTGCTGCTCCTGCGTCGCCTGCATCTTGGCGTAGCGCGCCTCCCACTGCTGCTCGTCCTGCGCGCGCTGCTGCTGCTGGCCGTATGCCGCGGCGCCACCTGCAAGCCCTGCCCAAATAGCCATATCAGCCGCCTCCGAACTGCCCCATGGGGGGCTGCTGCGCGTCAGGCGGTGGCGCCTGCTGCGGGTCCTGCGCCTGCTCGCCCTGGCCTTCGCCCTGCGTCATGCTGTCCAGCTGCTGCAACACGCGCCCCATGAAATCCTGCCGCGCGCCAGCATCGTCCATGCCCGGCATGCCCATCTGCTGCAACGTCGAGGCGAGCCAGCCGGCGATCACGAGGCATACGCGGTCGTGTTCGTCGTCGGTCAACGGGCCGAGCTTCGTCTCGATGCTGTCGACGGTCTTGCCGATCAGCATTGCGAGCGTCTGCGCCGGGTCTTTGCCGGCGCCGAGCAGCTGCTTGATCATCCCCGCCGTCTGCTCGTTTAGCAGGACGTGCTTCGCTGCGGCGAGGTACGTTTTCTCCTTCGCCGGGTATTCCTCGGGGATGTAGCCGATCATCTGCTCCGGGTTGCCGCCATCCGGCTGCGCGGGCGCGCCCTGATCCATTGGTGCGCCGCCATCATCCGGTGCCATCTGCTGTTCGTCGATCATCGCTGACCCCCTGCGAACTGGTTCATTGGCGGGACATTGCCGAGCATCGGCTGCCCTGTGCGCGGATCATAGATCGCTGCCTGCCCGTTTGCCTGTGTCGGCGCGAGGCCGGACGTATCGAGGTGCGTCGGTGCCGGCGGCGTGCCATAGCTACCGTCCGCGGTCAGCACGTTGGCCGGCGCAGCGTCGCGGAATCCGCCGATCGCGTTTTCCTTGTAGTTCAGGTCGAACTGCTTGTCTTGCTGCGCCCAGGCACGCGATTGCTCGTCCAGCCACTTTTGCTGCTCGAATTGCAAGTTCGACAGGTCGCGCGCATCCTCGTACTTCACGGCGTTCTGCTGTTTCTGCGCATTCTGCTGCGAGCGCGACGATGCGTAGGCGCCGATGGCCGCGACGGCGATGCCGATCCAACCCTGTTGATAGCGCGGTCCCCGGAATGGCTTCATGGCTGGTTATCTCCCGGCTGCGCGGCGTACTCGGGGAACAGGGTATTCAGCATCGAATCGATGTTGGACGTGTACGTGTTGAACATGCCCATCGCGGCGCCGGGATCGCGCCAGTAGGACGGGTCCGAAAAAATCGTCTGCAACAACGCGTTGAACGTCTGCGAGCGCTGATTCGCCCGAGCGGCGGAGCGCTGGTCGGCAAGCTGCCACGTCCGATCCTGCGTGCGATTCGTCTGCCCGATGTCGAACTGCCGCGCCTGCTCCGCGAGCGCCGCCGCCTGCGTGGACGCGTTCACGTTCGCGATGGTCAGCGAGTTCTGTCCCTGCAATTTCTGCAAGTTGTAGTCGTTCAGCGCGCCGCGGTTCTGGTTGTCCACGTCGCCGTAGCGGGTCGCGTCGAACTGGGCGACCGGGCGCAGGGCGTCGATCGCACCAGATGCCGCCGAGGCGCCGTAGATGCTGCTGTTCGCACCGCCACCACGCGCCGCCGCTGCCGCTTCCGCACTCTGCGCCGCGTTCTGCACCAGCGGATTGTTGCCGCGCAGATAGCTCTGCATCTGGTAGCTCATCAGCGAGTTCGGATCGACGGAGCCGAGTGCGACGCCGTTGCCGTTCTGCGTGATGCCGGAAATCGGCGCGCCGCCCGCAAACTGGGCCATCGGCGGCTGAGGCTGTGCCGGGGTGATTGCTGGCGTGGTGGCGGGCATGGGCGGCCTCAGTTCTGCGTGATGTACAGCGGTTTCGACGTGATGGCTACATGCGTGATCCGTATCGGTACGACCGAGGGCGTGAGCGTGGCGCCGCCGTCCTGCGTCCCGTCAATCAGCAGCTTGAGGCAGAGCCCTTCAGCGTCGAGCGACGTATTCAGCACGCGTCCCGGAACGGGAATATACGCCTTAGCCTCGATCGTTGGCAGCGTCTGTGTGCGAATCTGCACCTTCGGGTCAGACGGTTGCAGAATCGTGTTTCCTCTGTAGTGCGTGTAATCGAAGATTGGACCGTCGAAGTCCGTTTTCGTGTAGTACTTGATCTGCGTGCCGCCGTAGGCGTTCAGAAACAGGGTGATCGAGCCCCAGTTCTGCGCCTGCGACGGGAAGCCGGCCCAAATCGCGTTGAACTCGACCCAGTTCGGGATAAACGGCATGATGTCGTCGCAGTAGCCGCAATCGATGCGCGCGACGTAGGGGAAATACGGGCCGATACTCGTGCCGACGCCGGCAGCGGGAACGATCGTCGCGTTCTGGTTCTCCCAGGTTGCGAAAATCACCTCTTTTCCGTCCGTGCGCGTCGAGTTGTGCAGATGGCGGATCACGCCCGCGTTCGTCGGCAGCGCGTTTGCGCTATCCGGTGCGCCATCCGGTACGCCAGTGGCATTCGGGCGGTACAACTGCTGGATCGTGCAGACCGGCATGTCCCCCGCGTCGAACATGGTGAGCGTGAAGCAATAGCCGTCCTCGAAATACACGCGATACTGGCGCTTGTTGCGCACGCCGACGGCGTACAGCGCGCGCGAAGGGCGGCTACCGATGGAGAGATCGACCTGCAAGCGGCCCTGTAGCCACCCCTGCGCCGCGGCGGACAGGGGCAACGTCTCGAAATCGCCATACGCGGTCGTCGTTCGTACCGTCTCGATGCCGCGGTAGCTGCACCAGACCGCCTCGCCGACGAGGTTCACGAGCGTGTACTCGATGCAGTTGATCGCCGGCGAGATCATCACGGGGATGTAGCCGCCGATGCCGCCCGAGCTGATCGGGCTGTTGCCCTGCAAGCCACGGGTCGCCCGGTCGGTCCACACGCCGAGCGTGGCGCCGTTCACCGTCAGGAGCCCCGTGACGGGCTCGCCGAAGTTGTACACGCCCGACAGCAGCGGTCGGTCAAGGTACGAAAGCGGGTGCTCGAACGCGGTGTACACCACCGATCCAGAGGCGTAGCCGAGGTGCAGGATGCCGAGGTGCGCCGCCACATGGCGCGGGTTGTCCTCCGCTACCGGGCGCCCGCAGCGGATGGGAATATGAAACGTGCCATCGAACATCGAGGCGTGCTCGACGCCGTTGACGATGTACGCCGCGCGCCCGTCCGGTGTATCCCAAAAGTTCGCGTCGATCACCTCATACCGCGACGAGGCGTTATCGAGCGACAGCGACGGCGGGAACGAGACGGGGTAGTCCTCGGCGGTGACGTAGGCCAGCAGGTTTCCGTTCGCGACGTTCGCGCCGGTGCTCGCCGCCGTGCGGATCTCGTTGCCAGCACCGATGCGACGGATTTTCCCCGCGGCGGTGCCGGCGGCCTCGGTGGCGCCGATCACGACCGACAGGACGCCTTCCGCTGTCTGCGCAGCAAACGTGCCCTTGTCGACGCTGTAGTGCAGCACCTTGATCGCCACGTCGGTGACAGTCGTCGCCGATGGATCGCGCACGTACAGGATGCGCGATGGCGGCACGTACGTGACCTGGATCGCGAACGCATCGACGTTCACCGTCTGCGCGCCAGCGCCGAGGAACCGAATCCAGCGCGCCTGGAATCCGAACGTAGGATCGCGGATAACGGCATCAGTGAGCGCCGTCTCGCCCCACTGGTCGTTCGTGCCGCCGTAGGTGTAGTCGACGAGCGCCGCGGTGATCGGCACGCCTTGCGCCTTGTTGACACTACCGACGCCGCCGGGGAACGCCGCCGAGGTGAGACGTACGTCGAAGTCCTTGAACGAGTTCACGAGGCCGGCGGAGACGCGCATGCGCACCTTCACGCCGAGGATGGTCGAACCCTCGGGGATCGCGGAGAAATCGAACCCCGTGCCGCGGATGTAGGCCGTCGTCGCGCCAGCGCCGCGGGTGCATGTCGCAACCGCGCCATCCTGCACGAGGATGTTGTTCGGGTTGACCCACTGCGCCAGTCCAGAGATATCCGTCGCGACGGTCGGGAATACATCCGCCGTCGTGATCGGCGACAGCGCCGTGAGATCGGTCGTGAGGCCGAGGCGCGTGTATTCGTACTGCGAGTACTTCGCCGTACCCACCGCGCCGAATCCGGTGTTCGTCGCCGACGTGCCGACGCACGTATACGGCAGTTCACGCGTGAGGCGCGGGCGCGTCCACGTCGGCGGCGTGAACGTCAGTCGCTTCGGTGGGTTGACGATGTTCTGGCCATACTGCTGACCGAACCAGTAGCTTTTCACGTACTGGTCGTAGGTCGAGTACAGCAGCGCGCGGGTGCTCGCAGGATTCACAGCGGAGGGCGCTGCGCTGCCGAAGCGCGCGATGGCGGCGTTAACTAGCACGCTGCCATCGGCACTGTAGAGGTCGATTCGACTGGTGGCCGCCGGGAATGCCTGACCGATGGGATAGTCATAGACGACGAACGTTCCAGCCGCATTGCCCGCCGTCCAATCACCCGTCAGATTCTCAATCGAGAGGATGATGCCAAGGAAATTACCGCTCGTGGCGTCCTTGAGGACGTTCCCCTCCAGCGGAACGCCAGTGGGAAAACTGCCATTCGTGAACGTAAACATCACGCAGTCATGGATCGCGTACGAAAGGTCGTCGAACCCGAACGCCGCATCCACAGGAGACTCGTTGCGACCCGGAACGACGCCGACGGACGCCGCGTGCGCAGCCTGAATGGCGCGCTTCAAGTTGTCGTAGAGCATGACGCTGATCGTCGAGTCGTTCATCAGCGTGGGACGGGCGACCGTGGCGGTCAGCACGGCGCCTGAGTTCAGTCCGGTGAACGTCGAGCCGAGCGGAAACGAGGTGATGTCGTCCCAGTCAGGGAACGACTGGATCGGGTACGCGAAACACGAGGCGTATGAGGTCGTGATACCGACAATCGGCGCCGATTCGCCGATAAAAATCAGCTGGATCGACGGATGCCCTGCCGCGGCCGCAACGACCTGTTCGCCATACTGGAACGTTCCTGTGAGGTGCGCCAAATCGTGCAGCACGACCACGCCATCCTCGATCTCCGGACCCTGAATGCGCCCGTCGTAGCGGCACCAGCCAAGGCGCGTGACGAGACCGCCTTTCTGGTCCTTCTCCCAGTTGACCATGTTCGCGCACGAGCCCTGCGGCGCGTCGATGGACGCTGAGCGCGTGTCGATGCCCCCCGCCGTGAACTTGACGAGGGTTTCAGGCATAGGAGGTGTCCACGGTGACGACCGGGAGATAGCGCGACTTGAGACGTCCCATGTAGCGATCGATCTCCGCAAGCGCTGACTGGTACTTCGGCGAGTTGTCCATGCGGATTTCACAGACCATGCGCAGAGCGACCCATGAGATCAGCTCGTGGAACTCGGGCGGAAGGATCGGAACGTCGGTATCGAGGGTCAGCACCTGGTTCGTGCGGCGGTAGTCGAAGCGCAGTTGCCAATTGCCGCCGCTCGGTCCGACGTTTGGCGCAGGGTCCATTTCCAGCGTCTTGTCGGGCCACTCGGTCAGGATCGTCGGCTGGAAGTTCTGCGGGCGCGGGCGGCGATCGAACACGCCGCGGAAATCCTGGTACTCGACGAACCGCATCGGGTAGTCAAGAACTTGCGGCGTCTGCGCCGGATCGCACAGGAAATAGTACGGCCCCGGCGAGCATCCCCAAAACGGGATGAACCCATAGTAGTCCGCGATCTGCGCCTGGATCATCGCGAGGGAATAGATGCGAACGCCTTGCGTCAGGTTGAACGTGCCTTCCTTGCGCATGAAGTTCCACGAGACGTGTTCGTTCTGCACCCACTCCCACGCGCGAGGCACCGCGTCAATGATGTCGTAGACGATCTGATCCTGATTCGCCGTGAAAAGAACGGTCGTCGGCAACGTGCCCGCCTGCGCATTGCCCGACTTCGCGAGTCGGTGCGTGTACTGGCACAGTTGCAGGTACGTCATCGACGCCATGGATCACCCCGCTTCGGCAAGAGCGAACGATTCATCGTCCATGATCGAGGAGATTTCCGGGCCGAGCGGCTTGGAGATAGCGATACGGATGTCAACGTCCGTCATGTGCTGGAAATATACGGTGTCGAACTGAACTGGCTGACCAGTAGAGGTCTTGCCGCGCGGCTCGATCAGCATGTTGTGGATCGTCATCAGCGCCGACTTGGAATAGCCGCGGAAGCAGTGCGTGCGAATCGCTTCACGCCGGAAGTAGTCGCTGTAATCGACAGGCAAGTGCTCGGTCCCAGGCACGTCGCCGTGGTCGATTCGCGGAATGGTGACCATCTTGCGCGAAGTGCGCTCGCAGGTCAGGCGGCCTTCCTCGTCGTGATCCCACTTGGTGACCTTCTCAGAGCGGTCGTCGATGAAATCGGTATTCAACAGCGCCTGCCAGTACGGCCACGGCATGTCGACGGGCTCGTCGTACTTGATGGTCCAGAGCACGCCCTCCCATCCGATGCGCTTGGCGCCGGATCGGGTGTGCTCGTCGGGCTTGAGCAGCGTCACGCGGCGCTTACGGCCTTCCCACGGGCCAGTGGGGCGCAAGTTCGGGATGCGGTTGACGCCAACGCGCTGCTTTGGAACGGGATCGCCATGCGAAGGCGGGAGCGTGGTCGCGACCGCGCCACTTTCTTCTTCCGGCTGGTACATCGCAACTAGCGCGATCCGCAGCGCCTCGTCGTCGATCATCGGTGATGCGTGGCCTTTCTTGATCTCGTACGCCTTGTCCATTTCCTCGCGGCTTGCTTCGCTGAACTGCGTCTGCACGAGCGTGGCGAGGTTGAATTTGCGTGACATGGTTCCTCCTGCGAAAAGGCTCCGCGCCCTGGGATGAGCGCGGAGCGAAAACCGACGAGGGTCGGCCTGTGGTGTTACGGAGCCTGCATGAACGCCTGCACGAAGCCGGTGATAACCCGGAGCGTGGTCGAAGTTCCTGCGGTCGCGACGAGCTGCAAATCGTCGTTCACGAGCAGCACGGGACCAGCCTGGATGGTCGCGATTGCAACGTCCAGCGTCGTTGCAGACTGCAACGTCGTGAGCGCCGCACCGTATGCCGTGGCGCTGCCGGTGACGAAACCGAAGTTCGCCGTGACGGAGCCGCCAACGTCGCCTGCGTTCGTGAGCACGACGCGCTGGTGCCGGATGCCTTGGATCTGCGGCGAAGCCGTCTGGCATGCGGTCTGGTACGGAACGAGCTTCATGATGTCGCCGGTCGTGAATCCGACCGGAATAGTCGCCGTGAACCACGCCGTATAGACGATGCCTGCGCGCTCCATCGGGATCGGAATCGGCTCGTATCGCGTCGTGGCGCTGGTGAGAAGCGGCTTGTAATTGGAGCTGTAGTAGGTTGCCATGATGAGCCCTCCTTACGGGTTCAGAGTCGCGCCGACATAGAGCACCCAGCCCCAGTCGTTCGTGATCGGGAGGGCCGCGTCGTACCACGTCGCGACGACATCGGTCCATGCGTTCGACGGGTCATACTTGTCGGCCTTGTCGAGAATCTGCGTGGTCAGGTTGCCGAACCCTTCTTTACCTGAGCCTTCCAGCGAAACGCTCGCCATCGCGCTCTGACCGAGGATCAGGATCGGGAACACGTCCGCAACGCCCGCGGTGTTGATCAGCGTGGTCGAAGCCGCGCCGCCGCCGGGGTAGTACAGGGCATCGGCGGACAGGAACACCGCGATGTCCTTGTAATTGCCGTAGTGCGTGAAGTGCTTCGGCTTTCCAGTCGGCGAGTACGCGACCTGCTGGAAGCCCGGAAGCGCGTCCCAGTCGCACTTCGTTTGCTTGTGCGCGAAGGCGTAGTAACACGCCTGCGTCGGCGACGTGCCTTCCTTGTTCGTGCCGGTCTGGATCTGGTCGAACACGGTCGCCTTGGAGACATCGAGCGAACGAGTCACGACCTGCAAGCGACTGGCCGTGACCGGACCATTCACCGACGTGATGATGCCGACAGATGGCGAGTTGTAGATCTTGTTCGGCAGCGTGACGCCAGCATTCCAGCGCACGCGCTCGCGGTCGAGCGTGACGAGCTTCGCGAGTTCGGTCTTGCACGAGGCGACCACGCCGAACGGGGTCAGGTCATCGACCTGGCGCGTGACCTGATAACGCTCGCTGTAGCGCAGTACCTGCTGCGAAAAGTCCTCGTAGATCGGCGAACGCGCTTCCTTGTTCGTGCCTTCCGGCACCGGCGTCGCGTCGACGGAGGGCGTCAGGTAGCGCCGGCAGCCGAAGAACGCATTCGAGTTCTTCGGCATCTTGAATTCTTCGTACGCGATTTCCAGACACTGCTGCGTCTTGGCGGAATCGAGCACTTCCTTGCGAAGGAAATACTGCGGATTCGCGCTCGCGTTCGGAAAATTCTGACTGTTGTAGTTGGCGATGGACATGGGTTATCTCCCGGCATTAGCACGCATCCACTTCATTGTTTCGACGTGCTGATCTTCTTCCGACAACCCTTGTCGCCATGCAGGCGTCGGGCTGCCACCTGCGCCGGTCGGTGCGACATCGCGAATGGCATCTGCCCTGCGCTGCGCTACCGGATTCGGCGCTGTCGTCTGTTGCCCGCTGCTGCCGTTGACGGCCTCCCAGTCGGTCAGGAACGCGCGATAAGGCATCGCGGCGACCCTCGGCGACGAGTGGCTCATCTGTTTCAGCAGCTCCGCTTTCTCCTCGGGATCGTGTCCATCGAGCCATGCTTCCATGGCGGGATGGAACCCTTTCCACTCGGCGACGGGGTTGCCCTGCTCGTCCTTCCAGCCCGAGAGCACATCCCAACCGGGGGCGATCTCGTCGAGGACCGCGACGTTTTCACGGCGCTGCGTCTCGTGCTGCTGGTGCTGGAACTGCTCGGCAACGCTGCGCAGGCCGTTGACCTGCTCGCGAAGCTGACCCAGTTCCTGGAGTTGCGGGGCGATGCCAGCAAGAATGTCCTCGCGGAGCGCGTTGGCGTATTGCTGAATCGCCGCGGCGTCGTCGGGATACTGCTGAGCGTGTTTCTCCCATGCGTCGAGCTGACGATTGGCGTTGTCGCGCTGCTGGCCGGGCGCCATCGTGGCGACGTCGGCACGCGCTTGCGCGATTCCGGGCTGGGCTTGGTGGCCGGACCCTACTGCGGCCGGTGACTGGCCGGAATTTGCGGGCTGGGACTGGCGTCCGGACCCGGCACTGGCAGCTTGACGCTGCAACGCGAGGAAGTTGTTGTGGGCGTGCGTGAAACGGCCTCGAAAGCTGTCTCGCTCACGGCGCAACTGTTCCTGCGACTTCAACATACCACGAAATTGCTCCTGCACGGCAGGTGGGAGCGCAGAGAATCCGTCGAATGGCTCTTTTTCGGCCGGAGCGGCCTCCTGCGCGCCTTCCTGCCGCGGCGCGAACCTTCCATGCTCGTCGCGCGGACGCTCGTCCTGCGGCGCCTGTGGTGCCTCTGCGGCTGCCGGCGTTGCTTCCGGGGTCGCCTGCGCGCGGGTTTCGGCAATCATCGCCGCATACGCGTCCTCGTCGGACAGGACCGCGGGATTCTCGGGGTTCATGGGGTCTCCGGGTTCGGGTTGGTCAGGAGGCGGATCAGGTCGCCGGCAAGGCTGTGGGTTCCGCGCACGCGGTCGGCCTCGCGGGGGTCGCAGCCGTGGCGCATGCAGGCGTCGCGCGCGGCCTCGCGGCGACTTTCGAGGTAAGCGACCAGCGCGTCCGTGTTGACCACGCCGGCGTCGGCGTTGATCGCGTCACGCAGGACCTGTTCATGGGTTCTCCTGAATTTCTCGGTTTGAGCGTCGCGTTCCTGTTCAGTTATCACGGCTTTCCTCGTCAGTCCCACTTGCTGTGCGGGTCGCCCTTGTGCTGCTCGGCCTGCTGCTGCTGGCCGACCTTCACCTTGGCGTCGAGTACCGCCTTGAAGCGGTCCGTGGCATCGGAAGCCGTCGCCGTCTGGAACTCGGCGTTGACCTTCGTCATGTCGATTTGCGCCTGCGCCTGCGCTTGGACAAGCGCGGTCTTGAACTTCAATTCCTCGATGTAGCGGTCGCCGGCGATCTTCTCGCGAGTAAGCTGCGCTTCTTCCTGCCGCGCCTGCTGGCGGTCCTCGATGTCGGCGAGTGCAATCGCCTTCTTGGCGGCGATCTCCGCCGCCTTGTTCGGATCGCCCTGCTGCGCCTGCTGCTGCATCGCCTGCTGGTTCTGCATCGCCTGCTCGCGGTCGAGGATGATCCCTTCCGGCAGACCGTCGATGTTCCGCGCGAACGCCGTCAGGGTCTTGTAGGCGTCCGTCATGCCAGCGAACTGCGGCTGCGCGCTGTACTGCGTGAACGCGCCCATGTGCTGCAACGCGAGATCCTTGGAAATCAGCTGCGTCGATGCGATGCCACTGTATTTGAACTGGCCTTCGATCGGGTCGTCGGAGTACATGTCGTCCCACCAACCAAGGCGCTCGGCGAACGGCGCGAAGCATTCCTCGTCGGCGTTCGCCGCGATGTCTTTCTGGAACACACTGCCGATGTTCGCGGCGATCACGAACCCGGAGGCGGGGACTTCCTCGCCATTGAAGTTACCCTGTTGCATCTGGTTGAACAGGGTGTCCTGGTCCATCAGCTTGTCGCCGAGTTCGAGCAGTTTCAGGTTCTGCTCGACGTTGGAATCCACCTCGACGGACGCGAAGAAGTTCTCCAGTGGTCCCTCGCCGTTCTCCACGCTGAAAATGTTCAGCCCGCGGACCTTCCAGTTCTCACGGTTCGGGTGCACTTTGCCCTGCGAAACGAGCATCATCGGTGCGACCGAGGCGCCAGCATTCGCCAGCGTCGCCGACATGGAACCGTCCAGCACACGCTGCGCCCCACGTCCGAGGTACGGGTACCCGTAGCCGAAAATCGTGTCGTCCGCCGGCATGATCGTGACGGAGTAGTAATCGACGCGGTAGTCGCGTTCGAGCGGCGTGACCTTCCACTTGATGCAGCGGCCCGCGCACGACCAGATGTGCACCAGCGGCGGTTCGTCGTGGTCCCACACGGTGCCGGTGGCCTTCTCGAACTTCGCCGGGTCCATGACGCGATGTGTTTCGAGCACGACCCACACGTCGTCCAGCGGGTCCAGCGTCTCGCGGTACTGGTTGCGCTTCGTGATAGCGGTACGCAGCGCGCCCTTCACGCCGCACGCGTTCTTGTCGTCCTCTTTCGAGGTCAACAGGTCGTCGATCACATCGCCCATGACGCGCGGGTACGCCTTGAAATCGACCATTTCGCGGCGCGAGAACAGTTTCGCCTCGAACGTGCAGGACGAGCGCGCCAGCGTCGGCGTCATGTCGTACCAGAAAAACCACGGATCGACGTACGACACGCCTGCGCGCGGCGATTCGATCACTTCAAAGTCGCCCCCGCGCGACCGGCGCTTGCGCTCGATCTCCGGGTGCGGCCCCTTGAAGATGCCGACTCCGATGCGCGCCGCGTCCTTCAAGCATTTCTGGAATACGCGCTTGAAGCCGGCTTTCTTCGCCATCGCGAACACGCGAGCTTGCTTCTCGGCTGCGAGTTTGTCGGCGACGGATTGCAGGAGGCCGTCGTCGGGCGCTGCGGGCTGTGCGGGTGCTTGCGGAGGCTGCCCCGGCTGCTGGGGCGCCTGCGGAGCGGGCTGCTGCGCGGCCGCCAGTGCCTCCGCAAAATCCTCCGCCACCGGATCATCCGGCGCTTCGACACGGAACGGCAGGTCGTTCGCCGGCAGCATCAGGTCGCACAGGCGCGCGCCGCACATCAGCGTCCGCGAGCGCGTCGCATGCACCGTGATCGGGCCGTCGTCGCCGCGTTTCGGATCGGCGGCATCGGACGGGTACAGCTTCGATTCCAGAATGCGGTTCTTGCCCCAGAACTGGCGCTCGTCGTCGATCCAGCGGTCTTCGATGCCCTGCTTCGCCTTCACGGCCTTGTCGAAATCGATGTCGATCTCGGCGACCAGCTGATCCAAGCGCTGCTGCTGCTCATGCATCAGGCTCGCGATCACTGACTCAAGCTTGCGCGCGACCTCGAACTGGTCAGGCGGAAGGTGGTCGCCCATGTCAGCCATCGCGGCGAGCTGTTTCTGCAACGGACCGAGCAGCGCGAGATCGAGCGACGTCGGATCGGTCGTATCGATCGCTTCCAGCGCCTCGATACCGAGGCTATCGGCGAGGCCCTGCGGCGCTGGCGGTGGAAACTTGACGACTGCGTTCATCCGAAGAATCCATGGTCGATGGAGGTCGGCGCTTGGCCGGTCGGTTGCCACGCGCGCATCTGGTCGCGCGGATCGGTCCAGTTCAGCGGCTTCTGCTTGGCGTACTTGATGCCTAGCGCGAGATAGCGCGTGCACGCCATGAGGTCGAAGTGATGTTGCTCTGTCGACTCGATGATGCGACCGCGCTCGTCGCGGCTGTAGATGTTGTACTCACCGATCCACATGCGGCACGACTTCATCACGAAGAAACGACCATCCAGCATGCGGTCATAGACCTCCTGCAATCCCTTCGTGATGCCCTTTTCCGCGCGGAAGCACGGATTGCGCAGGTTCTTCACGTACTGCGCATACACGCGGTCTCCGTCGTCGATGTTCGCGCCCGCCGGGTCGATCACGCAGGGAACCCACGCACCGCCGCGCATGATTGCCTCGCAATGCACCGCCAGATGTTCCATGTTCTTGCGGTACTCGCCATACACGTACAGGGCATCGTTCTCCATGTCGTACGCGCCGCGGAGCAAGCCGGTCGGATGGTTGAATCCAGGGTCGACAGCGGCGATGCGAGGCCAGTGCGCAGGCGGGTCGAAGTCAGGAACGACGAACGTGTCGCTGTCGACCGGCCACACCTTGCCCGATCCGAGACGCGGTATGCCCTTCGTGCGCGCGTCGATCTCGTGCGGCAGGTACGAGGCGCGGGTTTCCTTCTTGTACTTCGCGGACAGGTGCTCTTCCGGCACGTCGTCCCACCCGATGAACGTGTACCAGTGCGAGGATTCCTCCGGCGTCGTCGCCTCGCCGTCGGCGAACTCGGGGAGCAGGTGCGCGATCAGCGGCGTCACGCCGTGCAGCGCGGTGAATCCGGTCAGCACGAGGCCGCCGGTGGTCATCGTGCGCGTCACGGCCTCGGTGTAAATGAACGCTTTCGGTTCCTCGTCGAGGATAACCACGTCCACGGTTCCCGACTGGAACCGTTCCGGGTTCATGTCGTACGTCTTGAACTCGATCGTCGAGAGGCCGCCGAACTCCGACCGGATGATCGCGCGTACCGCGCAATCGTCCTTACCCCACGACACGTCCACGATGTCATCGGCTTGGATGAAGCCGCCCAAGCGTTCGCGCGATCCGATCAGGTAGAGTTGCAGAGAGTCGCGAACCAGAGGCCGCGTGACACCGCATGCCCATATGATGACCGGCTTGTGGAATCGGCGACCTTCCCACCAATGCGGGTACTTGCCCGTCGCGTACGCACCGCCTGCGCGCGCCCACCCAAGCGTCTTCCCCACACGATTCGCCCCGAAAATCGTGCACCGCTTGTACTTCGCGGTCGCCGCCATCGCCTCGATGTGCTTCGGGTAAAACTCCCTCGCGAACGGCCCGGAGTCGGCGAAGTACGACCCCACGAGTTCACGCTGTAGGATCGCCGCGAGGGGGGAGAG
>Ga0068853_100001190_pt1 | contig 18532 bp, 16 predicted proteins | sample KBSCornC32_FD_65655 | JGI IMG/M metagenome (GOLD analysis project Ga0068853, IMG submission 65655) | Corn rhizosphere microbial communities from Kellogg Biological Station, Michigan, USA - KBS Corn C3-2 | ecosystem: Host-associated > Plants > Roots > Rhizosphere > Soil ...
GATTTCCGGCGACTGCGGTGAGTGAAATATTCTGATGTGCTTCTTCTCAACTCGCACATCAGGCCGTGGAGACCGGCAAGTCTCCGGCGTCCCGCGCCGCCCTCGCTTTAAGGGTGGAGAGCTGACGATGATCCGGCGAAAAACCTCGCGCGGTAACGATGGCGGCTGCCTAGCCGCCGCGCACTTCCATCACGCGGATGAAAGCGGGGCCGAGAATGACGATGAACAGCACCGGCAGGAAAAACAGGATCATCGGCACCGTGAGTTTCGGCGGTAGCGCCGCCGCCTTTTTCTCGGCTTCCGCCATGCGCATGTCGCGGATTTCCTGGCCGAGCACGCGCAGCGCCTGCGCGAGCGGCGTGCCGTAGCGCTCCGCTTGAATGAGCGCGGTGCAAACCGCCTTCACGCCGTCGATGCCCGTGCGATTCGAAAGATTTTCATACGCCTGGCGGCGGTCGGGCAGATAGGACAGCTCCGCCGTCGTCAGCGTCAATTCCTCCGCAAGCGCGATCGATTGCGTGCCGATCTCCTGGCTCACGCGCCGGAAGGCGACCTCGATCGACATGCCGGCCTCGACGCAGATCAGGAGGAGATCGAGCGCGTCTGGAAAAGCGCGGCGCACCGAAAGCTGGCGGCGCGTAATCAGGTTTCTGAGGAATAGCTGCGGCAGTTTCATGCCGAGCCACGCGGCGCCGATGGCGACCGCGACCTTCACCATCGAGGGATAGTGGAAATTCGTCAGCACGAAGAGATAGACCAGCGCAAACAGGAACATCGCGATCGGCGCGATCATGCGGAAGAAGAGAAACGCGACGTAAGGCCCCTGCCCGCGGTAGCCGGCTTGCATCAGCGTGGAGCGGATCTCTTCCTCGCCGAGCCACTTCTTCAGGTTCAGGTTTTCGACCACCACCTGCATATAGGCCTTCGGCGTCGAACGCAGCACAACCTTCTCGCCCTTGGCGAGCTTCTCGCGCTCGCGCGCACGAATCTTGTCGCGCTCGATCGCGACGCTCTTCATGCGCCGCTGCAGGTTGTCGTTCGACAAATAGGGCATGGCGAAGGTAATCACCGTCGCCATCGCCGCGATCGCGGTGAAAACCGTAGTGAGGAAGCGCACGTCCTGCAATTTATCGATGATGAGCTCGACCATCGCGCCGCCTCAGAAATCGAAGTTGATCATTTTTTTCATCACCAGCACTCCGATCATCATCCAGCAAGCGCTCGCGAACAGCATCATCCGGCCGTGCGAGGTCGTCCACAAAAGCTCGATATATTGCGGGCTGGTGAGATAAACGAGAGTCATGACGCCGGCCGGCAGCGCGGCGATGATCGTGGCCGAAGCCTTCGCCTCCATGCTCATTGCCTTGATCTTCTCGCCCATCTTCTTGCGGTCGCGCAACACGCGGGAAAGATTGCCAAGCGTTTCCGACAGGTTGCCGCCGGCCTTGGACTGGATCGACAGCACGATCGCGAAGAAATTGGCCTCCGCGAGCGGCACGCGGTCGTAGAGCTTGCCGGCGGCGTCCGGGAGCGGGATGCCCATCGCCCCGGATTCGGCGATCAGGCGAAATTCGCTCTTCACCGGCTCCTTGGTTTCGTTGGCGATGATGCGGATGCAGTCGCCGACCGGCAGCCCGGATTTCACGCCGCGCACGATCACGTCGACGGCGTTCGGCAGTTCTTCGATGAATTTCTTTTCGCGGCGCTTTTTCAGGAACTTCAGAACCCAGTTCGGAAAGCCATAAGCCGCTGCGATCCCGAGCACCGGCACGAGATAAATCTGCACGCCAAAGAAGAAAGCCGCGATCGCGATGAAAAGGCCGTAGGCGACGCTAAAGGTCAGGAACCGCTGCTTGCTCATGTCGAGCCCCGCCTGCTGCAAGCGCACGGAAAGCGGCGGCCGCTTCGCTTTTTTCTGCCGCTCTTCGAGCTGCCTCAGCGTGTCCTCAACCTGCTGACGGCGCGAAGTCGCGACATCCGGCTTTCTCGTCCGGCGGACGACGGTTTCGGTATCCGCGATATCCTTCATGCGCTGCTCGGCGCGCTTCTGGCCGGAGAGCAGCGGAAAGAGAAAAACATACGCGACGCCGCCGACCGCGACGGCGATCAGAAAGGCGGTCGGGAGCATGCCGAGATTGCCGAGCATCGGCTTATACCCGCGCCGTCGGATCGGGCGCGTCGGAAGCGTCGAGCGCCGCCGCCAGCCGCGCTTCCTCGCCGTAATATTTGGCGCGATCCCAAAACCGGGGCTGGCCGATGCCGGTCGAACGATGGCGGCCGACGAGACGGCCGTTCGCGTCCTCGCCGACGATGTCATAGACAAAGAGATCTTGCGTGATGATCACGTCGCCTTCCATGCCCAACACCTCGGTGATGTGGGTGATGCGGCGCGAGCCGTCCCTGAGGCGCGCGGCCTGGATGATGACGTCGATAGAGGCCACGATCATCTCGCGAATGGTACGCGAGGGAAGCTGGAAGCCGCCCATCGTGATCATCGATTCCAAGCGCGACATCGCTTCGCGCGGGCTGTTCGCGTGCAGCGTGCCCATCGAGCCGTCGTGGCCGGTGTTCATCGCCTGCAGAAGGTCGAAGGCCTCGGAGCCGCGCACCTCGCCGACGATGATCCGTTCCGGGCGCATGCGCAGGCAGTTGCGGACAAGATCGCGCATCGTCACCTGGCCCTCGCCTTCGAGGTTTGGCGGGCGCGTTTCCAGGCGCACGACATGCGGTTGCTGCAGTTGCAACTCGGCGGCGTCCTCGCAGGTGATGACGCGCTCGTCGTGATCGATGAAGTTGGTGAGGCAGTTCAAAAGCGTCGTCTTGCCCGAGCCAGTGCCGCCGGAGATCAGCGTGTTCACCCGGCAGCGGCCGATCACCTTCAGCACCTCGGCGCCATGCGGCGTGATCGAGCTGAACTTCACGAGCTGATCGAGCGTGAGCTTGTCCTTCTTGAATTTGCGGATGGTGAGCGCCGGTCCGTCGATAGCGAGCGGCGGCACGATGACGTTGACGCGGGAGCCGTCGGGCAGGCGCGCGTCGCAGATCGGGGAGGATTCGTCGACGCGGCGGCCGATCTGGCTGACGATGCGCTGGCAGATATTGGTGAGCTGCTGGTTGTCGCGAAAGCGAATGCCTGTGCGCTGAATCTTGCCTTCGACTTCGATGTAAACCGTGCCCGCGCCGTTCACCATGATGTCGGCGATGTCGTCGCGGGCCAGGAGCGGCTCGAGCGGGCCGTAGCCGAGGACGTCGTTGCAGATGTCTTCGAGCAGCTCTTCCTGCTCGGCAATCGACATCACGACGTTCTTGATCGAGATGATCTCGTTGACGATATCGCGGATTTCCTCGCGCGCCGCCATCGGATCGAGCTTCGCGAGCTGCGAAAGGTCGATCGCTTCGATCAGCGCGCCGAAAATCTGGCCTTTCGTCTCGTAGAAGCTTTCCGAGCGATGGTTGCTCATGACCGGCGGCGGCGCTGCCGGCGCGATCGGCGGAGAACTCACCGTTGTCGTGGTGGCGGAAAGCTGCGTACCCGCCTCGAGGCGCGGGGGCGCCGCGGGCGTCGCCGCGGGGCGCATGGCGGGCGCCGCCTCGCGCGCGGCGGGCGCCTGCGAGGGCTGCGGATCGATCCTGGTCGCTACGCTGGTGCCGCCACGCTTGCCGAACATCTTCTATCCTTACGCGAACGATTACGAAGTTTTGCCGCGCAGCTTCGCGAGCAAGGGCGAGAGGAAATCGCGCTTCGGCGCTTTCGCGGCGGCGCGGCCGGTGATGGACTTCGCGAGATTCACGAACACTTCCGCGATCTTGTGGGTGGCGTTCACCTCCGCGATCATCTGGCCGTTATTTGCAGCGGTGCCAAAGAGCTGCGAATCGAATGGAATCGTTGCGGACGGCTCCGCACCGAGCGCCTTCTGGAAATCGGCGGCGCGGACTTCCGGCCGTTTCGGCATGCCGACGAGATTCAAAAGATAGGCCGGCGGACGATCATTCGGGCGGGCGGCTTTGGCGAAATCGTACATATTCTTGACGTTGCGGAGGTTCGCAAGATCGGGCGCCGCCACAAACAGGACATCGTCGGCGCCGACCAGCGCGCGCTTCGACCAGGCGGTCCAAAGATGCGGCAAATCGAGCACGATATAAGGCACCGTCCCGCGCAGTGCGTCGAGAATCGGATCGAAAGCCTCGGGGTTGAAATCATATTCGCGATCGAGCGTCGCAGGGGACGCCAGAATGCTCAGATGATCGGTGCATTTCGACAGGAGCCGGTCGATATAGGCAGCGTCCACGCGCTCGGGCGAAAACACCGCGTCGGCAATGCCCATCGGCGGATCCTGATTGAAGTCGAGCCCGGCGGTACCGAACGGCAGATCCATGTCGGCGACGACCGCGTTCAAGCGCAGATCCTTGGCGATCGCGAACGCAACGTTATGCGCGACTGTCGACGAGCCGACGCCGCCTTTTGCGCCGATCACCGCGAGCACGCGGCCGAGCGGCTCGGCGTCAGGAGCGTTGAAAAGCGTGGAAACCGCGCGCACGAGATCGAGCGGCGACAAGGGGCCGACGAGATATTCGCTGACGCCGCGGCGGACAAGCTCGCGGTAGAGCACAATATCGTTCAGCCGCCCGACGACGATCAGCTTGGTGCCCGCGTCGCAAACCGACGCGAGATTGTCGAGGCCAGCGATGAGGTCAATGCCGCTGCCGAGATGCTCGATGATCAGGACGTTCGGGGTCGCCGCGCTTTTGTAGGCTTCGAGCGCGGCGATCATGCCGCCCATCTGTACTTTCACATGCGCTTTCGCCATGCGGCGGTCGCCGATCGCGGCTTGCATGGAGCCGGCGAGATCGGCGGTTTCGCAGAACGCCTGGATGGAGACGCGCGGAACGGCGACGATATGCCGTTCGCCGCCTTCGATCGGCGCTTCGGCGACGGCGGACGCGGCGGCGAGTTTCATCATGGTCCGACGTTGCTCGCTTTGCCGGTGGTTGGGGCGGCCGAGGTCTGCGAAGCGGTGTCTTGTCCCCTCGCGTATTTTTCCATCACGGTCTGGCGGCGCCCGGCAAAAGCCGGCGTCTCGGCGCGCGGCTGAACCAGGTCTTCGGGATTGGCGACGGACGAGGCGAGATTACGCTGAGTCGCGCAGCCGAAATTGTAATATGGCTCGTTCAGGCTTTCCCGCAGCGGATAAGGCTCGCGTCCGAGAACGCCCGGCCCAAGATTGTTCGGCCATTGGCCGCAGGGGCCCGCCTCCGCCACGATCCGCTTGTAGCTCACCAGGATCGCGCCGAGATCCCCGCGATAGGGCTGATCGTAACTGCGGAATTTCATTGCGCGCGGGGAAACGCCCGAGAATTGCAACAGGCTGCGGATTTCGCGAACCGAGTCGCGCGCGGCACGGCTGTTCGCGGCGCGTGCGGGGGTCTCGACCACGATGTAGCCGGTGCCTTCGCGCCGCCAATCGCTACCCATCGCCGCGACTTGCGCGCGTTGCGTGGCGGTCAGCCCCGCGCGGCCCGAGCCGACGAGGATTTGCAGCGTGCGTTCCTTGTCCGCAAGCCGGATCGGGTGGCGGTCGCGATAGTCGGTCGGCACGGAGCCGGTGTAATCGATCTGGTCGCTCTGGCAGCCGGCGAGGAAAAGCGCGAGCCCGAGCGCGGCGAGCGAAAGCGCCCCGCCCTTTCGGAATTTGATGCTGCGCGGTTTCATGACGCGATACTCCACTCAATCGTTGATAAAGCCGTAGTTGCCGCGATAGGGACGCGCGTCGGCTGTGCCGCGAAGCCCATAAGTGCGATTGAGCTGATTCATGAAGACGGTCTGCGGATCGGTCGGGTCCGCGAAGCCGTCGTCGGGGCGCGACAGCTCACGCCGCGCGACCGGGTTGACGATGTAGGGCGTGACGATGATGACGAGTTCGGTCTGGCCGGTCTGGTAATCGCGGCTCTTGAACAGCGGGCCGAGCACCGGAAGATTCATCAGCGCCGGAATGCCGTTGATATTTTGCTTGGTCTGCTCCTGCAGCAAGCCGCCGAGCGCGAGCGAACCGCCCGAGGGGAGTTCCACCGTCGAGCTCGCGCGGCGCACTTTCAGCGCGGGAATGGTGATGCTCGTGAGCTTGATCGCGCCCTCGGAGGAAAGCTCGCTGACTTCGGTGCCGATCTTCAGACTGATGCGGCCTTCCGAGAGCACGACGGGCGTAAATTCGAGGCCGACGCCGAACTGCTTGAACTGAATCTGGATCTGGCAGGTGCCGCTCTGGTCGCAGCTCTGGCCGCCCGGTACCGGGAACTCGCCGCCGGCAAGAAACTTCGCCGACTCGCCGGAGATCGCGGTGAGGTTCGGTTCGGCGAGCGTGCGCATCACGCCCGACTGCTCCATCGCGCGCAGCGAGGCAGTGATCGAGCCGCCCTGCACCGGAAAGGTCGGCGTCAGGTTCGAATTCGAGATCGTCTGGTTCTGCACCGAAAACGGATTGTCGGAATTGAAATTCAGGATGTTGTTGCCGATCGCGATGTTCGAGCCGTTCAGATTGATGCCGAGCTGTTTCAATACCGAGCGCTGCACTTCGGCGACCGTGACCTTGAGGAGCACTTGCTCTTTGCCGTTGATGGTGAGGCCGTTCACGACTTTTTTCACATCGCCGACCAGGCGGCCCGCCGCCTCGACCACCTTCTCCGCGTCGGCGGCGTTCGCAACCGTTCCGGACAGTACGACGCTGTCGCCGACCATATCGACGCTGAGATTCGACGTCGGCATCATTTTGCGGAGAGCCTCGCGCACACCGCTTGCATCGCGCCCGACTTCGATGTCGTAAGCGGCGATCTGCTTGCCGTCGGCATTGAAGAAGATCACGTTGGTTTGTCCCGCCGCGACGCCGATGAGGTAGGCGCGGCGCGCAGAGCGGACGACAGCGTTCGCGATCTTGGGATCGGCGACCAATACGTCCTTCGCGTCCTCCGGCAATTCGACCACAGAGGATTTACCGATGCCGATCGCAAGAAAACGCGCGTTATGGCCTCCGCTGGCGGCGGCTATACTGGAATCGGCCGCCCGTGCCGGGTGCAGCGCTGCAGGGGCGCAGAGCGCGAACAGCACCGCGATCGCGGAGCTCCATCGAATCGCGAAGGCGTAAGGGGATCGCATCATTCGTTTCCTCGCCGCGGCGCTATTTGATGGTTTGAACGGAATTGACGCCGTAGCGCACGAAATTGACGGTGCCGGAACGGCGCTCTTCGTCGGTCTCGGGCTTCGGGGTCGCTTTATTTTCGGTGAGCGCCCGGAGGGCCAGCGAAAGCGTTCCGCGCTGGCGCGACATCACGAGCGTTTCAGCCTGGTAAGGCGTAAGTTCGAGCGTCGCGGTCTTGCCGACAACGACCTTCTGGCCATCCTTTTCCTGCACGGTCTGATCGATTGCGAGCACGCGCACGTTGCGCAAAACCGTTTCGGAAGTGATGCCGTCGCCGCCACCATGCTTTTGCTGTTCCTGGTCGCGCCGCGTCAGCAACACGTCGACATGGTCGTTCGGCAGAATGAAGCCGCCAACGCCGCTCTCCGGCGAAATATCGGTCGAGATCGCGCGCATGCCCGGCGTTAGAATCGCGGACATGAAGCCCGAGCCGTTTGCACGGATCATCTTTTGCTCGCGGATCGGCTCGCCGGCGACGAACGGAGCGCGCGCGATCGCGCCCTTGAAATCTTCGAGCGCATTGGGGCGCGATTTTTTCTGAATAAAGCTCGCGTTGGCCGCGTCGGCCGGCCAGGTTTGCCAGCCGAGAGCTCCCGCCTGCACCTGCATGCCCAACCCGATTTCTTTTTTGGCGACGAGAACGTCGACCGTTTCGATCGCAGGCTTCACGACTTGTTGCACGGGCGCAGGTGTGCGTCCGGAAAGCATGAAGGCGAGTCCCCCGGCAAGCAGGGCCACTCCCAAGACGATAATGCGGGCGGATTTCATACGCTGACTTCCCAACAAGACAAACGAGTCGGACCACTGGTCACACCGGATTCCAGCAGCGAAAGGTCAACTTATGGTTAATGAGAAGTAGCGAATTGCGCGCGTAGATTAATGCCCGACGGCGAGCGCGCGGATGAATTCGGTTTCGGGGTAGATCATCAGCCCCGCGATTGCGAGCGCGATGCCGTAGGGAATGCCCTCGTTCATTTCATGCAGCCGCGCAATCCATGGCTGGCGCGCGAACATCGCCGGCAGCGGCCAGCGGCGCACCCCAAGAATGACAAGCGTGAGCACACCGCCGAAAATCGCGCCAAGCAGCAGATAATCGGCGAGGTGGGAAAAGCCGAACCAGAGCGCGGTCGCCGCCGCGAGCTTCGCATCGCCGCCGCCGATCCACCCAAAAGAGAAGCAGGCAAATGCCGCGGCAAGCACCGTGAGCGCGGCGATCACATGCCAGCCTATCTCGACATAAGGCATTCCGATCAGGAAGGCGGCTAAGAAGAAACCAAACACGAGCGCGAGCGAAAGGCGGTTCGAGATCGTCATGGTCAGCAGATCGCTCGCCGCCGCAAACGCCATAGCGGCGGGGAAAAGCCCGAGCAACAGGATCTGCATCATAATGAGTTCGCCGATGTCGATGCGCGGCATTGGAGCCGAAAATCCTTGAACAAAGGATAACCCCTGGACAAGGGATAAAGAAAAAGGCCCCGGGGATGCCGGGGCCTTCCTTGTTCCGTAACGACAGCGCTTACTTAGGAGTCAGCGCGGTGTCGATGGTCGTGAACGTGGTGTTCAGCTTCGTGCCGATGCCCTGCACGACCGCGATGATCGCGACCGAAATGCAGGCAGCGATCAGGCCGTATTCGATAGCCGTCGCACCGGACTCATCCTTCAAGAAACGGACAAAATTCTTCATAGGTAGGGCTCCTTGAACCACTGTGGCTCTCTGCGTTTGGTCCGGCGAGCGTTCAGTTGCTCTCCAGTGCCGAACGCGAAGATAGAGCGGCTCCCTTGCGCCAGCGTTAAAGATTGCCGTGAAAACTTCGAGAACTGCCGGGACAGAAGACGTAGTTAAAAAAGCTTTGCCGCAACCAATCGGGGCTTTTTCCCTACTTCGGCGCGAGGCAAGGGGTGCCCGCGTTGGCAGTTCATTCACCATTCTCGGCGATAGTCGCCTCTCAAGTTTAGCCGGCTGGCGTAGCGTTTTTCCGGCGACGAGGTACAGCGTGATGAAGTTCCCGGTGCAGAAATTCGCGTTTCTATTTTTTGTAATCGCGTGCGCGTCCGCGCCGCTTTCCGCCAAAGCCGAAGCGATCAATGTCGTGCTGGACCGGGCGACGGTTTTGCGCCTGCCTGAAAAGGTCGCCACGATCGTGATCGGAAACCCTTCGATCGCCGACGGCAGCCTGCAAGCGGGCGGGCTTTTGGTCGTGACCGGAAAGGGTTACGGCAACACCAACCTTCTTGCGCTCGACCGCCAAGGCGAGACGCTCGCCGAATATGTCGTCAACGTCGCGGCGCCGAAAGACGACAGCAAGGTGACCGTTTATCGCGGCGTCGAACGCGAAACCTGGAGCTGCGCGCCGAAATGCGAGCACTCAGTGATGCTCGGAGACTCAAATACCTATTTCAGTGAAAGCTCGTCGCAGGTCAGCGCCCGCAACGGCCAGTCGGCGCCCCAGGGCGCGAAACCCTGATCGCCGCCGCATTCGGTTAACACAGGGTAAACGTCCGATGCCGTAAGGCGACGGAGCTTTCAACGCTTCATCAAGCCGTCTCGCATACAACTTCGCACCGGCATAACGCCGATCGGAAGCACGGGTATTCAGGCCGATATGCAGCGACTGTCGCGTATTTTTCCATGCAAACGGCGCTTCCGGCGCAACGAAGACGGCTCAACTGTCGTCGAGTTCGCGCTGGTCATCCTTCCGTTTCTCGCCTGTATGTTCGCCATTATCGAAGTCGGGTTGGTTTTTCTCGCGAGCCAGGTGCTGGAAACTTCCGTCGCCGACGCGAGCCGCTTGATCCTGACGGGACAAGCGCAAAGCTGGGCGCCCGCGGACGGCGCGACAAATTTCGCAAATAGAATTTGCACGGACGCCGTGCGAGCGCTCTTCAAATGCGACGCCATTAAATTCGACGTGCGAACTGTGGATGGGTTCGGGGGTGCCGATCTCAGCCCTCCGGTGGATGCCTCAAATTCGCTCGACACATCTAAGTTTACTTACGATCCGGGCACGCAGTGCAAGATCGTGGTCGTGCGCGTTGTCTACGAGTGGCCGACATTCGTCAGCAAGATGGGGCTCGATCTCGCAACATTAGCCAACGGAAAACGTCTCATCATGTCGACGACGGCGTTTCGCAATGAGCCCTATAGCGGAACCGGATTCTGTTGATCGGAGAACTCGGGTGGCGAAAAAGAATAATTCACCGAAAGGAATTCTGATCTCGCTGCGCAAGCTCGCGCGAGATCGCCGCGCCGTCTCGGCAATCGAATTCGCACTTGTCTTCCCACTGATGGCCGCGCTCTTTCTCGGCGGCACGGCGCTTACGCAGGGAATCGTGATCAAGCGGAAGGTCACGCTTGCGACCCGCACGGTGGGCGACCTCACATCGCAGGATAGCTGCGTCACCAACGACGAAATGACGAATGTTTTTACCGCGGCGACGGCGGTGTTTCAGCCCTACTCGCCCAATTCGATGACGCTCACGGTCACAAGCCTGAACGTCGACAAGGACGGCAACGCCACCGTCGAATGGAGCGACAAGACCGTGAATGGCGGGGCGCGGGAAACGGGACGGTCAACCGGCTCGACATACCCGTTGCCCGATGGCGTGAATACGCCGAACACGCATGTCATCCTAGCGGAAGGCAGCTACACCTACACGCCGATTGTGAGCACTTCTTTCATGACCACGGTGCCGCTCAGCGAGACGTTCTATCTTCGCCCGCGCCGTGTTCAGACCATCACGCGGGTAGCGACGACCTGCCCTACCTAAATTTTCTGATTGTATTCGCCGACTTCGGGATGCTCCCGGAGCACCGCGTCGATCGCGCCGAACATCTCGCGCATGCGCGCTTCCGAAACCGGGCTTTCGACAACGACAACGAGCTCCGGTTTGTTGGATGAAGCGCGCACGAGGCCCCAGGTTCCGTCTTCGGTCGTGACACGAACGCCGTTTACCGTGACAAGATCGCGAATCTTTTGTCCCGCGACCCGGCCGCCGTTTTTCTGTGCGGCCTGGAAATGCTGCACGACTTTGTCGACGATGCCGTATTTTTTCTCGTCGTCGCAGTGCGGCGACATTGTCGGCGAACCCCAGGTTTTCGGAAGCGCCGCCTTCAGCTCTGACATTTTCTTCCCGGGGTTGCGGTCGAGCATGTCACAAACCGCGAGCGCCGAAACGAGGCCGTCGTCATAGCCGCGGCCGAAGGGCTTATTGAAGAAGTAGTGGCCTGATTTCTCGAAGCCGGCGAGCGCGCCCAATTCATGCGTGCGCCGCTTCATATAAGAATGACCGGTCTTCCAGTAATCGGCCTTGACGCCGTTTTTCTGCAGCACAGGATCGGTGACGTAGAGGCCGGTTGATTTCACATCGACCACGAAGGTCGAGTTCGGATGCAGCGCCGACATATCGCGCGCGAGCATCACGCCGACTTTGTCCGCGAAAATTTCATCGCCGGTATCGTCGACGACGCCGCAGCGATCGCCGTCGCCGTCGAAGCCGAGGCCGACATCGGCCTTGTGCGCGAGGACAGCATCGCGGATCGCGTGCAGCATCTTCAGATCTTCGGGATTGGGATTGTATTTCGGGAACGTATGATCGAGCTCGCAATCGAGCTTTACGACTTCGCAGCCGATCGCTTCGAGCACTTGCGGCGCGAACGCGCCGGCGGTGCCGTTGCCGCAAGCGCAGATCACTTTCAGCTTGCGCTTCAGCTTCGGGCGGCTGGTAAGATCCTTGATGTAGCGGTCGGGGAAATTTGGCACAAACGTATAAGAGCCGCCTCCCTTCAGATCGAACTTCGCGCCGAGCACGATGTCCTTCAGCTTCGTCATCTCGTCAGGGCCGAAGGTGAGCGGGCGGTTCGCGCCCATCTTTACGCCGGTCCAGCCGTTGTCGTTATGCGAAGCGGTGACCATCGCGACGCAAGGCACGTCGAGAGCGAACTGCGCGAAATAAGCCATCGGCGTCATTGCAAGCCCGATGTCGTGAACCTTGCAGCCGGACGCGAGCAGGCCGGAAACGAGCGCGTATTTGATCGAGGACGAATAGCTACGGAAATCGTGCGCGGTGACGATCTCGGGCTTCACGCCCATTTGCCGGATCAAAGTGCCGAGACCCATGCCGAGCGCCTGGATGCCCATGAGGTTGATTTCTTTGCCGAACAGCCAGCGCGCATCGTATTCGCGAAAGCCGGTGGCTTTCACCATCGGCTCGGATTCGTAGGCATAGGTATTGGGAACGAGAGCGGCTTTCGGTGTCGGGAACATTCAAACCCCTGATGCGATTCCGCGGGCGCGGCAGCGGGGCATTTAACACAAAAAGCGGCGAAAATCCGAGGGCGGCGCGATCAGCGATTCAGGATCAGCGTATCGTCGCGCACTTCATAGCGCGAAAGGCGCCGTAAAAAGCTCATGCCCAGGAGGTTTTTCGGCAGCAGGCCTTCTTCGGCGACCAGCGCATCGACGTCATCGAGCTGGATCGAACCGAGGCGAACGGAGGAGAGCTTGACGCGGTGGACATGGCCGACGCCGTTCGCAGTCTGCACGGTCAGGTCGAAGCGGTCGCTACCATAAACGAGACCGAGCGAACGCGCGTCTTCGTAACGGAGCACCACCAGCGAAGCGCCGGTGTCGACGAGCGCGGTGAGCGAACGGCCGTTGATCTGAACGTCGGTTTCATAGTGACCGAAGCGGTCGGCCTGAATTTGAACATTGCCGCCGTAGCTTTCTTGCTTCGGCGCGGAAATATTCATCGCACGCGGCGCGGGCGCATGCGTCTTCTGTTCAAAATAGCGGTTTACGAAATTCGGCGCGAAGGCCGCGACGGCTACGGTGGCACCCGCAATGATGAGAACGCCGCGCAACATGGGGGACTCGCTTTGCACTGACCTTAACCGGTCATGGAGAAGCCAAGGTAAATGGCGCGCGACGGTTTTGCGGCATGGTGAACGAAGCGTGGGCAAATTCGTTAAGTTCCGCGCGGTTTGGCGCGCCGCGTCGGCGGCGCTTCCAGCGGATTTTCCGGCCAAGGGTGTTTCGGATATTGCCCGCGCATATCGCGGCGGACCTCGGCCCAGGAGCCTTGCCAGAAGGCGGGGAGATTTTTTGTCGTCTGGATCGGCCGATGCGCGGGCGAGAGCAGATGAAAAGTGAGCGGGATTTTTCCGCCGAGCATCGGGTGCTCGCGCGTGCCAAACAATTCCTGCACGCGAACCGAGACTGCGGGCTCGTCCGTCTCGTAATCGATCGCGAATTGCGAGCCGGTCGGCGCAGTGAAATGCGTCGGCGTCTCTTTATTCAAGCGGCGGGCAAGATCGGGCGGAAGCAAGGCGTAGAGCGCCGTTGCGAGCGTATCGCTGGAAATTTCCGCGAGCGAAGTCTTGTCGATCAGATAGGGCGCAAGCCAATCGCCGATGGTGGCGGCGAGATGCTCGTCCGAAAGATCAGGCCACGGCTCGCCTTCGACGCGCCGCATGAAACGGACGCGCGCTAGCCATTGTTCGATAGCTTTTGACCAAGGCAGACGATGAAGGCCGGCCTTGGCGATTCCTTCCGCAAGCGCACGGGCGGTTTCCTCGTTCATCTCCAGTTTTTTCGGATGATCCGACAGCAGGATCGCCTCATAACGGCGAACGGCGCGGGCGCGCACGGCCATCGCGGCAGGATCGAAGACGACCTCTGTTGCTTCGACGATGCGGTCTTGGAAATGCCCTTCGAAATCCTTTTCGGCGAGCCGGGCAGCAAGCAAAATTCGCCCTCCGCTCGCGGCGCCCGCGAGTTCCGCGATCGCCAGCATCGGCTCTTTTGCGAGCGAATTCGCGGCTTCCATCGCGGCTCCGCGGCCGTTCGCCAGCAGGAACTCGCCGCGCTTGCCGGGGCGGGCTTTCGACACACGATCCGGATAAGCAAGCGCGAGCAAGACGCCGGCGCTCGATGCCGGGCTGTTGCGCATGTCGCCGCCGGCGGCCTCGGCCCAATTCCTCGCAAGCCGCCGCGCTTCTTCGGCACGGCTCGATTTATCGCGGCGAAATTGCTCGATGCGGTGCGAAAGATCGGTGTCGTCGCCGCCCAGGCCGCGCTCGGAGACGACCGCCGCGATTTCGGCCGCGAGCAGCGCTTTATCTTCGTCAGCGGCTTCCACGACCATCGCAGCAAGACGCGGATGGAGCGGAAAGCGCGCGAGTTTTTTGCCCCGTTCGCTGATGCGGCCATCTTCATTAATCGCGCCGAGTTCACGGAGCAGAATGCGCGCTTCGCTGAGAGCCGGCGCGGGGGGCGGGTCGAGCCAGGGGAGCGACGCCGGATCGTTGACGCCCCAGACCGCAAGATCAAGAACCAGATTCGTAAGATCGGCGGCGAGAATTTCCGGCGTTGCGAACGGCGCCAGGCTATTCGTTTCGGGCTCGCTCCATAGCCGGTAGCAAACGCCGGACTCGGTACGGCCGGCGCGGCCGCGGCGCTGATCGGCGGAAGCGCGCGAGACGCGCACGGTCTCGAGCCGCGTCAATCCAACCGATGGTTCGAAGCGCGGCACGCGCGAAAGTCCCGAATCGATCACGATGCGGACGCCTTCGATGGTGAGAGAAGTTTCCGCAATCGAAGTCGCGAGCACGACTTTGCGCTCGCCTTTTGGCGCGGGCGAGATCGTCTCATCCTGCACGCGCGCGTCGAGCGCACCGTAGAGTGGAGCGATGTGCGTCTTGCGGTCAGAAATTTTCTCGCTCAGTAAATTCGCCGTGCGGCGAATTTCGGCGGCGCCCGGCAAGAAGGCAAGCACGGAGCCATCCTCATCTCCAAGCGCGCGCAAGATCGCGTCCGCCATTTGGCGATCAATCGGCGCGCGCGCGTCGCGGCCGAGATAGCGTGTCTCGACCGGAAAAGCGCGGCCCTTGCTCTCTATGATCGGCGCATCGACAAGCAATCTCGCGACGCGTGCGCCGTCGAGCGTTGCGGACATCGCGAGAATGCGCAGATCCTCGCGCAGGCCGCGCTGTGCATCGAGCGCAAGCGCAAGGCCAAGATCGGCGTCGAGCGAGCGCTCGTGAAATTCGTCGAACAAAACCGCCGCTACATTTTTCAATTCCGGATCGTCCAACAGCGCGCGGGTGAATACGCCTTCGGTCATGACCTCGATTTGCGTGCGCTTGGAAACTTTCGTGTCGAAGCGGACGCGCAAGCCTACCGTTTCGCCGACTTTCTCGCCGAGCAGGAAGGCCATGCGCAAAGCCGCCGCCCGCGCAGCTAACCTTCGCGGCTCGAGCACGAGGATTTTTCCGGAGCGCAACCATGGCTCGTGCAGGAGCGCGAGCGGCACATGCGTCGTCTTGCCCGCGCCGGGCGGCGCCACGAGCACGGCGTTTCGGCCCTTTGCCAGCGCCGCGCACAGGCCCGGCAACGCCTCGTCAACGGGCAGCGCATTCTGGGACAGCAAAGGCTTAACCGGATTCATGTTTCCTGCTGGCTGAGCGAAACGGCGTGCGGCACGAGGTTTGCGACGAATTATAGCGAGCGAAAGGACTGTCCCAAAACGGGACGCTGACGGATTCGGAGCATTCAATGAGCGCCTCTTACCATCTCGAACGGGTCGATTGGGTCGATTATGCCAAGGGCATCTGCATCGTCATGGTGGTGATGATGCATTCGACGCTCGGCGTCGAGAAGGCCGCGGGCGAAAACGGATGGCTCAACTATTTCATCGAATTCGCGCGTCCGTTCCGGATGCCCGACTTCTTCCTGATCTCGGGCCTGTTCCTGTCGCGCGTGATCGGCCGCGACTGGCGCACATTCTTCGACCGCCGCGTCTTGCACTTCGTCTATTTCTATGTGCTGTGGGTGACGATCCAGTTCGTGATCCGCGCGCCCGGGATCGCGCATGAGGCGGGCTTAAGCGGCGTCGTGCAGGAATATCTCTTCGCTTATGTCGAGCCGTTCGGCACGCTCTGGTTCATTTATCTCCTGCCGATCTTCGCGCTCACGACGCGGCTTACGCGCTTCCTGCCGCCGCTTGTCGTTTTCATCGCGGCGGCGATTCTGGAAAGCCTGAAGATCGATACCGGCTGGACGGTGATCGACGAATTCGCGTCGCGCTACGTTTATTTCTTCACGGGCTATTGGCTCGCGTCCTATGTTTTCACGCTCGCAAGCAACGTGCAGGCACGACCGAAGCTCGCGCTCGCCGGCCTTGTCGTCTGGGCGTTCGTCGACGGCGCGCTGGTGTTCAAGGGCTACTCGACACTGCCGGGCGTTTCGCTGTTCCTCGGCGCGATCGGCGCACTCGCGGTCGTCTCGGTTGCGGCGCTACTTGCGAAGACAAATTTCTTCGACGCGCTGCGCTTCGCCGGCGAGAACTCCATCGTCGTCTATCTTGCTTTCTTCCTCCCGATGGCGGCCACGCGCACGCTGATGCTGAAGCTGGGCTTTATTCACGATGTCGGCACCGTGTCGGCGATTGTGACACTCGTTGCCGCAATTACGCCGCTCGTGTTTTTCCTGCTAGTGCGCGGCACCGGGGCGAACTTTCTGTTCGAACGGCCGCAGGCCTTCCGGCTTGAGGCACCGCGCCGCACCGCGTTGCAACCCGCGGAATAACGTTTCGTTGTAGAGAAATACGCTCTTTAGGGTTGTCGCGGCGGCTCGCCTCCGGCATCGTGCGGCGATGCCCGCAAAGCCTAAAGCCAAAGCTGTTTCCAAGCCCGCGCCCAAGACAGCTTCGAAATCTGGGGCGAAAGGGCGCGATCACATATTTCTCGTCGACGGCTCTTCCTACATTTTCCGCGCGTATTTTGCGATGTTCAAGGCCGCGCAGAACAGTAAATCCGGCTACGGCTTCAAGCGCTCGGACGGCCTGCCGACGGGCGCCGTCATGTTCTTCTGCAACATGCTGTGGAAGCTTTTCCGCGAAGGACTCGAAGGCATAAAGCCGACGCATCTCGGCATCGTCTTCGATTATTCCGGCGAGACGTTCCGCAACGAAATCTACGACAAGTATAAAGCCAATCGCGACGAGCCGCCTTCCGATCTCATCCCGCAGTTTCCGCTGATGCGCGACGCGGTGAAGGCCTTCGGCTTGATCCCGATCGAGGAAAAGGGCTTCGAAGCGGACGATCTGATCGCGAGCTATGCCCGCACGGCGCTCGAAGAAGGCGCGGACGTCACCATCGTCGCGGGCGACAAGGATCTGATGCAGCTCATCCGGCCGGGGATCACGATGTACGATCCGATGCCGGGGCGCGAGCGCCGGATCGGCCCGAAAGAGGTCGAGGAAAAATTCGGGGTCGGGCCTTCGAAAGTCGTCGAAGTGCAGTCGCTTGCGGGCGATTCCACTGACAACGTGCCGGGCGTGCCCGGTATCGGCATCAAGACCGCGGCGCAGCTCATTCAGGAATATGGCGATCTCGAAACGCTGCTTTCCCGCGCTTCCGAAATCAAACAGGAGAAGCGCCGCCAGTCGCTGATCGAATTCGCGGAACAGGCGCGGATTTCCAAGAAGCTCGTGGTGCTCGACGATAAAGTGCCGCTCAATACGCCGATCGAAGATTTGCGCATGGCGGCGCCCGACGGAAAACGGATCGTTGCGTTTCTGAAGGCGATGGAATTCAATTCGCTCACGAAGCGCGTGGCGGAAGCGACCGACACCAATATGGAGCTGGTGGAGCCCGATCCCGCGCTCAAGCCCGGCGACAACGTCATCGGCAAATTGAAAGCCGAAGGATTGGCGGAAGTTTCGGGCGAAGCGCCGGCCGAAAAGCCCGAAAAACAGTCCTCGCGCGGGGCGGCCGCGAAATCCAAGAGCGACGCCGGTGCGCTTACACCAATTAATCTCGCGGAAGCGCGCGCAAAATCGGCACGCGGAAAATTCGACCGCTCGAAATACGAGACCGTCACGGATTTGAAGCGGCTCATGGAATGGGCCGCGAAAGCGACGGATTTGGGCTTCGTCGCGTTCGACACCGAGACGACTTCGCTCGATCCGATGAACTGCGAATTGTGCGGCGTCTCGCTTGCGCTTTCGCCGAACGAGGCCTGCTATATTCCGCTCGCGCACAAAACGGCGGGCGATCTCTTGTCCGGCGGCGGGCTGGTACCGGGGCAGATCGAGCGCGAAAAGGGGCTGAAGGTTCTGAAGCCGATGCTGGAGAACCCGTCCGTTCTCAAAATCGCGCAGAATTTCAAGTTCGACTACCTCGTGCTGCTCGCGCAACACCAGATCGATGTCGCGCCGTTCGATGATACGATGCTGATGTCCTACGCGCTCGACGCGGGCCGCGAGCGGCACGGCATGGACGAGCAATCCGAGAAGCATCTCGGCCACAAGCCGATCGCGTTCTCGGAAGTCGCCGGCAAGGG
>Ga0068853_100001191_pt1 | contig 18528 bp, 9 predicted proteins | sample KBSCornC32_FD_65655 | JGI IMG/M metagenome (GOLD analysis project Ga0068853, IMG submission 65655) | Corn rhizosphere microbial communities from Kellogg Biological Station, Michigan, USA - KBS Corn C3-2 | ecosystem: Host-associated > Plants > Roots > Rhizosphere > Soil ...
GGGCAGATGGGCTTTTTGAAGCGGCTGGTGCTGTCCAAGCCCTATTTCGAGCGGCGGCCGGATCAGTCGCTTGTTGTCGATCAGGGATCGAAGTATGACTATGCTGCCGGCGCGAGGGGTGCGCAGTATGCTTTTGTGTATACATATACCGGTCGCCGGCTGGTGATCAATCCTTCGGGTTTGGGGCTGACGCAGGTGGAAGCTTCGTGGTATAGTCCGAGGGATGGGAGCTACACGCTGATCGGATTGTTTCCGGGAAAGAAGATTTTTTCTCTTGACCCGCCGGGTAGTCCTGCGCCGGGGAATGACTGGGTGCTGGTATTGGAAAAGCCCGCGCAGCACGCCTGGTTGTTCACGTCTTTTCGTGAGCCGGCGGTGGACGGGCTTTATTTTCTGGCGAGCGGTGACGGAAAGCACTGGACGGATCTTGGCGGGTCGTGGCTGAAGCCTGCGATCGGTGAGAAAAGGCTGATGCGTGATCCATCGATGGCGCAGGGTCCGGACGGGGTGTGGCATCTGGTGTGGACCAGCGGCTGGAATGGGGATAAGGGATTTGGATATGCCGACTCGAGGGACCTGATACACTGGAGTGAGCAGCGTTATATACCGGTGATGGAGGGTGAGAAGGATGCGTTCAATGTTTGGGCGCCGGAGATCTTTTATGAGAAGGACAGTTCGCAGTTCGTCATCGTCTGGGCCACGACGATACCTTACCGGTTTCCGAAGGGGCTTGAGGATGAGAAAAATAATCATCGGCTGTACTGTACGACGACGAAGGATTTTAAGACGTTTGCGCCGACCCGGCTGTTCTTTGATCCCGGGTATAGTGTGATCGATGCGATGATCGTGCAGCGGGGGGATCGTGATTTTGTGTTGGTCTTTAAAGATAATACGAGGCTGCAGAGGAATGTGAAGGCGGCTTTCAGTGATCGGGCTTCGGGGCCTTATCATGGTGATTCGAAGGCGTTCACTCCGGAGTTTACCGAGGGGCCGACGGTGGCTGTGGTTGGCGGGGAGTATTATATTTATTTTGACAGTTATAGAGAGAAGAAATATGGGGCGGTAAAGACCAGTGATTTTAAGCAATTTGAGGATGCTTCCGGGGATGTTAGCGTACCGGTGGGGCACAAGCATGGGACGGTCGTTTCTGCCGATTGGGGTGTAGTGGAAAAATTATTAAAAGAAAGACATGAGCACGCGCCGTAAATTTTTGAAGACGGCCTCTTTGGGGGGGCTTTTGGGTGTTAGTATTCCTACGATCGTCGAGGCGGCGATCCCGGGTAATGATCCCGAGTCGGGGAAGGGGGGGAAGAAGGTTCGGCTCTCGGAGGGGGACGTGGTCCTTTTTCAGGGGGATTCGATCACGGATGCGAGGAGAAAGAAGGATGACAAGGAGCCGAACAGTTCGCCGGCGCTGGGGGTGAGCTATCCTTTTTTTGCTGCGGGTGAATTGTTGTACAGGGCGCCGGAAAAGGACTTTAAGGTTTATAACCGGGGGATCAGCGGTAATAAGGTGTATCAGCTGGCGGACCGGTGGGACACGGATTGTCTTGACCTGAAGCCGACGGTATTGAGTATCCTGGTGGGGGTGAATGATTTCTGGCATACGCTGGTCAACGGGTATAAGGGAACTGTACAGACCTACCGGGATGACTATAAGAAATTATTGGACAGGACGAAGACGGCATTGCCTTCTGTGAAGTTGATCATTGGGGAGCCCTATGCGGTGAAGGGGGTGAAGGCGGTGGATGATAAGTGGTTCCCGGCGTTTGATGAATACAGGCAGGTCTCCCGGGAAATTGCCCGTGAATATGATGCTGCTTTTATTCCTTATCAAGAGGTTTATGATAAAGCTCCGGGGCCTGGGAGTTACTGGACGGCGGATGGTGTGCATCCGACGCTGGCGGGGGCGAAGCTGATGGCGGAGGCGTGGATGAAGGTGGTGAGTTTTTTGCTGGTCTTGTTGTTTGGAGTTGGAATGGTGAAGGCGCAGGATGGGGTGCATTATAGCGGGACGACGATATCGAATGTCGACTATCATCATGGGGAGCTGGCGCCCGTAATTGGCGTACACAATATTCAGGTGTTCCGGGCGAACCGGGAGCATCCTGAGCTGGCGGAGGATTCGGGGTGGACGTATAACCACGCGCCGATGCTGGCGTACTGGAACAGGAAATTTTATCTGGAGTATCTGAGCGATAAGGTGGGGGAGAGTATTCCGCCGGGTCAGACGCTGCTATTGACCTCGGATGATGGGTATGTGTGGACGAAGCCGAAGGTGATCTTCCCTCCGTACAGGGTGCCCGACGGAACGACGAAGGAAGGGCATACGGGAGTAGCGAAAGACCTGTTTGCGGTGATGCACCAGCGGATGGGTTTTTATGTTTCAAAGAGGGGGCGGCTGCTGGCGCTGGGGTTCTATGGCATCTGTCTGGATCCGCATGATGACCCGAATGACGGGCTGGGTATCGGCAGGGTGGTGCGTGAGATAAAGGCAGATGGCAGCTGGGGACCGATCTATTTTATCCATTACAATCCGGCGTGGAGCACTTCGAACACGTCGTATCCGTATTATACTTCGAGCGGGGACAAGGGTTTTGTGGCGGACTGTAACGAGCTGATGGCGACGCCGCTGATGATGATGCAGTGGGTCGAGGAGACGGACAGGAGGGACCCGCTGATCCCGTTGCACAAGGACTATAAGGCCTTTAATTTTTATCATCTGCCGGACGGAAGGGCGGTAGGGTTGTGGAAGAATGCGCTGACCTCTATCAGTAAGGACGAGGGAAAGACCTGGTCGTCGGTGGGAAGGGCGCCGCATTTTGTCAACGCCAATGCGAAGATATGGGGGCAGAAGACGTCGGACGGGCGCTACGCTGTCGTGTACAATCCGTCTGAATTTCGGTGGCCACTGGCTATTTCAACGAGTAAAGACGGGCTGGACTATACCGATCTGCTGCTGGTGGAGGGTGAGATATCCACTGCGCGGTATGGCGGCGCCTACAAGAATTATGGTCCGCAGTATACGCGGGGTATCATCGAGGGGAATGGTGTGGCCCCGGATGGGAATATGTGGATCACCTATAGTATGAACAAGGAGGATATCTGGGTAGGGACGATACCTGTGCCGGTGACTTCTGTTGCAGATAAGGACGCGGACGATGTGTTCGACCGGCTGCCGGCGGGGAAGGAGTTGCAGAACTGGAATGTGTATAGTCCGCTGTGGGCGCCGGTGCGTATCGGGAAAGACGCTCATGGGGCGCGTTGTCTCGTGCTGAAGGATGAGGACCCGTATGATCTTGCGAAGGCGGAGCGGGTATTTCCGGCGGCGAGGCAGATGCAGGTGGAGTTTGCGGTGGAGCCGGCGCAGGCGGACCATGGGCAGCTGCAGATAGAGGTGCAGAGCGAGCAGAACCTGCCGGCGATGCGGCTGAGTTTCGAACCGGACGGTAATCTGATAGCGAAGGCGGGTGCGAGGATAAAAAATGTATTGAAGTATAGCGCGGGGCAGACCTATGTGGTGCGTCTTTCGCTGAATATGGATACGAGGATGTATACGGTGAATGTGAACGGAAAGGATATGTTCACGCAGGTGTTTTTCTCGCCGGTGCCGGCTTTTGGGCATATCGTATTCCGCACGGGTGAGGCGAGGCGTTATCCTGGGGCGGATTCTCCGGCGGAGGCCTGGGAGGATGTTCCTCATGCGGGGGATAAGGTGGCTGCGGCGGAGTTTTTTATTTCGTATTTGAAAACGGGTAGATGAAAATTAAAGGGATCATAGGATTGGTTTTTTTGTGGGGAGTGGCTTTTGGACAGGAGAAGGCTGTTCCTGCTACGCAGGTGGTGCAGGTGGGCGGTTTTGTGGGAGGTCGGTTGGAGAAGAACAGAGATAATTTCTTAAAGACTTTTCCGATCGGGAATTATGTGATGATGGTGGAGGAGCGGAAGCATACTGCGTGGGACTGGAGGCAGGGAGAGCAGCCGGGGAAGTGGCTGGAGTCGGCGATATTGTCGAAGATGCCGGAGGCACATGCCGTGTTTGAGCGGATGTTGAAGGCGCAAAGCCCCGATGGGTATTTAGGAGTCAGCGAGAAGCCGTTGCGGGGGATGGACGCCTATGAATTGTATTTTACGCAGCATGCGTTGCTGACGGCGTATGAGGTGTGGAAGGATCGTCGCGCGCTGCAGGCGGCCCGGCGGCTGGGGGATTATTTTTTGGATCATATCGGTCCCGGCAAGGCGGAGTTCTGGCCTTCGGCGGTACATGCCCCGGAGAATAAGGGAAAGATGCTGAAGGGAACGATGCATTCGGAGATTGCGGGGCATAGCATACATTACTCGTGGGAGGGGAGTCTGCTGATCGATCCGATGATGCGGCTTTATCAGCTGACGAAGGACAGGCGATACTTTGACTGGTGTAAGTGGGTAGTGGGGAGTATCGACAGATGGAGCGGATGGGATGCCTATTCTAATTTAGACAGGGTGGCCGATGGTGAGATGGGGATCGACAAGGTGCAGCCCTATGTGCATACGCATACTTTTCAGATGAATTTTTTGGGGTTGCTGCGGATGTATGAGGTTAGCGGGGATACGAACTACCTGCGGAAGGTGGTGGGAGCGTGGAAGGATATTGCGGGCCGGCAGTTGTATATTACGGGTGGGGTGAGTGTGGGTGAGCACTATGAGAAGGATTATGTCAAGCCGTTGACGGGGGAGATGATGGAGACCTGTGCTACGATGTCGTGGATACAGTTGTCGGAGTATCTGCTGGAGTTGACGGGGGATCCGAGGTATGCGGATGCGATCGAGCGGATCTGTTTCAATCAGGTGTTTGCGGAGCAGACGATCGATGGGGATGCGAATCATTATTTTACGCCGCCGAACGGGGTTGTGCCGAGGGGGTATTTCCGGGAGCCGGATTGTTGTATGGGGAGTGGGCATCGACTGTTGTCGATGTTGCCGGGGTTTATTTATGGAACTGGTGTCGCGGTCCCGGGGAAGCCGGGCGCCGCGGCCGATATATATGTGAACCAGTATATTCCGTCGTCGGTGGTGTTAGGCGGGGTTCGGGTCGAGCAGCGGACGGAGTATCCTTCGGACGGGAAGATCGAGATCGGGATCGGGCCGGCGCGTGCCGCGGAGTTTGCGGTGCATGTCCGGGTGCCTGGGTGGTGTGTTAAGCCGATGGTTTCGGTGAATGGGGAAGTGGTGTCTGGGGTTGTGCCGGGAAAGTATGTAGTGGTGAAGAGGGTGTGGAAGAAGGGGGATAAGATAGAGGTGGAGCTGCCGATGGAACTGGGATGGGTGAGGCATGAACACTATTTGAAGACTAGTGACAGAAAGCCATATAAGACATATCTAACGGATCCTGCAGATGCGCCTTATGCATTGGTCAGGGGGCCGGTGGTATATGCGGTGGATGATATCTGGTATAAGGGGGATACGGCGGATTTCAGGGGGAGTATGGATAGTGTGAAGTATGTACTTGCGCCGGTGTCCGGGTTGCGTCAGGTTGCGGCGTCAGCGGGTATTTTGGGACCGGGGTACGAGGTGCCGGTGGTGCTGGCGGGTGGAAGGGAGGCGGTGATGCCGGTGTACCCGTTTGCAAACATTGGGAAATGGTACCGGGATGCGGAGCATAAGCCGGACAGCAATGCGGCGGCCTGGAAATATGCTATATGGTTGAAGGGGGTGGCGCCGGTGAGTCTGTCGCTGCCGAAGATATTTGAAGACAATATGGTGCTGCAGCGGGGAAGGAAGGTTCCTGTATGGGGGATTGCTTCTCCGGGTCGTGTAGTGAGTGTGGAGTTTGGGGGAAAGGTGCAGACGGCGGAGGCGGACAGAACGGGGGAATGGAGGGTTGAGCTGGGACCGCTGGAGGCCTCTGCGGTTGGGAGAGAGTTGGTGGTGCGTGATGACGCAGGGGGGACGGTGAAGTTCAGGAATGTTTTGGTTGGAGAAGTGTGGTTGTGCAGCGGGCAGTCGAATATGGAGTATACGATGCGTAAGAATAGCAAGTTCGACACGGTGGAGGAAGCGGGTGATCCGGAGATCAGGTTGTTCCTGGTTGGGACGCATTATAGTAAGCCGGAGGCCCGCGGTGTGTGGAATCCGGCGGTGGGTGAGGGGTTGAGGGCGTTTTCGGCGCCGGGGTATTTTTTTGCGAAGGAATTGCATGCGCGGCTGCGTGTGCCGGTGGGGGTGATAGCGAATGCGGTGCCGGGGAGTGCTATAGAGCCTTATTTACCTGATAGCGGGAAATTTTATACGACGATGGTGAAGCCGCTTGCGCCTTATGGGATCAGGGGGTTTTGCTGGTATCAGGGGGAGACGAATTGTTTCGAGAACGATACCGTTGCTTATCCGGGGAAGATGAAGAGATTGGTTGAGGGATGGCGGGGGCTTTGGGAGGGGGCTGATCTGCCTTTTTATTTTGTGCAGATAGCGCCTTTTTACTATTCGAAGAGCAATGGCGGTGGTCAGCCGCATAGTGTGGAGTCGGAGGCGGATTTCTGGGGAGCGCAGGAAAAGGCGCTGGCCTTGCCGCATACGGGGATGGTGGTGACCTCCGATCTGGTGGACAGTCTTCAGGACCTTCATCCTGGTCATAAGCGGGAGGTAGGACGGCGGCTGGCGCTATGGGCGCTGGCGAAGGATTATGGACAGGGGCTGGTGTGTTCGGGTCCGGTGTTTCGCGGGGCAACGGTGAAGGGAAAGAAGGTAGAGATTGGCTTTGACGAGGTGGGCAGCGGGCTTGTTAGTCACAATACCAGGCCGCTGGACTGGTTCGAGGTTGCGGGGGCTGATGGGAGATTCGTTCCTGCGAAGGCGAAGATAGCCGGTGTCGGTAAGGTGGTGTTGTCGTCCGGGGTAAAGGATCCCAAGGCGGTGAGATTTGGATGGAATGAAGCTGCTCAACCTAATTTATTTAATAAGGAAGGATTGCCTGCGATGCCCTTCCGGGTAAATGTCGATCGATGAAAAGTACGATCTTTTTTATGCTGGTTTTTGGCTGTCTGGCGGCGGCCCGTGGTCAGGAGACCGGGAAGTTGTTTCTTTCGGGTACCGGTAGCGATCATACGGTCAACTGGCAGTTCTATTGTACGGAGGGGCGTAATTCGGGTAAGTGGACGACGATCGCTGTGCCCTCCAACTGGGAACTGCAGGGGTTCGGGAAATACAATTATGGTCTTGACAAGGATTCGGTGAGGGGGCATGAGAAGGGGTTATACAAGCATTCTTTCTCTGTGCCGGCAGGCTGGAAGGGAAGGAGGGTGAATATCGTATTTGACGGGAGTATGACAGATACGGAGGTAAAGATCAACGGGAAATCGGCGGGTAAGACGCACCAGGGGTCTTTTTACCGTTTCAAATACGATATTTCTTCGCTGCTGCATTATGGCGGGACTAACCGGTTGGAGGTAACCGTTAGTAAAGAATCCTCGAATAAGAGTGTGAACATGGCGGAGCGGCATTGCGATTTCTGGGTCTTCGGCGGGATCTACCGGCCGGTGTTCCTGGAGGCGTTGCCGGCACAGCATATCAGTGCACAGGCTATTGACGCCCGGGCGGACGGGAGCTTTGCTGCCGTGGTCAGGCTGGAAGGCGTGACGAATGCGAATGCGCTATCGGCGCAGGTGTTTACGCTGGGAGGGGAGAAGGTGGGAGAGCCTTTTTCCGCATCTGTGCATTGGGGTGATACGGTGGTCAGGCTGAAGGCTTCCTTTTCGCGGCCGCTGACCTGGAACCCGGAGTCGCCCAGTCTGTATAAGGTCGTGTATAGTCTGTCAGGCGGCGGGGTGGTACACAGGGTCGAACAACGATTTGGTTTTCGGACGGTGGAGCTGAGGGAGCGGGACGGTATCTATGTGAATGGGGTGAAGATAAAGTTCAGGGGGGTATGCCGTCATTCTTTCTGGCCGGAGTCGGGGAGGGCGCTGAATAAGGCCCTGAGTCTTGAAGACGTGCAGCTGATAAAGGATATGAACATGAATGCGGTGCGGATGTCGCACTATCCGCCGGACGATCATTTTCTGGACGTCTGTGATTCGCTGGGGGTGTTTGTGCTGGATGAGCTGACGGGCTGGCACCATGCCTACGATACCGGGGTAGGGTCTGGGCTGGTGAAGGAGATGATCGAAAAAGACGTCAATCATCCGAGCATTGTCGTCTGGGACAACGGGAATGAGGGCGGCTTTAATTTCGATCTGGACCCGTTGTTCGACCGGTATGATATCCAGGGCAGGCCGCTGATACATCCGTGGGCGGTGTTCCGGGGGATGGACACGCAGCACTATATCAACTATGACTATGGCAATGGTTCGTACTGGCATGGGCACGATATCGTATTTCCGACGGAGTTCCTGCATGGCCTGTATGACGGGGGGCATGGTGCGGGGCTGGCGGACTTCTGGGAGCTGATGTGGCATGAGCCGTTGTCTGCGGGTGGTTTTCTGTGGGATTTTTCGGATGAGGCGGTGGTGAGGAAGGATAAGAATGATTCGCTGGATACGGATAAGGATCATGGTCCGGACGGGATACTGGGGCCGCACAGGGAGAAGGAGGGGAGTTATTATGCGGTGAAGGAGGTGTGGAGTCCGGTGAAGGTGTTGAGGAGGGAGGTGACTGCGGCCTTTGATGGGAGGATAGAGGTCGAGAACAGATTTTTTTATACGAATTTGAATCAATGCAAATTTTCGTGGAGGTTGGTGAAGACCCGGGGGGTATCGGCGGCCGCGGAACCGGGGACGGCGGGAGCGGTGGATGCGCCGGATGTGGCGCCTGGTCAGCGGGGGGTAATAGCGTTGTCGTTGCCGGCTAACTGGAGGACCTATGATGTGCTCGGGCTGACGGCTACAGATAAGTTTGGCAGGGAAATTTACAGCTGGACCTGGCCGATCGTGAGGCCTGCTATTGTGGCGATGCGGATGGTGGATACGGTGGCGAGTGGAAGGGTGGTGACGGGTTCGGAGGATTCGTGTATCGTGTTGTCGGCGGGGGGCGTGAAAGTATTTTTTGGGGTGAAGACGGGCTTATTGAGGCGGGTGGAGAATGGAAAGGGGCTGATACCATTTGCGGATGGGCCGACGCTGGCTGGGGGAGCGGGCGATTTTTTGGGATTGAGGCAGGGGGTTGAGGGGAATAAGGCCTTTATAGAGGTAGCTTACAACAAACAGAGTTTGATAGAAAAGCTTCGGTGGACGATGTATCCGTCGGGCTGGCTAAAGATGGAGATACACTATTTCCCGCCGGAATATGACTATAGTTTGCTGGGTGTTAATTTCTCCTATCCCGAGAGCGGGGTTAGGGGCATTCGGTGGATGGGCAATGGTCCGTACCGGGTATGGAAGAACAGGGAGCAGGGGGTGACGCTGGGGGTATGGGATAAAGCGTATAACAATACTATCACGGGGCAGGGTGACTGTGTCTATCCGGAGTTCAAGGGGTATTTCTCCAATTTTTACTGGATGCGGATGGAGACTTCGGGGCAGCCCTTTTCGGTGGTGTGCGCCAGCGAGGATGTGTATCTGAGGCTGTTCACGCCTGCCGATCCGGCAAAGACCTATAATACGGCGCCGGCGTTTCCGGGCGGGGATATCTCCTTTATGCAGGGGATACCGGCTATTGGAACGAAGTCGCAGAAGCCGGAGCGGCTGGGGCCGTCGGGTGCGAAGAATATGTATTATGACTATGGGAGGAGCGGGGATTATGCGAAGGTGATCAGTCTGTATTTTGATTTTTCGGGAAAATAGAATGAGGGATCTTTTTTGCTATATTATTTTGTTCCTGGGTCTGGCCGGGCGTGTGGAAGCGCAGAAGGCTGAGGGCCTGACGTGCGAGCAGCGGGTTTCGCCGCTGGGGATCGACGTGCTGCATCCGAGGCTGGGCTGGCGTGTTGTGGGAGTCAAACAGACGGCATACCAGGTAATTGTCACCGGGAGTGGAGGGGTAGAACGGTGGAATTCGGGGAAGGTGAAGAGTGACCAGAGCTGGATGGTGCCTTACGGAGGGAAGCCGCTGAAGAGCAGGGATATTTGCCGGTGGAAGGTAAAGGTTTGGACGGATGCGGGGGAGAGTTCGTGGAGTGAGGAGGCGTTGTGGACGATGGGCTTGCTTTCGCCGGCGGACTGGAAGGGGAAGTGGATCGGGTATGACGGTGGATTTCCGTGGGACAGTGTGTCGAAGTTCTCGAGGCTGTCGGCGAGGTATTTCAGGAAAAGTTTTTACCTGGATAAAGGCGTTCGCAGGGCTATTTTGTATATCGTGGGTTTGGGGCATTATGAGCTGCGGGTGAATGGGGTGCCGGTGGAGAAGAATATGGAACTGGCGCAGGCGCCGACGGACTATACGAAGTCGGTCCTGTACAGGACGTATGAGGTGCATTGCCGTCGCGGCGGGAATGTGATAGACGTGGTGCTGGGTAATGGCCGGTTCTTTACGATGAGGCCGAAGTACAAGCCGAAGAAGATAAAGGAATTTGGGTTCCCGAAGCTGCTGTTGCAGCTGGAGCTGGAGGATAGCAGCGGGGGGAGAAGGATCGTTGTGAGCGATACGAGCTGGAGGTTTACGGCGGATGGGCCGATACGATCGAATAATGAATATGACGGGGAGGAGTGCGATGCCAGGAAGTCACTGAAGGATTGGATGAAGCCGCAGGTTGTGGCTTCTCCGGGTGGTCAGCTGCGTGCGCAGATGAATCCCGGTATCGGTGTCCTGGATGTTATCCGGCCGCAGCGTTTGTGGAAGGAGGATAGTGTATGGATGCTGGATATGGGGCAGAATATGGCGGGCTGGGTGAGGATGAAGGTGACGGGACCGGGGGGAACGGTGGTGCGGTTGAGGTTTGGCGAGACGTTGAAGGCGGATGGGGGTTTGTATACGGCGAATTTGCGGGATGCGAAGGCAACGGATGTGTATACATTAAAAGGGGAGGGTGTCGAGGATTGGAGGCCTTCTTTTGTTTTTCATGGTTTCAGATATGTCGAGGTCAGGGGGTACCCTGGAACGCCTTCAGTGGATGATTTTACGGGGGAGGTTATCGGGGACAAGATGGAGGGGCTGGGTAAGATAGAGACTTCGGATGAGTTGCTGAATAAGATATTGAGGAATGCGTGGTGGGGGATCAGTGCGAACTACAAGGGGATGCCGGTGGATTGTCCGCAGCGGAATGAGCGGATGCCGTGGCTGGGTGACCGGGCGACAGGTTCGCTGGGCGAGAGTTATTTTTTTGACAATGGTATGTTGTATGCCAAGTGGCTGGATGATATCGGGGAGTCGCAGAAGCCGGACGGGCAGCTGCCGGATGTGGCGCCTGCCTACTGGAATTACTATAGCGACAATATGACCTGGCCGGGAGTGTATCTGATGGTGGCGGATATGTTGTACAGGCAGTATGCCGATATGGAGCCGATAAGGAAGCACTATGCTTCGATGAAGCGGTGGATGAATTATATGAGTACGAAGTATGAGGTCGACGGCCTCATGACAAAGGATAAATATGGCGACTGGTGTGTGCCTCCGGAGTCTCCGCAGCTGATCCATTCGAAGGATCCTTCGCGGATAACGGATGGGGTGCTTATCGCGACTGCGTATTATTATCATTTGCTGGGTTTGATGGGGGAGTTTGCGGGGATGCTGGGTAAGAAGGAAGACTCGGTAGTGTTTGGCGGGAAGGCGGAGAAGGTGAGGACGGCTTTTAATAGTCGGTTTTTTGATGCTGCCGGTGGGGGATATTCCAATAATACTGTTACCGCGAATCTGCTGCCTTTGTGTTTCGGAATGGTGCCGGAGGATAAAAAAATAGTGGTGTTTAAACATATCACGGATAAGATAGATCATATAAGCACGGGGGTCATCGGAACGCAGTGGCTGATGCGCGGACTGACTGATAATGGCAGGGCTGATCTTGCTTATAAGCTGGCGTCGAATACGGACTATCCGGGTTGGGGGTATATGGTGAAGCAGGGGGCGACTACTATATGGGAGCTTTGGAACGGGAATACGGCTGATCCGGCTATGAATTCGCAGAATCATGTGATGTTGCTAGGCGATCTGATCACGTGGTGTTTCGAGGATCTGGGTGGGATAGCGCCTGGTGCGCCGGGATTTAAGAAGATCAGGATGAAGCCGGTGTTTCCTGCCGGGTTGAATTTTGTGAAGGCATCTTACAGGACGCCGTATGGGGATGTGGTTAGTAATTGGCGCAGGGAAGGAGGAGGGATCTCATGGGATATTACGGTGCCTTTCAATTCGGGGGCGGAGGTTTGTCTGCCTGACGGGAAGGTGTTAGAGGTTGGTTCGGGGAATTATCATTATGATATAAAATAAAACGTATGAGAATAGTTGTCGCGATCTTTTTTATGGGGGTAGTGATGGCCGCGGGTGCGCAGACGCCGGAGGATAAGAAGGCTTCGGAGTGGGTAGGGGCGCTGAAGTTGGGGGATGACGCGAAGGAAGCGCGTGTGGAGGCAGTGGTGGCGCAGCATCTGAGGGCGGTGAAAATGTATAATGACGAGCATGTACCGATGCCGAAGTCGGCGCATGACAGTCTGATGAACGGGTTGAGGAAGGACCTGGCCGATTCACAGGTGAATAAGATACTGGATAAGTATACGGTGGGTAAGGTAGATTTTACTTTGCGTGGATATAAGGCGATCGTGCCTGATCTGACTCCGCAGGAGGAAGCGGTGATCCGTAAGAATCTGGAGCAGGCGAGGGAGGAGGCGATGGATGTGAAGAATATGAAGCAGATATCGGCGGTCTTTGAAATTTATAAGACTAAGAATGAGCAGTATCTGAATTCGAATGGAAGGAACTGGCATGAATTATTTGGTGCTTATGTCAGGCAGGTGAAGAGGAAGAAGATAGTGGTGGCGGAAGAGTTTTTGTATGATACGGCGGGTTTCCCGGAGTGTCATGCGGCGACCATTGCGGAGACGCCGGGGGGACTGGTGGCTGCGTATTTTGGGGGGACGAAGGAGAGGAATCCGGATGTGTGTATCTATGTTAGCCGGAAGGCTCAGGGGGCTAAAGTGTGGACGGCGCCGGTGAATGTGGCGAATGGGGTGCAGGGTAATGGAGTCCGTTATGCGTGCTGGAATCCGGTGTTGTATCAGATACCTGCGGGTGATCTGTTGTTGTATTATAAGATTGGGCCGAGTCCCGCGAAGTGGAAGGGATGGCTGATCCGGTCGAAGGATGGGGGAGCGAGCTGGTCGAAGCCGGTGGCTTTGCCGGAGGGGTTTCTGGGGCCGATCAAGAATCAGCCTGTTGCGCTGAGCAATGGTACTCTGATCTGTCCGACGAGTGTGGAGGGCGACGGCTGGAAGATCCATTTCGAGCTGAGCCCGGATGGGGGGAAGACCTATAAGATGGGTGGGGCGGTGCCTGCTGCTGCGGACCTCAAAGCGATACAGCCGACGATATTACTGCACAAGGACGGGACGATCCAGGCGCTGAGCCGGAGTCAGAACCGGGCTATTCTTTCGACCGAGTCGAAGGACGGCGGTCTCAGCTGGTCGACGCTGGAGGCCACGGCGTTGCCCAATAATAATTCGGGTATCGATGGCGTCACGCTGGCGGATGGCCGTCAGTTGCTGGTATATAACCATGTATTGCCGCCGGCGGGTGAGACAAAGGGAGAAAGGTCGCCGTTGAATGTGGCGGTCTCTCCCGATGGTAAGGACTGGTATGCGGCGCTGGTACTGGAGGATGATCATGCGGGTCAGTATTCCTATCCGTCTGTTATCCAGTCGAAGGATGGGATGGTTCACATTGTATATACATACCACAGGAAGAAGATAAGGTATGTGGAGTTGGACCCGTCGAAGCTGGAATTGAAAAAAATTGAAAATGGTGTATGGCCGGAAACGGTTAAAAAATAAAGGAGGTCTTATGACTACGCTTGAAAAAAAGTTTGTTCCGGTGATGATCACCCCCTTCAATCTGAAGGCGAAGGTGGACCTTGACGTTGTGTCGACGCTGGTGGAGTTCTATCTGGCGGCGGGTGTCAGGGGATTTTTCGCCAACTGTCTCAGCAGTGAGATGTACAGTATCAGCGAGGACGAGCGGCTCGAGCTGACCAGGCATGTCGTAAAGGCAGTGGACGGCAGGGTGCCGATAGTGGCGACGGGATCGTTCGGGCTGACGATCGAGGATAAGGCGGATTTCGCCGGTCGCATCTATGATACGGGTATCGACGCGGTTATCCTGATCACCGGTCACTATGCCAATGTGGAGGACAGCGACGATGTTCTGCTGCGCAATTTCGAGAAGATGTTCCGGCTGACCAGGAATATCCCGATGGGACTTTATGAGTGTCCGGCGCCGTATAAGCGGATCATTACGCCGGAAGTTTTTAGGACGCTTCTGGGGACGGGGAGGCTGGTGTATCACAAGGATACGTCGATCGATCTGGAGCAGGTGAAGGCCAAGCTGGACGTGCTGAAACAGGGCGATCATGGTCTGGAGTTCTATGATGCGCATACGCCGAATGCGATGTATTCGCTGCAGATGGGCGCGAAGGGGATGTCTTCGATCTCGGGGAATTTTTATCCGGAGATACTGGTCTGGATGGTCGAGCATGCAAATGACCCGGACAGACAGGAAGATGTGCGCTGGCTGCAGGGCGAGCTGAGCCGTGTGGACCCGCTGATACATGTGGCCTATCCGATGAGCGCCAAATATTTTTTGCAGAAGCGGGGATTGCCGGTGCGTACGATCAGCAGGGCGCATGCGCTGGAGCTGACTGTGCAGCAGAAGCAGGTGCTGGACGATATACACTATAGTTATCAGGGGTGGTGTGAGCGTCTGGGTATTCAGCCGGTGCAGACGGGAAAACTGATCAAAAACAAAATGCCGTTAGATCCGCCGATATGATGACTATCTATTTTCCGGGAAAATTGGTTTTTGGCAATGGGGTGCTTGCGGGGTTGAAAGAAGAGGTGCTGCGGCTGGCGCCGCGGCGGGTGTTCATTGTTACGATCGAGCCGTTGGTGGAGAAACTGAAGGGTATTTGGGGGGAGCTTGAAACGAGGGTGTATACGGGGATTGTCGCGGAGCCGGGCTATGATGATCTAAACCGTGTGATGGAGGTCGCGGAGCCCTTCGATCCGGATGTGGTCGTGGGTATTGGTGGGGGGAGTGTATTGGATGTGGCCAAGATGGTGGCGGCGCAGCTGGGTAATCAGCAGGCGTTGGACGAGTGGGTTGGGATCGGGTTGTTGAAGGGCAGAAGCAGGAAGCTGATTTGTGTGCCGACTACATCCGGGACGGGCAGCGAGGTGTCGCCGAATGCCATACTGGTAGACAACCGCGACAATCAAAAGAAGGGTTTTATCAGTCCGTATCTGGTGCCGGATGTGGTATATGTCGATCCCCTGCTGACGGTGAGTGTGCCTCCTGCTGTTACGGCGGCTACGGGGCTGGATGCGCTGACGCACTGTCTGGAGGCCTATACGAATAAGTTTGCGCAGCCATTTATCGATATGTATGCGTTCGAGGGAATGCGGCTGATCGCCGCGAACCTGGTGAGGGCGGTTAAGCAGGGTGATGACGTGGAGGCGCGGTCGCAGGTGGCGATGGGAAGTCTGCTGGGGGGCTTTTGTCTGGGGCCGGTGAATACGGCTGCGGTACATGCGCTGTCCTATCCGCTGGGAAGCAGTTATCATCTGCCGCATGGTCTGTCCAATGCGCTGTTGCTGCCTTATGTGATGGAGTATAATATTCCCGCGGCTGTCGACCGGTATGCGGAAGTGGCTGTGGCGCTGGGTTGCGAACGGGAAGCGGATGCGATGGTCACGGCGAAGAAGGGGGTGGAGAAGATAAGGGAGCTTATCCGCGAATGCGGGATCCCTGCGACGCTTAGGGAGGTGGGTATTCCTCCGGAGTCGATACCGGGAATGGCGGCTGATGCGATGAAGATAGTCAGACTGTTGAAGAATAATCCGAGGCCGGTAGGGCTGGAGGATGCTATTGGCATTTATAAACTGGCGTATGAATAAGAAATATAAGGGTGTGGTCGTGCCGATGGTCACGCCGCTGAGTGAGGACTATAGTCTGGATGTTGCAGCTGTGGAGCGGCTGCTGTTGTTGTTTCGTCAGCACGGGGTGCAGCCTTTTGTCCTGGGTACTACCGGAGAGGCGTCTTCGATGCCGGCGGGTTTGAAGGAGGAATTTGTCCGGGCAGCGGGAAGGATGAAGCAGGCGGGGGATGTGCTGTATGTGGGGATTGGGTCGAATTGTCTGGCGGATTCGGTAGAGGCGGCGAAGTTTGCCTATGGGGCGGGGGCGGACGTGGTAGTGGCGACGCTGCCTTCCTATTATACGCTGACGGAGGCGCAGATGGAGGGATATTTTGAGCGGCTGGCGTCGCGGGTTGGCGGTCCGCTGATCATCTATAATATCCCGGCTACGACGCATCATACTATCCCGCTGCCGGTGATCGACAGGCTGAGTCATCATGAGAATGTGGTCGGGACAAAGGATTCCGAGCGGAGTGCCGAGCGGCTGGCGGCATCGTTGAAGCTGTGGTCGGGGCGTCCCGATTTCAGTCATTTCCTTGGCTGGGCGGCGAAATCCGGTGAGGCATTGCTTGGGGGCGGGGATGGGCTGGTGCCGAGCACGGCGAATTTTGCGCCGGCGTTGTACCGGGATATGCTGGCGGCGGCAGCGCTGGGGGATGCGGAGAAGGTCGGCGCGCTGCAGGCTTTGTCGGATGAGCTGGGAAATTCTTATCAGGCGGGGAGGCTGCTGGGCGAGTCGCTGGCGGCGCTGAAACGGATCATGGGAAAAGAAGGGCTTTGTGGGGTAACTATGATGCCTCCTTTATAAACAAATTGTATGACAGAGAAACCGATCATAGGTATTACGATGGGCGACCCGGCGAGTATCGGACCGGAGATCGCGATAAAGGCATTATTGGATGAGCGGGTTGGGTCTATTTGCCTGCCGCTGGTTGTTGGCGATGCGGGTGTATTGGAGTTTTGCGCCAGGCAATTGGGTTTGCCTGCCCGGGTACGGGGTGTTTCGGGGGTTGCGGATGCTTTGTTTGAGCCGGGAGTTATCGATGTGCTGGATATGAAGACGGTGGACCTCTCTTCTCTGGTGATGGGTGAAGTGTCGGCGATGGCGGGGCATGCGGCTTTCGAGGCGGTGAGGAAGGTGATCGGGCTGGCGCTTGCCGGTGAAGTGGCTGCTACGGTGACGGGGCCGATCAATAAGAAGTCGATCAATGATGCGGGGCATCATTTCGCGGGTCACACGGAGATATATGCACACTATACGGGTACGTCCAAATACGGGATGTTGCTGGTTGAAGAGAATTTGAAGGTCATACATGTGTCGACGCATGTTTCGTTGCGGCAGGCCTGTGATCTGGTTAAGAAGGAGCGGGTGCTGGCGGTGATCGGGCTTTTGCAGGATGGGTTGATCTCGCTTGGGGAGCAGAATCTGAAGATAGGCGTTGCGGGTTTGAATCCGCACGCGGGGGATTCGGGGTTGTTCGGGACCGAGGACGATATGGAGATACTGCCGGCGGTGCTGGCGGCGAGGGAGATGGGGTATGACGTGGATGGTCCTGTGCCGCCCGATACGTTGTTTGCGAAGGCGGCGACCGGGCATTACGGGGGTGTGGTGGCGATGTATCACGACCAGGGGCATATACCCTTTAAATTGAACGGCTTCAAGTGGAACGCGGAGAAGCAGCGGATGGACAGTGTGAAGGGGGTGAATATTACGATGGGGCTGCCGATCATCCGGACCTCGGTGGATCACGGGACGGCTTTTGAGATCGCGGGGAAGGGGATCGCGAGTGCGGATGCGATGATACTGGCGATAGAGGCGGCGGTACAGCTGACTGCGTCGCGTGCCGTGGGTAAATAGAAAATATGATAGCGGTTATAGCGGATGATCTTACGGGGGCCGCGGAGTTGGGCGGCATTGGTCTGCGTCATGGATTGGTGACGGAGGTGAGGAGGGTTGTGCCTGCGGCTTTTGATGGGGGGCTGCTGGTGATCGCGACCGATACGAGGTCGGGTTCGCCGGAGGCGGCGGTTGCGGGGATGCGGGAAATTACCACTGCGGTGCTGGGGCTTGGGCCCCAGTGGGTGTATAAGAAAACGGATTCGGTGTTGCGTGGGCATGTGGTGGCGGAGCTTAGGGTGCAGATGGAGGTATTGGGGATGAGCAGGGCGTTGCTGATACCGGGGAATCCGGTGTTGGGGAGGACGATCGTGGACGGCCATTATTTTTTGAACGGGGTTCCGGTGAATGAGACTTCTTTTGCTACCGATCCGGATTTTCCGGTGAGGAGCAGCGATGTGCGGGATATGCTGGGGGATGGTTCGGTGGTTGTAAGGAAGTTGGGTGAGGAGTTGCCTGCGTCGGGGATCGTGGTTGGGGAGGTTGCGTCTGTGGATGATCTGCGGGAGTGGGGCGGGGTGGTTCGTTCGGGAACTTTGCTGGCGGGGGCTTCGGGTTTTTTTGATGCGCTGATCCAGCGGCGGCGGGCGCCGGTATTGTATGTGAGCG
>Ga0068853_100001192_pt1 | contig 18528 bp, 15 predicted proteins | sample KBSCornC32_FD_65655 | JGI IMG/M metagenome (GOLD analysis project Ga0068853, IMG submission 65655) | Corn rhizosphere microbial communities from Kellogg Biological Station, Michigan, USA - KBS Corn C3-2 | ecosystem: Host-associated > Plants > Roots > Rhizosphere > Soil ...
ACCGCCTCGGCGCGGGGCAACCGCATCCGCGTGCAGCCGGACTGATAACTGCGCCCGATCACCGTCGCCCGGCCGCGCCGCCGGAACGACAGGTCGAGTCGCCCCTCGCTGCGCAGGCTTTGCGGCACCGCAGCATGGGCCACGGGTTCCGCCGGTTCAAAACGTCGATGCACGAATGGGGTCACTCCTGATGGCGGCGATTATGCGCCCGAAAATCGCGCGTTCAACGGAAAACGCCACCGACGGCCTACCTTATTTGACTTATAGCCATTGCGATTTGCGCCTCGCGCCGCGCCTGCCGCATCGTTTCGCCCCCCGACTAAGTCAAATAACCCATAACGGCCCGCTGCCGCGCTGCACAATCATGGCCCGGTCAACGGGGGTTATCCGTGACGATCACCGATCGCCGGCGCGCCATGACGCCCGGCCATAACGGAGAAACGACATGGGCAGATATTTGCAGAAACGGCACTTCATCACGGCGGCGCTCGCCTGCACCGCGCTCGTCACCGCTTGCTCGAAGGGACCGGAGGGCGGCAACGCCTCGGCCGGCGGCGCGGCGGGCGACATCAAGGTCGGCATCCTGCATTCGCTGTCGGGCACGATGGCGATTTCGGAAGTCACCGTGAAGAACGCGACGCAACTCGCCATCGACGAGATCAACGCGGCCGGCGGCGTGCTGGGCAAGAAGCTGGCGGCGGTGACGGAAGACGGCGCGTCCGACCCCGCCATCTTCGCGCAAAAGGCATCGAAGCTGATCGAGAATGACGGCGTCGTCACCGTCTTCGGCGGATGGACCAGCGCCAGCCGCAAGGCGATGCTGCCGGTGTTCGAGAAGACGGCGAACCTGCTGTGGTATCCGGTCCAGTTCGAGGGCAATGAATGCTCCCCCAACATCATGTATTCGGGCGCGCAGCCAAACCAGCAGGCGCTCCCCGCCTATGACTGGGCCAAGGAAAAGGGGTATAAGAAGATCTTCCTGGTCGGCTCCGACTATGTCTATCCGCGCACCGCGAACCTGATCCTGAAAAAGCATATCGAGAAGGACGGCCTGACCCTGTCGGGCGAGGAATATCAGCCGCTGGGCGGCACCGAATTCTCCGGTGTGGTCGGCAAGATCAAGGCGGCGAAGCCCGACATCATCTTCAACACGCTGAACGGCGACTCCAATGTGGCCTTCTTCAAGCAGATGGCGGCGGCGGGCATGACCTCCAAGACGATCCCGATCATGTCCTTCTCGATCGGCGAGCAGGAATCGATGGCGATGGGTCCGCAGCTGCTGGATGGCAGCTATGCCGCCTGGAACTATTTCCAGAGCCTCGACACGCCCGAGAACAAGAAATTCATCGACGCCTATAAGGCCAAGTTCGGCAAGGACGCCGTGCTGACCGACCCGATGGTGCACGGCTATCTCGACGTCTATATCTGGAAGGCCGCCGCCGAAAAGGCCGGCAGCACCGACCCCGCAAAGGTCCGCGCCGCCGCCGTCACGCTCGACGCCATCCCGACCCCGCTCGGCACAGTCAAGTTCATCGCCAACAACAGCCTGATCCAGACCGGCTATATCGCGCAGGCACTGCCGGACGGACAGTTCAAGATATTGTGGGACAGCAAGAAGATGATCGACCCCGATCCCTATGATCCGGTCAGCTTCCCCGGCAAGACCTGCAAGATCTGATCTGTGTACCGTTCGTCCTGAGTAGCCACTGAGCCTGTCGAAGCGGCGTATCGAAGGACCGAGATGGTGCGTGGCCCCTTCGATACGGGGCTTCGACAGGCTCAGCCCCTACTCAGGGCGAACGGTATCGAGAAAGTTCGGCCGCGCGTGTCGACCCCCGCGCGCGACCAGCTCTCGCCCCCCTGTACCCTTGAACCGCTCTGAAACCGGGGTTCAGGGGGGCGGCAGCCCCGAACGATGCGCAAAATCCCTTGTTCGTCATGCTGCGTCATCCTGAACTTGTTTCAGGATCCATGGCGCCTCCCAACACCGTGATCGCGGAGGCGAGATGGATGCTGAAACAAGTTCAGCATGACGATCGAAGGGAAGTGATCCGCAGAATTACGAACAGGAGCTATCGACCCATGGATTTTGTCTTCCTGACGGGCCAGCTTTTCAACGGCTTCAGCGTCGCGTCGCTCTACATCCTCGCCGCGCTCGGCCTGGCGCTCAGCTTCGGCCTGATGCGCGTCATCAACATGGCGCATGGCGAAATCCTGATGGTGGGCAGCTATCTGGCCTATCTCACCATCAGCTTCGTTCCCGGCCCCTTCGGCATCCTCGCCGGCATGGTGGTGGCGTTCATCGGCGCGGGGATATTGGGCGCGGTGCTGGAGGTCGGCCTGATCAGCAAGCTGACCGCGCGGCCGCTCGACACCCTGCTCGCGACATGGGGCGTCAGCCTGATCCTGCAACAGGCGGCGCGCGACATCTTCGGCGCGACCGGCGTGTCGGTGACCGCGCCCGCCTGGCTCGACGGCGGCATGGACATCGTGGGGCTGCAACTGCCCACGGCGCGCATCTTCATCATGGTCATCGCGGCGCTGGTGCTGCTCGGCCTCGCCGCCACGCTGCGCTTCACGCGCATCGGCCTGCTGGTCCGCGCGGTCAACCAGGACCGGCCAACCGCCGCCGCGATGGGCGTCAACGTCCGCCTGGTCGACTGCTTCATCTTCGCGCTTGGCGCGGCGGTCGCCGGGGTCGGCGGCGTCGTCCTCGCATTGCTCGGCCCCGTCACCCCCAATGTCGGGCAAAGCTATATCGTCACCGCCTTCCTCGTCGTCATCCTCGGCGGCCTCGGCAGCATCGTCGGCACCACCATCGCCGCGCTGATGATCGGCCTGTTCATGGCGCTGAGCCAGATCTTCGTGGATGTCAGCTTCGCGCAGGTGCTCACCCTGCTGTTCGTGATCCTCTTCCTCCAGTTCAAGCCGGCCGGCGTCATCGCCGTGAAATCCCGCGCCCTCGACGCAGAATAGGAGCCGCCCGTGATGACTTCTCTCAAGAGCAGCAAGCCCATCGCCGGCGGCGTGGCCCTGCTCCTCGCCCTCGCCGCCCCCTGGCTCCTCTCCTCCTACGACCTCAACCTCCTCGCCCGCTTCCTCGCCCTTTCCCTCACCGCCATGGGCCTCGTCCTGCTCTGGGGCGAGGGCGGTGTGCTCAGCCTCGGGCAGGGCGTGTTCTTCGGCCTCGGCGGCTATGCCATCGCCATGCACCTGAAGCTGGTCGGCCTCGGCCCGGAGGAGATCCCCGACTTCATGGTGTGGACCGGCCTGACCGCGCTGCCCTGGTGGTGGGCGATTTTCCGCAGCCCCGTCGCCGCCGTCCTCGCGGTGTTCCTCGTCCCCTCCGCCATCGCCGCGCTCTTCGCCTGGGCGATCTTTCGCCGGCGCATCGGCGGCGTCTATTTCGCGCTGATCACGCAGGCGCTTGCCCTCGCCTTCGCCACCCTGCTGGTCAGCCAGCAGGACAAGACCGGCGGCTTCAACGGCCTGACCGATTACAAGACGCTGTTCGGCTTCAACCTCAACTTCCCCTCCACCTCGGTCGGTCTTTATTATGCGACCTTGCTGTTCGTGGTGATCGCTTTCGCCGCACTGACCTGGCTGCTCGGCGGGCGCTACGGCAAGATGCTGCGCGCGGCCCGCGACGGCTCCAATCGCCTGCGCTTCCTCGGCTATGACCCGGCCCCGTACAAGATCGTCGCCTTCACCGTCGCGGCCCTGCTCACCTCCCTCTCCGGCGCGCTCTTCACCCTCCATGCCGGCGTGATCTCGCCCGCGCTGGTCGGGGTGGTGCCCTCGATCGAGATGGTGATCTGGGCGGCGGTCGGCGGGCGCGAAAGCGTGATCGGCGCCATCGCCGGCGCGCTGCTCGTCAACTTCGCCAAGGACAAGATCTCGACCGCCTTCCCCGAACTCTGGCTCTACGGCCTCGGCCTGCTCTTCATCCTGGCGGTGACGGTGCTGCCCAAGGGTCTGGCCGGCCTGTTCGGTGAGGATCATCCGTTCAAGCCCGCGCGCTGGCGCAAGGAGAAGGCGCCCGAGCCGGCGCCCCCCCTCGCCCCCGAAACCGCGCCCCGCGAAGAGGAGACCGTCGCATGAAACCGCCGATGCTCCAGATGCAGAATGTCATCGTCGACTTCGATGGCTTCAAGGCGACTAACGACCTGTCCCTGACCATCGAAAGCGGCTCCATGACCGTGGTCATCGGACCCAATGGCGCGGGCAAGTCGACGATGTGCGACGCCATCATCGGCCGCGTCCGCCCGACGTCGGGCAAGGTGCTGTTCCACGGCCGGGAAATCCAGGACGAGAGCGAACATGGCATCGTCGGCCTGGGCATCTGCCGCAAGTTCCAGACGCCCGGCGTGCTCGTCGCCCTGTCCGTGATCGACAACCTCACCATCGCCGCGACGCAGGACCGCCGCTGGTGGCGCAGCTTCGGCAAAAAGGGCGAGGCGGAGGCACGCGCCAAGGCCGAGGAGATTTTGGACAAGGTCGGCCTGACCGAACGGCGCGACGCCATCGCGGGCAACCTCTCCCATGGCGAGAAGCAATGGCTGGAGATCGGCATGGTCGTCGCGACCGACGCCGAACTGCTGCTGCTGGACGAACCGACCGCAGGGATGGGCGCGGCCGAAAGCACGCAGACCGCCAATTTGATAAAAACCCTGCTCGGCAAACATGCCGTCCTCGTCATCGACCATGACATCGACTTCGTCGCGCAACTGGGCGGGCATGTCATCGTGCTGCACCAGGGCAAGCTGCTGAAAGAGGGCACGCTCGCCGAAATCCGCGCGGACGAGGAAGTCGCCGCCATCTATCTGGGGAGGCAGAAGTGACCGACCTTCTGAACCTGCGCTCCGTCAGCACCGCCTATGGCAAGGGGCAGGTCTTGTGGGACATCGCCCTCGACCTGCGGCCCGGCGACAGCGCCACCGTGCTGGGCCGCAACGGCGTCGGCAAGACCACGCTGATGAAGACGATCATGGGCCAATTGCCCTGCACCGGCGGCCATATCTACTGGCATGGCGACGAGGTGACGGCGATGAGCGCGCATCAGCGGTCGCGCGCCGGCATCGGCTTCGTGCCGCAGGGCCGTCATGTCTTCCCGCAAATGACCGTGCGCGAGAATCTGGAGGTCGGGCTGTCCGCGTTGAACCGCCGGGGTTTCACGGGCCCCAAGAAAATCCCCGACATGGTCTATGAACTTTTCCCCAAGCTGACCGAGATCGCCGAGCGCAAGGCGGGCGTGCTGTCCGGCGGCGAGCAGCAGCAACTCGCCATCGGCCGCGCGCTCGCGGGCCAGCCGCAACTCCTCCTCCTCGACGAGCCGACCGAGGGCATCCAGCCCAATATCGTGCAGCAGATCGAGGATGCGCTGATGCGGGTCCGCACCGAACTGGGCGTCGCCATCCTGATCGTCGAACAGAATCTCGACTTCGCCTGGGCCTTCGCCGACCGCTATTTCGTCATGCAGCGCGGGCGCATGGTGGCGGAAGGCATGACCACGGAGCCGGCGGACACCGTCGCGCATCTGGTCCATGTTTGAGGGCCGGCGCATCGATGATCCTCCCCACTTGTGGGGAGGGGGACCATCCGCAGGATGGTGGAGGGGCGGCGAGGCGAGGCGAACCCCCTCCACCATCGCCTTCGGCGACGGTCCCCCTCCCCACCTGGTGGGGAGGATTTTGGGGTCACGCCCGCTTCGTCTTGGACCCCACACTCCGCGCCGCGATCAACTCCTCATAACTGTCCTCGACCAGCGTCACATGCTGGAGCATCGTGGCGTGGGCGGCGTCCGCATCCCCGCGCAGGATCGCCGCGACCACCGCGTCATGCTCGCCATGGCTGCGCGGCGGGCGGCCTTCCAGATGGAATTGCGCGCGGCGGAACGGGGCGAGGCGGCGGCGCAGCGCGACGGTCATGTCCGCGATCACGCTGTTGTGCGACCCGCTGTAGATCATCGTGTGGAAGGCATGATTGGCGTCGGCGAACGCACCCACGTCGCCGCCCTCGGCCAGCACCGCCATCTTCTCGTGCAGCGCCTGCAACTTGCGCCGCTCGGTCGTGCTCATCGACAGCGCGGCGAGGCGGGCGCAGGTCGCCTCCAGCTCGCCCATGGCCACGAACAGATCCTCCAGCTGGTCCGGCGTGACCGCCGCGACGATCGCGCCGCGCCGGGGTCGCACCTCGATCAGGCCGGTGGTCGCCAGTTGCCGCAGCGCCTCGCGCACCGGCGTCCGCGACACGGCGTAGCGCTGCGCCAGATATTGCTCGTCGAGCCGCGATCCAGGCGCGAATTCGCCCGCGAGTATCGCCTCGGCCAGATCTTCGGCAAGCTTGTCAGCTGCGGTGCTACTCAACGGTCTGCACTCCATTTTTCCATTGTTTTCAACACAACCGACCGTCGCGGAAATCTTTGCATACAAAAATGAAATCCTGACGACAACGCGCTTGCCGAATCATGGATTGTATGCAATTTTTTTGTCACGCATACAAATAAGGGGCCGACATCCGCTAATAAAGCGGGATCGGGAGAGAGGATGTCTGGGCGCTAACCAAGACAGGGAGCGACCCGACATGCGTAAAACACATCTGCTATTGAGCATCGCCGCGCTTGCATTAGGCGGCTGGTCCAGCGCGGCACTTGCCGACGACAGCGGCATCGGCCTGCACGGCTTCGGCGATATTTCGCTGAAGACCGATTATGTCACACCGCGCGGCCTGGTCGTCACGACGAGCGGCGCAACTGTTCAGGTCTTGAACGGCCTCGTCCTGACCACGCCGATGGGCGTCACCTTCCACGCCGGCACCTGGGTTGATCTCAATCCGGGGTTCAGCCGCAAGGATGGCAACATCACCGCCGTCAACGAATTCGACTGGTTTGCCGGCGTCGACGGCAATATCGCCAAGAACCTCAATCTCGGCGTCGAATTTTCGCAGTTCATCTCCGGCCAGCCCTCGGTCGCGTTCAAGCGGGAGAGCAACATCGAGTTCGCGCTGAAATATTCGGACAATCCGACCGGCACTTTCTCCGTCAACCCCTATGCCAAGCTGTTCTGGGCGGTCTCCAGCAAGTCGTCGACCGTGGTGCTCGGCAAGGCGGGCAACACGTTCGACGTCGAACTGGGCGCGGTGCCGACCTACAAGGGCAAGGGCTTCTCCCTCTCCGCCCCCACCTGGGTCACCGTCGGCCCCGAAAGCTACTGGGGCCGGGGCGGCAGCGCGCTGACGAAGCCGGACGGCAATGTCGGCGTCTTCTCGACCGGCCTGAAGGGCGCGGTGCCGCTCAGCTTCCTGTCCAGCACCGGCGCCAAGGCGTCCATCTACGTCCAGGTGCAATATTATAATCTGATCAACGACAATCTGCTGCGCGCCAAGGGACTGCTCAACAGCGGCGCGAGCAACCGGGACCATGTCGTGTTCGCGACGGGCCTCAACTTCGGCTTCTAGGAAATGACGGGGCGGCCTTCGGGTCGCCCTTTTTGCTTTGGTGGAAAGGAGAAAGAAGGCCCATGTCCCTCATTCCCGCTCGCCCCTATGACTTCACGCTGGACCTGCCACGTGCGGCGCTGCTCATCATCGACATGCAGCGCGACTTCGTGGAGCCGGGCGGCTTCGGCGAATCGCTGGGCAATGACGTGTCGCAGCTGCGCTCTTCGATCGAGCCGCTCCAAAGGCTGCTCGCGGCCGCGCGCGCGTCCGGCCTGTTCGTCATGCACACGCGCGAGGGGCACAAGCCCGACCTCTCCGACCTGCACGAGACCAAGCGGACGCGTGGGCGTGCGGAAAAGACGATCGGCGACGCAGGGCCGATGGGCCGCATCCTCATCATCGGCGAGCCGGGGCAGGACATCATCCCGGAACTGTACCCGATTCCGGGCGAGCCGGTGATCGACAAGCCCGGCAAGGGCGCCTTCTACGCCACCGAACTGACCGACATCGTGGCCGAGCGCGGCATCACCCAGTTGATCGTGTGCGGCGTCACCACCGAAGTCTGCGTCCACACGACGGTGCGCGAAGCCAATGACCGGGGCATCGACTGCCTCGTCCTGTCGGACTGCACCGCATCCTATTTCCCCGAATTTCATGAAACCGCCCTCCGCATGGTGGCCGCGCAGGGCGGCATCTTCGGCTGGGTCAGCGATTCCACGAGCGTGATCGCGGCGCTCACCGCACCGGCGGAACCGGCAGCAGCGTAAATGATGGGGGTTGCATCATGACAAGTCTGACAAAGAAAGCCGTGCCCTGGTGGACACCGGGGGACTGGAACGCCTTCTTCGGGTTCGGGACCAACATTCTGGTCAACGTGCTGGTGTTGACCGGGCTGCTGCGGTTCGTGCTGAAACTGCCCGACGCGATCATCTTCGGGCGCATCCTGCCCGCGGTCGGCCTGATGCTGTTCCTCAGCACGGTCTATTATGCCTGGCTCGGGTATAAACTCGCCATTAGGGAAGGGCGCACCGACGTCTGCGCGCTGCCATCGGGCATCTCCGTGCCACACATGTTCGTGGTGGTCTTCGTCGTCATGCTGCCGATCCTCATCTCGACGGGCAGCCCCGTGGAGGCATGGAGCGCCGGCCTGACCTGGGTTTTCGTGCAGAGTTTCGTGCTGATGGTCGGCGGCTTCGTCGCGCCCGTCATCCGCCGGATCACGCCGCGCGCGGCTCTGTTGGGGTCGCTGGCGGGCATCTCGCTCACCTTCGTCGCGCTCAATCCGGGTGCGCAACTGTTCACGACGCCGCTGATCGGCGTGACCTGCCTCGCCATCATTCTCGCAAGCTGGCTGGGCGGATACCGCTATCCCGGCGGCATACCGGGCGGCCTGATGGCGATCATCATCGGCTCGATCATCGCCTGGGGCTCGACCCTGTTCGGCGTTCCGCTGGGCGGCATCGGCCCCGGTCAGGTGTCGGGCGCGATGGCCGACTTCGGTTTCCACGTTCCGCTGCCGGCGCTGCCGCTGATCTTCGGCGGGTTCAAATATATCGGCATCATCCTCGTCACCGCCATCCCCTTCGGCATCTATGATCTGGTCGAGGCGATGGACAATGTGGAAAGCGCGGAGGCTGCGGGCGACCATTTCCCGACCACCCGCGTGCTGACCGCCGACGGCATCATCAGCCTGATCGGCTGCGCCATGGGCAACCCGTTCATCAACGCGGTCTACATCGGCCATCCCGGCTGGAAGCAGATGGGCGGACGGCTCGGCTATTCCGCCGCGACCGGCGCGCTGATGCTGGTGCTGACCTGGTTCGGTATCATCGGCCTGATGATGGCGGTCGTCCCGGCGGTCGCGCTGCTGCCGATCCTGCTCTACATCGGCATGCTGATCGGCGCGCAGGCCTTTCAGGAAAGCCCGCACAAACATGCGCCCGCAATCGTGCTGGCGATCGTGCCGACCATCGCGAGCTGGGGCGTCACCCAGATCAACAATGCGCTGGGCGCGGCGGGCACCAACGCCGGCAAGGTCGGCATTGACGTGCTCGCCAACAACGGCGTGCTGTACGAGGGGCTGCATATCCTTGGCAGCGGCGCGACATTGTGCGGCATCATCCTCGGCTCCATCTGCGTCTTCATCATCGAGGCGCAGCATATGAAGGCGGCGGCCTTCGCGCTGGCGGGCGCGATCCTGACCTTCTTCGGCCTGATGCACGCCGAATCGATCGGCGTGATGAAAACGCCCGGCGTCGCCGCCGCCTATCTGGTCGTAGCGGTCTTCCTCTTCCTCTGCGCGAAGAAGGCGGACGTCGCCGCACCCGATGTGGGCGAGACCGATGCCCAGTTGGTGGCGGCCGAATGACGGGGGACGAGGTGAAGTTGCTGGCAAGCATGGCGGGGTTGGTCATCGACCCCGCTTTTCTGCCCGGCGTCGCGCGCAATCTCGACATACTGCTGGCGCAGGCCGACCTGCTGTTCGATCCTTCGGTCGATCCGCTGGTCGAGCCGGCCCCGGTGTATCGCCCATGATCGGCGTGACGGACCGGCCCGCACTGACACAGGCACCGACACAGGCGCCAATGCAGGTGGTGGCGATCGCCCGCGCGGTGCGCAGCGGCGACATCCGCGCCCGCGACCTGATCGAAAATCTGCTCGATCGGATCGAGCGGCTGAACCCCTCGCTCAACTGCTTCTCCGCCATCTTCGCCGACCGGGCACGGGCGGAGGCGGACGCGGTCGACGCGCTGGTCGCGGCGGGCAAGGATCCCGGCCCGCTCGCCGGCACGCCCTTCGGCGTGAAGGATAATTATGACGTGGCGGGGCACGTGACCACCGCGGGTTCCCTCATCAACCGCGATCTGCCGCCGGCGCGCGAGGATGCCGTGCTGCTGCGCCGGATGACGCGGGCCGGCGCAATATTGGTCGGCAGCCAGAATATGGACGAATATGCCTATGGCTTCACCACGGAGAACGCCCATTATGGCGCGACCCGCAACCCCATGGACCCGGCGCGCAGTGCCGGCGGCTCCTCGGGCGGATCGGCGGCGGCCGTCGCGGCGGGGCTGTGCAGCTTCTCGCTGGGCACCGACACCAACGGGTCGATCCGCGTGCCTTCCTCCTTCTGCGGCCTCTTCGGCCTCAAGCCCACCTACGGGCGGTTGCCGCGCACCGGCACCTTCCCGTTCGTGCACGAGTTGGACCATCTCGGCCCGCTCGCGCGCAGCGCCGCCGACCTCGCGACGGTCTACGACATGGCGCAGGGCCATGATGCGGGGGACGCGGCCTGCGCGGACATGCCCACCGTCGCGACGCGTCCCTATCTGGACGAACCGATTTCGGGCCGCGTCGCCGTGCTGGGCGGCTGGTTCGACGATCTCGCCGACGAGCAAGGGCGCGATGCCGTCGCGCGGGTGGCAAGTGCGCTGGGCGCGACCGGCACCGTCGCGCTGGCGGGCGCGGCGCGGGCGCGGGCGGCGGCGTTCGTGATGACCTCCGCCTCCGGGGGCAATCTGCACTTCGCCAACCTGAAGGCGCGCGCGGGCGACTTCGACCCGGCGACGCGCGACCGGCTGCTGGCGGGCGCGCTGCTCCCCGCCAATGCCATGCAACAGGCGCAGCGCGTCCGCGCGCTGTTCCGCGAGGAGGTGCTGGAGGCTTTCCGCCATCACGACCTGCTGATCGCGCCCGCCACGCCCTGCGCCGCGCCGCTGCTCGGCCAGCCGACGATCCCGGTGGGCGGCCGCGACCTGCCGACGCGCGCCAATATCGGCCTGCTGACCCAACCGCTCAGTTTCGTCGGCCTGCCCATCGTCGCCGCGCCGATCCGCAACGGGCGGATGCCGATCGCGGTGCAACTCATCGCCGTGCCCTGGCGGGAGGACATCGCGCTGCGCGCCGCCGCGCAACTCGAACGCGCCGGCGTCGCGCGCGGGCCGGGGGAAATGGCATGATCGTCAACGACCCCGCCACGCTGGCCGAGGTAGAGGCCGCATTCGCCGCCTATGAAACCGCGCTGATGACCAACGATCTCGACGCGCTCGACGCGCTGTTCTGGCCCTCCGACCTCACCGTGCGGATCGGGCCGGGGCAGAATCTCTACGGGATCGACGCGATCAAGGCGTTTCGCATCGGCCGCGTGGATGGATCGCCGCAGCGCGCCTTGCTGAAAGTCGTCATCACCACTTTTGGCCGCGATTTCGCGACCGCCAATGCGGAATTCCAGCGCGTCGGCGCGCCCGCACCGGGGCGTCAGAGCCAGAGCTGGGTGCGCTTTCCCGAAGGCTGGCGCGTGGTGAGCGCGCATATCTCCATGCTGGGCGAGGGAAATTGATGACCGACCTGCCGATGCTGCTGGATCTGGAGGCGGTGCGCGCGCTCTACGCCACCGGCAACTGGATGCCCGAGAGCCTGATCGCCGCGCTGACCGACCGCATCGACACCGCTGACCCGGCGATATTCATCAGCCGCACCCCGCCCGCGATGCTGCATGAGGCGATCGCCGCGCTCCTCGCCCGCGCACCCGAACCCAATTCCCTGCCGCTGTGGGGCGTCCCCTTTGCGGTCAAGGACAATATCGACGTCGCCGGCCTCCCCACCACCTGCGCCTGCCCCGACTATGCGCGCATCGCGGAAACGAGCGCGACCGTGGTAGCGAAGCTGGTGGCGGCGGGCGCGATCATATTGGGCAAGACCAACCTCGACCAGTTCGCGACCGGCCTCAACGGCACGCGCTCCCCCTATGGCGCGCCGCGTTCGGTATTCGACCCGGACAGCATCTCCGGCGGGTCCAGTTCCGGTTCGGCGGTGGCGGTCGCGGCGGGGCTGGTCCCCTTCGCGCTCGGCACCGACACGGCGGGATCGGGCCGCGTCCCGGCAGCGCTGAACAACATCGTCGGGATCAAGCCCACCCCCGGCCTGCTCAGTTCCACCGGCATGGTGCCCGCCTGCCGCAGCCTCGACTGCATCACCATCTTCGCGCTGTCCGTGGCGGACGGCGCGGCGGTGCGCCGGATCGCGGACGGCCATGATCCCGCCGACGCCTGGTCGCGTGTCCTGCCCACCGTCACCTTGCCCGCCAAAAACCTGCGCGTCGGCGTCCTGAAACCGGAGGACCGCGATTTCTGCGGCAAGGACGAGCATGGCGCGCTCTACGAAGCCGCCATCGCCCGCCTCAACGCACAGCTGGTCGAGATCGACTACACCCCCTTCCGCGAGGTCGCCGCGCTGCTTTACGACGGGCCATGGGTCGCCGAACGCCTCGCCGCGTTCCAGGACACCGGCCTGCCCGAAGACGTGCTCGACCCCTCCGTCCGCCGGATCATATTGGGGGGCAGGGACCATGACGCGGTCGCCGCCTTTCGCGGCCTCTACCGGCTGGAGGAACTGAAGCGACGCTGCGCGGAAACATGGGCCGGCGTGGACATCTTGCTGCTCCCGACCGCGCCGCGCGGCTACACCGTCGCCGAGATGCTGGCCGATCCCATCCGGCTCAACAGCAATCTCGGCCTCTACACCAATTTCTTCAACCTGCTCGGCCTCGCCGGGGTCGCGGTGCCGGCGGGGTTCGCGAGCGACGGACTGCCCTTCGGCGTGACCATCGCCGCGCCGGGGGGGAGCGACGAGGCGCTGCTGCCCATCGCCGACCGGCTGCATCGCGGCGCGGCATGCGGCGCCGGCATCGATCGCGCCGCCGTGCCGCCGCCGCAGGAGGCCGCGCCCGCGCCGCAGGACAGCCTCGCCATCGCCGTGGTGGGCGCGCATCTTTCCGGCATGGCGCTCAACCATGAACTGCTCGCGCTGGGCGGCACGCTGGTGAGGGCCGCGCTGACGACGCCCGACTATCGCCTGTACCTGCTGCCCGACACCGTCCCCGCCAAGCCCGGCCTGATCCACGAGCCCGGCTTCGGCGGCGCCGGGATCGCGATCGAGATATGGGCGCTGCCCCCGGCCGCGTTCGGCGCCTTCGTCGCGAAAATCCCCGCGCCGCTCGGCATCGGCAAGATCAGCCTCGCCGACGGCGGGTCGGTCAGCGGCTTCCTGTGCGAAGGCTGGGGCGTCCGGGGCGCGCGCGAGATCACCGAATTTGGCGGATGGCGCGCCTTTGCGGAGGCGGCAGTGCCGGCGAAATAGCTAGGCCGCGAGGCTGGGCGGAACAATGTCGGCGGCGACGACGACCGGCTCCTCGCTCTCCACCCGGACATGCCCGCTGCGCTCCAGCTTGCCCCAGCCGACACGCGGCCCACTGAGCGCCGAAAACAGCGCGCGGACCACCACCGCATAGAGCAGCTGCCGATAGCCGAACCGCTGCATCAGCAGCCGCAGCGCCGGAAACCGCGCTTCCCGCCCGTCCAGTCGATAGGCGATCCAGCCGCAGGCCAGGTCGATCGCGGTAAAGCCCAACCAGAAGGCGAGGATCGTGGCCAGATCGGCCTGCATCATCGCCGCGCCATGATTGACCAGCCGCAGCCCGGTGTCGATGACGCTGGCCACCAGCGCGAGGTCGATGATCGGCGAGATCAGGCTGAACCCGATCTGGAACAGCCACGCCTGCGGCATCCCGAACCGCGCCAGCCCGCGCGGCTCACCGGCCCATAGCGCGGCGCGATGCTTCCACAGGCATTGCAGCGTCCCGAACGCCCAGCGATAGCGTTGCCTGAACAGCGCGCGAAACGTCTCCGGCGCCTCCGTCCAGGCGACGGCGTCGACATCGCACGCGACCTTCCACCCGGCGCGCTGGATGGCGATGGTGAGGTCCTGATCCTCCGCCAACGTATCCGCCGGATAGCCGCCCACCGCGTCGAGCGCGGCGCGTCGCCACGCGCCCACCGCGCCCGGCACGACCGTGATCGCGTCCAGCGCCGACAGCGCGCGGCGCTCCAGTCCCTGCGCCGTGACATATTCGACCGCCTGCCAGCGGGTGACGAGGTTGATCGCGTTACCGATCTTGGCATTGCCCGCCACCGCGCCGATGCGCGGATCGGCGAACCAGCGCGTCAATTTGGCGATGGTATCCGGTTCGAACTGCGTATCGGCGTCCAGAGCCACCACGACATCGCCCTTGGCGATCCGCAGCCCGCGATTGAGCGCCCGCGCCTTGCCGCCGTTGGGGATGGTCAGCAAGGTCACGCGCGGATCGATGGCAAAGGCGCGCGCCACGATCGCGGATGTCGCGTCGGACGAGCCATCGTCGATCACGATCACCTCGATGCGCGGCCCCTTGCTGGCGAGAATATGACGCACCGACGCCTCGATCACCCGCTCCTCGTTAAAGGCGGGGATGAGGACGGACACGAATTGGGGAATGAGATGCGCGGGCGGCGTCGGCGCGCTGGCGCGGCGCGCGTCGCGGCAGGCGAGCACGGTCAGGATCACCGAACGCGCGATGCCCAGCAGGATCGCGACGACGAACAGCAGACCCAGAAATCGCCAGCCCCCCGACAGGCCGAGGAACAGCGTGCCCGCCCCCTGCGCCGTCACCTGATGCGCGCCGACCAGCGGCGGCATCACCACGTCACGGTCCAGCCCGGCCAGCCGCGACACGGTGACGAAATCATAGCCGCGCGCCCGCAATTGCCGGATGATCGCCGGCAGCGCCGCCAATGTCGCGCTGCGGTCGCCGCCGCTGTCATGCAGCAGGACGATCTGTGTCGAACGGTCGGCGGTGCCCGATTCGACCTGTGCGACGGTCCGGGCGACGATGCTGCGCGCATCGGTCGCGGTCCAGTCGAGCGGATCGACATTCAGGCCAATGGTCAAATAACCCATCTCCGCCGCCACCCGCGCCGCGCGCAGTTCCGCCGGCGTATTGGGATCGGCGTCACCCAGATAGGGCGCGCGGAACAGGCGCATCGACCGGCCCGTATAGCTTTCGACCAGCCGCTGCGTGGTGTTGAGTTCCAGCCGGATCGCCGTTTCCGGCAGCCGGTCCAGGTCGGGATGGGTGGTCGAATGATTGCCCAGTTCGGACCCCTCGGCGATGATCCGGCGCAGCAGTCCGGCCTCGCCCAGCGCATTGGCGCCGGTGACGAAAAAGGTCGCGGGTGCCCCGGCGCGCTTCAATATGTCGAGGATTTGCGGCGTCCAGCGCGGATCGGGACCGTCATCAAAGGTCAGCGCCACCAGACGGCGACTATGGCCGGCGCGCTGCACCAGATTGGGGGTGGGCAGCGCGGTGTAGGTCGCGGAGCGGATCAGCCGGTCGGGGCCGGGCACGGCATCGCGCACGCCCGCCGTCGCGGCGCTGGCGAGGCGCAGGACTTCGCCCTTGCCAAGCAACGCGACACTATCCTGTGTCGGCAGATGGGCGAGCGCCGGAGCGTCGCCCTCCGGCGTCGCCAGCGCGGCCCAGAAACCTGGATCTTCGCTGCCCAGCCGCCACAGCGCGATCCCGCCCGCGCCCAGTCGGCGCGCGACCTGCAACTGGTTCCAGCCGCTGATCGCGTCGAGCATCCAGACATGGTGCCGGACGCCGCGTTGCTCATAGGAAAAATGGCTGTTGCCGCTGGCCTTGTCGAAGGCCGGGCGCGATCCGGCGGCGGCGGCCTTCGTCCACGCCTGCTCCACCGTCAGCGGCTCCGCCCGCCCCGCACCCCAGTCATAGGCATAATTGCCGATGGCGACGATCGCCTTGTCCGGCCCTATGCCGCGCACCGCCTCCGCGAGCGTCCGCGCGAACCATGGCTGCGATGCGATCGGGCCGGCCTCTCCGCCCGGCCAATGCTCGTCATAGGCCATCAGGATGATACGGTCGGTAACGGCGGCATAGGCGGCGAGATCCCACGCCGGATCGCCCACCGGGGCGGCGATGGTCAGCAGCAGGCCCCGGCCGGCGAAGCGGTCCTGCACTTCGCGAAGAAAGCGCAGATAGGCGGGATGCGCGGAGTCCGGCAGATTTTCCATGTCCAGCACGATGCCGGCTGCCCGTTCGGCGCGGATGGCGGCCTCGATCCGTGTGATGAATTGCCGGCGCGCCATAGGGTCGGCAAAGAGGCGCGCGCTGTTCGCGCCGTCCCATCGGCCGGCTTCATCGACATTCTGGACCATCACCAGAAGCCGGGCCTTGCCCCCTTTGTCCAGCACCTGCCGCAAATGATCGTCGGACTCGTAGCTCCAGCGATGATCCCGTCCCTCGACACGGGCAAGGCCGGCGGCGATCCAGTCCAGGTCCGCGCCATGCGCCGTCAGCGACCGGCGTCCGGCCACATCCCAGGGCATGTAGAAGGCGACGCGCTCGATCGGTCGCGCGGCGGCGGCGGGGCGAGCAGGAAGCCAGGGGCCTGCGTCCGCTCCAGCCTTCGTGTCGGCAACCGCAATCGCCTTCGGATGCTCGCCCCCGTCGAAGCCCGCCAGCGGCGGCGCGACATGGCGCTCCATGGTGAGGATCGCGGCAAGCAGGATGGCACAGGCGGCCAGCACGAAAATACCGACCATCCACAGCGTCGCCCGCACCCGACGCGAGCGACTGCCGCTCGGATCATGAAAGATCTGATACTCCACGCGCCCGCCACTCGCCGATGCAATCAGGTGCATTTAGGGCGGGAATGGATAATGAAGCCCTAACCATGATGAAGGACGCAGCGCCAGAGCATTTTCGAAGCAGATTGGCATCATCCGCTGGCTCGGAAAATGCGGCAAACAGGAGATTTATCGCGGACGCAGGCCCTCCACCAGCGACGCGACCAGCTTCTCCGCCACCGCGCGCACTGACAATTCGCCCTCGTCGCGATGCCAGCGCGCCGGCCAGTTGAGCGCGCCCGCGATCGCAAAGGTCGCAAAGCGCATATCCTCGACCTCTGCCGATCCATCCGCCATCGCCGCCTCCACCAGACCGCGTAGCTGCCTATCGATCGCGTGCTTGTCGGCGCGAAAGGCAGCGCGGTTCTCGGGCGACAGCACCTCGTCCCCGGTGCGGATCACGCAGCGGCCGAAATCGGTCATGTTCACTTCCGCATAACCGATCAGATAGCGACGCAGCCGGTCGAGTCCCGTGCCGTCCGTCATGCCGACCGCCGTAAAAATGTCCTGCAACTCCTGCAGGCCGCGCGCCATGCAGCGCAGCAGCACCTGCTCCTTGTTGCCGAGATAATGATAGACCACCGGCTTCGACACGCCGACCCGGGCCGCGACATCGTCCAGCGATGTCGCATGATAGCCGCGTTCGTTGAACATGCGTACCGCCGCCAGCAGCAGGGCGTCGCGCTTTCGCTCGCGCAACTGCGCCTTCGCGTCCTCGTCCGGAAAAGGGGAGTTATCTGTTTCCCATTGGGCCATGGCTTGACCTTGACAGCCCGTTCCCTAAATGTCTACTCACGAGTATAGATTCTACCAGTCGATAAGATTTCTGAAAGGCGCGCTGTCCATGAGCACCGATCCCGTCGTCATCGCCAGCTACGCCCGCACCCCGATGGGCGGCTTCCAGGGCGCCCTCTCCGCCGTCACCGCGCCGGAACTGGGCGCGGTCGCCGTGAAAGCCGCCGTGGCGCGCGCGGGCCTCTCTCCCGATGCGGTCGAGCGGATCTACATGGGCTGCGTGCTGTCCGCCGGTCTCGGTCAGGCGCCCGCGCGTCAGGTTGCGCTCGGCGCCGGCCTTCCCATTTCGGTCGAGGCGACGACGATCAACAAGATGTGCGGATCGGGCATGCAGGCCGCGATCATGGCCTGTGATGCGCTCGCCGCCGGCTCGATCGATGTCGCCATTGCGGGCGGCATGGAAAGCATGACCAACGCCCCCTATGCCCTGCCCAAGCATCGCGCCGGCGCAAAGATGGGCCATGGCACGATCATCGACACGATGATGATGGACGGGCTGGAGGACGCCTATGACAAGGGCAAGGCGATGGGCGTGTTCGCCGAAGAAGCGGTGCGCGACTATCAGTTCACCCGGGCGGAACAGGACGATTATGCGCTGCGCTCATTGAGCCGCGCCAATGCGGCGATCCAGTCCGGCGCCTTCGTCAAGGAAATCGTCCCCGTGACCGTGGCCGGTCGCAAGGGCGACGTTGTGGTCGACAGCGATGAGCAGCCGGGCAAGGCGATGCCGGAGAAGATCCCGACGCTGAAGCCCGCCTTCGTCAAGGACGGCACGGT
>Ga0068853_100001199_pt1 | contig 18479 bp, 38 predicted proteins | sample KBSCornC32_FD_65655 | JGI IMG/M metagenome (GOLD analysis project Ga0068853, IMG submission 65655) | Corn rhizosphere microbial communities from Kellogg Biological Station, Michigan, USA - KBS Corn C3-2 | ecosystem: Host-associated > Plants > Roots > Rhizosphere > Soil ...
GCCTTGAAGTTCTCCGGGAGCGCGAAGTCCGTGTAGGCCTCGGGTGCGCCGGTCTTCGCGGCCTTCTCGGCGGCGACACGTTCGGCCTCAGCCTTTTCGGCTTCGGTCGGCTCGGTCTTCGTCGCGTCGGCCGTGGCGGCAGTTGCATCCGTGGTCAGCAAGGTGCTGGCATCCGTCGCAGTCGTGGTGGTGTCGGTATTCGTGGCAGTACTCGCCTCGGCCGAGGCCGTAGCGCCATCTGTCAGAACCGTGTCACTTGCTGCTGCTGATGCTGCTGCGTCGCTCATGTTTGCTCGCTTCCTTCTGCATTTCAGTGAGGCGAGCCGGGCAGTGCTCCATGATCTGGCTCATCAGCTTCAGCCCTTCGTTGCGCCGGCCCTCGTTGAAGGCCGAATGGGCTGGATCGCCCGGAACGTAGCTCAGCTGGTAGACGCCGAAACCTTGAAGAAGACGCCACACAAAGCGGCGCCCGCGCGGATCGCTCATCAGCCAGAGCAGTTCGTCGACCTCGTTGCGTTTGTCGAGCTTGATGGCTTCCGCCTTCGCTGCCCGATCCGCCGATTGGTCTGGTCCCACTGCTGACATGGCGGCGAATGTAGAAGTCGCCGCATGCGTCATGTATCCGCTGTGCCGTTCCCGTCTTGCCCCCTCTTCAATTTCCGGCGCTCGGGGGTTTATGCATGCTCACCGCGGAGACTGCTTCCGGGCCGCAGTGGGTTAGCAAGAGCAGGCTGTTTCCCGTCTGGCGAGTGACAGGTGAAAGGAGGTGAGCGCCCCCGAATTAGCCGTACAGGACATTGGCCGCATCCGGCCCTTCGCCCTTCAATTCCATATCCGTGATCTGCATCTCGCAGCGCGACTCCTTGTCGCCGTCCTGCTGCTGGTTCACGCCGGTCGAAGTGACCGTGACCTTTGCATTCAGCGTGAGCACGGTGCCCACGGCTGGTGGCTCGGTGAAGCCTAAGCGCGTGAGCAGGTCGTCGTCGAGGCACAGGCATGTGCCGTAGCTGTAGGCTGGTGCGTTGTCAGCGCTGGGTCCGGAGGTGTACTCCTTGGCCTCCTCCTTCGACATCTTGGTGCTGATCATGCTGGGCTCCTAGCGGCGCGCTGTGCCGGATGGTTGGATCTCGGGCTGCGTCCCGAGAGCGGGTGGCGCAAGCTTTGCGGCATCCTCGGGCAACAGTGGCTCCAGCAGCCAATCCAGCATCGCCCTGGCCCGGGTGACATCGCCGTCGGCAAGCTGAAGGCACTGAACTTTCATATCGATGGGCGCCATGCAAGCTCCTACTGAGTTGCGAAGCCTCGGACCACTTGGCCCAGGGCGTTGTCGGTAGACACCGGCGCCTGCGCCAAGGTCTTCGCGGTTTCAGCGGCCTGTGCTGCCTCCGCCTGCTTCTGCTGGGCCTGCTGGGCCTGCGCGCGTGCCATGCGAATCTGCTCGATCTGGTCCTTGCTGCGCGCCATCTCCGGAGACACGCCGAGGTAGCCGGCCGCGTCCTGCACCACCTGGTCGGTGTCGGCGTTGTCCCAGACGCTCGGGTCTTGCTTCGCTGCGGCAATGGAGCCGATGGCGCTGATCCAGCGGTCGACGCCGGCCATCGCGGTCGACCGCTGGGCCTGCGCCAACACGCTGACGAACTCCATCTTGAGCTCGACGCCGTGCAGCTCCTCGGGCGGCTCCGGCAAGATGCCGGCCTCCATGCAGGCGTCGAACGTAATGTTCACCAGTGGTGTCAGCAGTTCGGTCTGCTGGCGCTCCACCACGGGGCCGAGCATCAGCAGCTTCTCTTCGTGGCGCTCCTGCACCTCGCGCGCGGTGATCGGCTGCCCGCTGATCTGCTCCATCGACAAGAAGACGTCGGCGAAGAAGGCCGAGCGGATGAGCTGGCGAATGTCCTGGATGTCCATCAGCAGGTGTTCCATGTTCAGATTCACCTGGAACGCCGACTGCACGGTGCCGGTGTTCCCGCCCATGGGGTCGTAGTAGGTAACGCCTCCGGGCAGCAGATCGGCTTCCTGTTCCTTGAGCGCGGTCGGCACCATGATCGGCGGCTGGACCTGGAAGTCGATGCCCTGCAGCTTGCGACGGTGCTCGTGCTGCAGCTGCAGGATCCCGCCAAGCGCTCGCATGCCGGGGCAGTTACTGCCATAGGTGTCGTTACCCGTGACCTGCCACCGCGGCGCGAGCACAGGGAAGCGCTTGAACCCGGATTCACTCACCACCCGGTCTTCGCTACCAGCCGTCTCGATGATGACCGATCGCCACGGCATGTTCTTGCTGTCCAGCTTGGTCGCGTCCCGCTCCAGTCGCGGATCGATCAGGTGGTAGAGCGGAATCCACACGTCGAGGTTGTGCGAATCCCATGCGTTTTTGATCTGGGTCGACACGTTCGACCAGTCCCATGAGCCGGACTTCTCGCGCTTGGGCGTGGCGTTGGCCACGTAGCGCTGCACGATCTGCATGACCGTCATCTGGAAGTGGCGCCCCAGGGTGTCGATCTCGTTGCGGTCGTTGGCCGCCAGCATGTACTCGCCGACCGTCAACGGGTAGAAGCGGATCACGTCCTCGAAGTCGGGCAGCACCACTGAGCATGCCGTCCCGAAGCCTCCCATCTCCTCATACATCGTGTGCAGGGAGTTGTAGGTGTTGGAGCGCGCGAAGACGTTCAGGATGGTGCGCGTGACCTGATCCAGCCACCGAGACACGCTGGCGTTCTCCATCAGCGTCGGGTCATCCGTCTCCAGCCGAACCCACGGACGGGCCGGGCTCGTCATCCCTGACTGCATGCCAGCGCCCAGCGTCGTGAGCGCGGCCGTGCCGGTGTCGTCGAGGATGTCGTTCTTGCGCTCGCCGCGATTCACGTCCGTCACGAAGAAGCGGCCCGAGCGCGGTATGAGCACGTCGTTGATCTGCTTCCAGTGCCCCCACCACGACGAGCGCTCGAGTTCAAGCGCCTTGATGCGACGCAAAACTCGGTCGCGCTGGGTGAGAGTGACGAAATCGCTCATTGACCGAGCAGCGTCGAAGTACCCAGCTGCAAATTCGCCGGGTTGATGCCGTTGCTACCCGTCAGCAGCGTGGAGTTGTTGCCGGCGAGCGCGCCCGTGGCAGACGCGGCCAGGCTGTTCTTCTTGGCGATGGCGGCAGGGTCAACTGCGGCCTGGGATTTTGGTGGCGCGTCGGCCGGCGTGACCTGCTGCGGCTGCTGAGCCTGTTGCTTCGGCGCCAGCGCCTTCGTGACAAGGCCGCCAACAACTGCCGTTGCAGCCGCGGCGGCGACGCCGGAAGTTCCAAGCCACGTACCAATTGCACCTGCGGTGGTGGGCATGTCAGTCCTCGATGGTGAAAGAGCGCTCGTGCGGGTTCAATCGCAGGACGCATGTGCCGATGTCGATGCGCGGCGGGTCGGCGCTGATAAAGGCGAAGGGCTGGTATCCGACCTGGCGGGCCCAGCGGCCATAGATACGCTCGGCCTTCTCGTACTGAATCGACTCCAGCATCAGGACGGCGGCGCCGACGAAGCGGTCATGCACTGGATCGGTCCCGTGGGTCGCATGGGCGCCGAGCATCATGTGAAACATCTCGCCACGCGACTCAACGAGCGGGTCGCGCAAGATCCAGTCGTCAATGTCCATGCGCATGAACTGTGTGTCGCCACGCTTGTACGTGTCGCGGAACCCCATGACATGAGCGAATACCGCGGCCGCGCGCTGGCCGTCCACCTTGGTGTAAAGCACCTCGGCAGGCGTGGCGGTGAAGGCTAGACGCAACGCATCAGCGGATTGCTCGGCCGCGTGCGCGCCGCGCGCGTCGGGGAGGAAGTTCGTGTGGATGGCGAAAGCGCCCTGCTCCAGCGCATCAGCCAGAAAGCATCCGCCATCGACGATGACAGCGAAGTTCGTGGGGTGCGCCGTGTACTTGGCAGGATCGAACGAACCACCCCCGTTCGTGGCGTGCACGTCAGGATGCAGAACGATGCTCTCGAGCAAAGCATGATCGGCAGGAGTGGCCAGGCGGGCAGTCATGCCGCCGGATTTTGGTAAGCCCTACGCGGCTGATGTATCCGCTATCGGCGAGCCAGAGGGTCGTATTCCCGCTTCGGTGGCTTGCGGATGCCTGCTGGGCTGACCGGGTAGGCGAAGGACAGCGCCAACGCATCCGCACGCCCAGGCGACGGCAGACCGCGCGCCTTCATGTCCTTCTTCGACTCGAGTTGGATCTTGCAATCCGATCGGCCCACCGTCTCGGGGCCGATCAAGTCCTGGTACAGCGTGTCGTCCTTGGGATCGATGCTGCCGCCGTCCTTGAGCCACTGCTTCATCAGGCCCCAGATCTCGGCGCGCTTGTTCAGGTAGGCCGGATTGCTCGACTCACCGCCGAACCAGACCAGCTGCCAGTTCCGGCCCCACGACTTGCCGGCGCTGTAGATGCCCGTGCCATACCCAGCGTCGATGAACACCGCGTCGGCGCCCTGCTCGTCCTGGTGCTTGGCCAGGATCGTGGCCACCTGCAGGTCGTTATCGTTCTTCGGGATGGTGGCCAGGATGCGGAAGTACAGGCCCTGACGCAGGCCGATTTCCAGCATGTCGTCGCCTTCCCACGCTGGGTCACAGGTCAGAATCTTGGGTGCGAAGGCGTACTGGCTCTCGGTCAGGTGACGGCCCCGCGCCGCGTCCACATCCTGCGTGCTGATGAACTGCTTGGCCGACATGTTGGGGAACATGCCGCGGATGCGCACCTTCACGAAGTCGCTGTCCTCGCCATAAGCCTCTACCTGCTCAGCGAGCGAGGTCTTGTTCGTCCCCTCGACTGTGCGGCTATCGACCTGCCGGTGGCGCCAGCGGTTGCGGTTCTTGCGGAAGCATTCCCGGAACTCACCGGTGTTCCGCGTGGGGTTGCCAAACACCAGCCAGATGATCTCGGTGTCCTCGTCGGTCAGGACGCCCTCGGCGACCTCCCAAACCTTATTGGCGATGGCCGAGCCCTCGTCCATCACCATCACGATGCGGCTGCCCTGGTTGTGCAGTCCGGCGAACGCCTCGGTGTTGTTCTCGCTCCATGGGGTGGCATCGAGGCGCCATGAGGTCGTCGCCTCGGGGTCGGCGGAGGCAACGTGCATGGTCGCCGGCCGCCACCACGCGGCATTGAACGCGCGCCGGAACCACTTCCCGACCTCCGGCATGGTCTTGGTGCGCAGCTGATTCTCGGTGGTCGCCGTGACCACAACGCGGAAGTTCGGGCAGGTGCTCATCGCCCACTGGCACACCATGCCGATAAGAGCCGATTTGCCGATGCCGTGACCGCTGGCCACCGCGCTCAGGTATGGCTTCGTGCGCGTCTCGGGGTTGGACAGGTGCGCGCCGATGGCTTCGAGCTCCTCGATCTGCCATGTGCGCGGGCCGGGGTGCTTCTCCAGCGCGCCACCCTTCACGCCCCATGGAAACGACGACAACACGTACCCCAGCGGGTCGTGCTCGTACTTCAGGACTTCGGCGATGTCGGCGTCGGTCATTTGGCGAGCCAGGCAATGATTTCTCGCTCGACCAACTTTCCAACCCCATCGAGATCAGGCAGCGCGCCGGCTGCAACGAATGCGCGCACTTCGTCAGTCGTGTTCAATCCTTTCGCTCTGAGGCAGTTCGCGGCACGCACTGAGAGCGCATCAAACGGATGCTCGCCCGCGCTTCTCTTCGCGCGCCTCTCCTCTACAGCGAGGATCTGCGCAACCCGCGCGGCACTCAGCCCGAACTGCTTGGCTAGGTCTACCTTCCGCGCGCCATCCGCAAATAGGCGACAGATTTCAGTGTTGCGCTTTCGTTCGTTTGGGGGCATGAGCCTTATTTTCCCCTCTGCGCACGCATGCGCTCTGCCAGGCCGACCACAGTGGCCTCGATCTCCAGTTTGTCCTTGAACGCGCCGACGCTCACATGCCGGCCGATCAGTTCGACCATCTTGGTGCGGTCCAGCAGCTTGACCTTGCGCACCGTGGCGTAGACCGGATTTCCGTCAGCATCCTCGCCATCTCGCTCCTGCACAGTCTCAATGCCAGCCACAAGGCCAGTGCGCCACGGAAGCGGCCATTCGTGCACCGGCTTCAGCGTGCCGCTCTCGGTGTAGAGCTCCGCCAGGTCGGCGGTCGCGTCCTGCGCCAACCGCTTCAGCACCCAGTCTGCATCGATCTCGATCCGCGCGATCCGCTCCTTTTTGGCATGTGAAACTGCCTCGGCAATCCTAGTTTTCCCTAGCAGTTGCGATCCGACCTTGTCGGCCGTCTTGGCGCTGTACCCGGCACGAATCGCAGCCTGAGTCGCGTTGAGGTCGATCAAATATTCGGCGACGAACCGCTCCTGCTTCGGTGTCAGCTTCTTCTCGGTCATGCCGGCTCCAATTTCGTCTTCGCGACTGCTGCGCCACGGGTGCGGCCTGAGCAGATCGACTTCACGCTCACCGCGGCGATCTCGAACTTCTCCGCCAGCCACGCATAGGTTTTCCCCTCCTCGCGCAACTGGAGGAGGATTGCGACCTCATGGTCGGTCAGAACGGCCTTGTGATGTGTCTCCCCGATCCGCCGGCCGGCCTCGCTGAAGTGCAGCAAGCGGCGTCGACCCATTCGGGCCTGCTGGCGGAGCTTGCCGGATAGGACTACGGTGTTCATGCGCTGAGCTCCTTGATGGTGTTGTTGATCGCCGCCAGCTCGGACACCTTGCGAAGCTTCCAGCGCAGGCGGGTGCCGTGCCACCCTTCTGGGCCGCGGTGGCACGCCGAGCACAGCGGCATGGAAGCAAACCACAGCCCCTGCTCTGGCTCGTGAACCTCGCTCGGCCCGCTGGCGCCGCAGACGATGCAATCCATGGCCGCCACGCGGGCGATGTGCTCTGCCTCGGCTTTTGTCGGCTTGGGTTTGTTTTTCGATTGCATCAGGCCCAGCCCTCCACGATCATTTCAAGCAGCCGGTCGGCGGTGGCCCGATTCATCTGAGGCAGGATCACCTGAAGCACGCCGTCGATCGCTGCGCTGTAGAAGCGCTCGAAGTCGTCCTGCTCCATCTTGTCGAATGCAATCGAATGCAGCTGCGGGTACACCTCTCCAGTGCGCGGGTCGATGGCCGGATCGAAGTAACCCGCAGCCAGCTTGACGGCCGGGAGCGCTTTCTCAACGGTCGGGTACGTCTCGCTGTTCTCGGCCACCAGCGTCAGGAGCGCCATCAACTTGCGGTGCTGAGGCCCATTGCGGGGTGCGGCCCACTCCAAGCGCAGCCATTTCCCAGTCTTCATGGTCTCAAGCCGGCGCTTGAACTTGCTCCAGGCATCGTGATCGGCCTGGGTAGCACCGCGCCACCCTTTCTCGGTGCGGATGAGCATGGCCTTCACGGCTTCACCTCCACGTCAACGGCATAGAACTTGACCGGTCCCTTGCGCTGGCCGTATTCCCACTTCACCCGGGGATCGCGATCGTCGACGCCCAGCCAGTCGGCCACGCCATCGCGAACGGACTTCAGCGCGCCGCGCAGGTTGTCGTCGTCGAGCGCGCGGGGCGCCACGCGGGTGAGCAGCACGATGCAGGGCAGCACCGCAGCTACCTTGGTGGCGCGCAGCGACAGGAACGCGGCGGAGCGATGCGCGCGCGCACGATCGGAGCGCCGGGTCCAGTGCTCGCGCACATTGGCCAGGGAGACAGCGCGGACTGGGACGGTGACCTTCATGCCATGCTCCATTGAAACTCGAGGTCCGCCACCGCCAGGGCTTTCGTGTACCCGATGCCCATCACGAGGCGCCCGTTGAGGATTTGCCGGCGGGCGTGCCAGACGCCACCGAAGCGGAAGAATTCAACTTCACTGACAGAAGCATCGGCAGCTTCTCGAACTCCTCCGGCCGCCGCTGCGCCAGCCAGTTGGCCTTCGCCATGCAGTACTCCGCGCAGTTCGGGTGCCGCCTGGAGTTCCTGGCCAGATGCTCCAGTTCGCGTTCCATGTTGGTCATGCATGCGCACCTCCTGCCAGCGCGAACTTCTGACGCTCACCATCCACCGCGATCAGGACAACGCGCCCCTTGTCCACATCGTTCTTCATGTAGGCCGTGATGTGCGACGGCTTGACCCCGGTGGCAGCGCAGATCTCCGCCCGAGTCATGGGGCCGCCGGCCAGCGCGGCGCGGATGCGCCCGCTGTTGCTCTCGGGGCGGCAGGCATTGCCATGGCCTGTCGCAGGATTCACCCGGCCGCGCATGGTCTTCGGCGCGCCACGTGCGCTCAGCTCGTCCGACTTCCTGCTGATGCCGTGGAAGGTGCTGAAGTCCCTGCCTTCCTTGCGACGGGCCTCCACGCTCGCGGTGCTCTTGGCGCTCAGCGCCGCGGAGCCGGTGTACTTCGCCCAGTCGAAGGGGGTTTCGGTGAGGCCGATGCCCGGCCAGATGTCGTAGTTCATGGCGTGCTTCGATGCGGAAAGTTGGGGAAGAACATGGTCGGGTCGGCGGGGTCGCCCTTGTATTGCTGCGAGTCGCGGTCGAACCACAGCCGGATCGTTGGCTCGTCTTCGCCATTGCGCTGTTTGCGACACAGGATTGCCGCGTCGTGCTCGGTCTTCTTGTTTGAGAACGAGCCCTTGGCCTTGACGTCGTCCTCTTTGGCCTTGTTGCGCCAGACCATCATCACGTTGTCGACCAAGTCAGTGATGGCGCCGGAACCCTTGCTGTCGTGCTTGTCCGGGATGTTCGCCTCGTTCGAAGGCTTCTTCAGGTGGTGGATGAGGTGGACGTGCACCTGGTTGTCGCGAGCCAGGGCCGTGAGCTCGTCTACGAATTCCTTCTGCCCGTTGTAGTCGTCTTCACCGCGCACGCACTTCATCAGGCTATCGATCACGATGTGCCCGATTCCCAATTCCTTGGCGCAGTAGCGCGCCATGCTGATGACGCGCGCGGCCGACACCGTGCCTTGCTGGTCGTAGAGCCAAAGCCGTCCATCAGTCCATTCGCCGAACTCGGTGTAGAGGTACGAGAGCGCCTCGACACCGTCAGCCTCTTGGTACTCCGGGCTGAACGGATTCGTCTGCGCGTACATGCGGGCGAGGCGCTGCATGGTGGTCGCGGGTTTCATCTCGAAGCTGGCGATGCAGGCCTTCTCGCCCTGCCCCATCAGAGACAGCACGACCTGGCTCACCACCTGTGTCTTGCCATGTCCGTTCTGGCCGGCCCAAAGCGTTACTTCGCCGGGCCGGAAATTGAAGACGCCGTGCGCACGCTCCCAGGGGAGGAAAACTTTCTTGGTTTGATCGGGATGGCGAAGGCGCTCGATGAGAGCCTCCATCCACACCGACGCAGGCTTGACGTGCGTCTGCGCGTCTGTCTCGTGCAGGTACGCATCGAAATCGATGGTGTCAGGAATGATGTGCAAGGTGCCTCCAGATGGCTCGCAGGGAGAATTCGTGTTCGTCGCTCAGGCCCACCACACCAGCAGTGCATGCGACGCCGACAGCCAGAGGATTTGCCCGCTCAATAGCCTCGATGGTTTGGTCGAGCAACACGCTGTCTTCGCCCAGGTCGAACACATCGACGTGCAGGCCGACGACCGCGCGCCAGTCCATCGCCGCCGGTTGGCCAGCCACTGCGACCGTGTCGGGCAGGTGCTTGATGCTGTCCGGGCAGTTGCCGACGACCACCCACACCGCCGCCGGCGCGCGGCCAGAGGTTCGCAGAGCGGCGAGGCTTTGGAGGCTCATACCGCCCCCGCCCAGATGTCGGCCGTGCGTGTGTCGCCCCCGATCTCATCGTTCCAGCGCTCGGCGCGAATCCATGACGCTGGAAGCGGAACGTACTTGCCACCGTCCTTCGTCCAGTCGTTGGTCTGCCGCTTCGCGGCGATGGCGGCCAGCATCTTGGCCAGCAGTTCTTCGCTTGGGTTCAGCTTGGCAAAGGCAGACTCCGCATCCTTCCTGGCCTCATGCCTTGGATAAGCGGCATAGAAAACCTCGAAGGGGCTTGGGCCCGAAGGGGTCTTGTTCTTGTCTTGTTCTTGTTCTTGGCTTCGAAGGGGCTTCTTAGGGGCTTTGGAGGGGCTTGTCTTTTTCGAAGAATCCGGGAGATGGAATGCTTCTGAATAGATAGCAAAGAATGCTTGCTGCAGACGGTGGGCCGCGATGTTCTGCCACTCTTTCACAACCGACTTCACGCGGTTGTCTTCGGCCTTCAATGACTCACCAACCTGGTATGCAGCCATGCGATGCACGAAAACGGTGTCAGAGGCCTCGTCAAAGGTGCAAAACTGGGCTTCGCAGAGGCTTGCAAGGGCCTTTGAAGCCCCTTCGAAGGAGATCCCAGTCTCGTGCGCGATGTAGACCAACGGGCAGTGAAAGACGCCGATCATGTTGGCGTGCGGACACGTCATCAGATACAGCGCGACCAGCTGAGCTTCAGGATTGCCCCGCAAGGCTTTCCCGGTTTCGCCAATCCAGAACTTCGGAGAGACAACCCCGTAGTCGCGCATCAGACAATCCTCCAGCGCCCGATCGGGTGAGCGTGGGTCTTGACGCTCTGGGCGCGCACATAGCCGTCGAAGGCGATGAGGCCGAGGTTCTTGGCCGACGTTGTCAGTGCGCCCCACGCCTTGTGCGTCTCGGGCTGGTGGCGCGCCACGTGGCGGAATTCCTCCATCGTCATGTGCGCGGCGCCCTGCTGCTTGCGCAACGCGAGCCACGCCTTGAGCTCGACGATGGCATGCTGGGCCCATGCCACGTTGACATCGAGGGTCAGCTGCTGTCCGGCAGACTTCGCGAGAAGCCCTGCCATGTCATCCATGGAGTGAACCATCTCGTCGGTGATAGGAGGCTGCGTAGCAGCAGGATGACAGGCGTTCATGGCGCGTCCTACGCGAGCGCTTTGAGCGCTTGCATCTCTTCGACTGGGGTCAACTTGGCGTTGCTGGCGATCCATTGGGAAATTGCTGTGTTGCCGCATACCCACTCGAAGCCGCGAATACCCCAGCCCGGCAGATCGCGCTCGCGCTTGCTCGGCTCCAGGTAGGTCGTAACGTGAGGGGCGTAGAGCCCAGCCTCGCTGGCGAGAAACGCCTTGGTCATGTTCCGGGCGCGGCGCAGATCCCAGCAGAGGCGCACAGCCTCTCGGTAGGTCTTGCAGGCCGCGATGAGCCTCGGATCAACGACGCTTGGCGCGTCCAACCTGCAAAGCAGGCCCTTCAGTTGCAGCTGTTCCATTGGTGCCTCAATAGAAAAATCAAAACGGATTACCTGTTGAATGACCCGTTGGCACGGGACAAAACTAAAGGCATGTCGAATCCGAAAAACATGCCCTTTTTGATGTGCCCTACCCGCCGAACCGGCGCCTTGGGAGGCACCCCGCTGACGCGCAGCGAAGCAGGAGGACACATCAAGAAAGGCGCGTGGGTTCATGTGCATGACGCTGCCCTACTTGCGCTTGAGTGGCTGGCAGAGAAGGCCCAGGCCGAAGCCGGCGGCGACCGCGAAGACGAGGCCGGCCAAGGCCGCGGAGACGATGTGCTCGTGGACTCCATAGGCGAACAGAGCGACGTCGACCAGCAGCAGGAGGCAGAGGGCGAGGCGCATGGGTCAGGCCTCCACCGTGGGCTGGCTCTGCATCCGGAGAACATCCCAAGGGACGCCAGCGCGAAGACGCTCACACCGAATGCCTGTTTCGCGCTCGATGGCTGGGCAGTACTCCGCTGGAACGCTCTGGCGTTTCTTCCACATGCTCGGCGCACTGGCAGCCACGCCGATCCGGCTCGCCAACACACCGACGCCGCCGGCAATTGCGATGGCCTCGTCGAGCGCTTTCATGCTGTCATCACGTGGTTTCATGTCGATCCTTGATTGTCACATTCGTGATTCTGCTGGAAACACCAACGTGACGCAAGTACCTTGTCAAATCACACTCGTGAATACCATCGGCGAACGCATCAAATTTGCGCGGATCAAGCGCGGCCTCACGCAGAAAGCTGTCGCTTCAGCTGCGGGGGTATCAACGAGCACAATCGGGAACCTAGAGTCCGGTCAACGCGAGAAACCTCGCGAACTGAACGCAATCGCACACGCTCTTCATGCTTCGATTGCATGGATTGAGACCGGGAAGGGCGTGTGGGAGAACGACCCCAATGTGGGTCCAGGTCCGAAACTTATCGGGGAGGTGCCGCTTATTTCATGGGTGCGCGCGGGCAATTGGGATGAGGCCAGTGACCCACTTCAGCCAGGAGATGCCGAGAGTTGGTATGCCTGCCCACGGCCTCACAGTTCAAGCACGTATGCCCTGCGCGTCAAGGGGGACAGCATGACCGCGCCCCACGGCAACACAAAGTCGTACCCTGAGCACTGTTTAATCTTTGTCGACCCTGAGAAGCGATCACCGGTCAATGGAGATCGAATCATTGCGAAGCTAGAAGGCGAAGACGAGGTGACATTCAAGGTCTACAAGAACGAAGACGGCCGTCAGTGGCTGCAGCCACTGAATTCATCGCATGAACCCCTTAGGCAGCCGTTTCGAGTGCTGGGCACGGTCATCGGCAAATGGGAGGATGAATGAACATGAATTGGCATCGCGGCTTGTGGAGAGTTGCGCTTGGGCTGCTTGGCCTGTTCTGGCTGGTCGTGCTCACCCTCTTTGCAACTGGCGATCTCCCTGGCTTCGCACTTCTCGACGTTTTGTTGCGCATGGCTGGGCTATCCGCGCTTTATCTGATGGCATGCAAGCTAATTGAATGGATTGCTCGCGGGTTTGCTCGTGATCGATAGGCCGCAGAATGTCTGAGATGCCCGCCGAGAGCGGGCATTTTTTCGTCTGAACTTCTCCCTTTCGTGATCTGATGTCACAAACGTGTTGACAGATCAAATCACGTTCGTGACAATACATCCCAAGCGCTGCAGCCCGCAGCCGCCTTGGAGATGTAGATGTCCCGTCTAGATACCAGCCACCGAATCTGCCCGCGGCACCAGGTTGTCGTCTTGCAGCCTGCTGCCAGCATCCCTGCCGACTGGGCATTGGTGCCCACCGAAGAAGAGCTGCTGGCCGCTGACCGCGCCCGCGCAGCGTTCAAGGAAGACCAGCGCTACTTCGCACTGCCCGATGCCTTCGCGCTCGAGGTTCAGCTGAGGATCGCATCGTGAGCGCCGCGCAGCACACGCCGGGGCGAGTCGGGTTCGATGGGGCTGTTGATGCCATCGTCGCAGGGCAAGCTAACGCCCATGCTCTCTGGCTGTTGCTCTCGTCCGAGAGTGACCGCGACGGCTACTGGTTGCGGCCGATGCCTTGGGAGGGCTCCGGTGAGTATCAGCGTGTCTCCTACAAGGACGGCCGCGATGGTCTCGTGCGAGTTCCAGGCATCGGCACGGATTTGAATGAGGCGGCACGGCGCCGTCAGCGCGCCCCCGCCAAGACGCAGGAGGCTGCATGAGCGCGCTGCGAAAAGTCCAACGCACGGTGTATTTCGCTCCGAAGAAGGGGCGGCACTACTTAACAGCTCGTGGGGCAGCAGTGGCGGAGGCCAATGCAATTCTGGAAAACAAGTACCCGACTGAGAAGCCCGAATACGAGAACGGCATGTGCTATTTCCCAGGTTACCACTGGAGAAGCGAAGAGCGGCTCTTGAGGGTCCACAAGCGCGTGGCGCGGATTCTGTTGCGCAACCTGCGGAGGTCCGCATGACCCGCCGCCAGCTGATCGCCTGGCTCGCAGGCTTCCTGTTCGGTGCTGCTGGGTTTGGCTTGGCGGCGGTTGCAACGCTGCTTGATGCGGGGGTTTTATGAAGGTTGTCGATTTTGCTCGTGACATTCTGGCAATGCAGGACCGCATCGATTGGCTTGAGTTCGAAGTGGCCCGCCTGTCGGAGTACGAGCGCAAGTACCACGAGGCGGTGCACGACTCGATTGCTCATAACCAGCAAATGCTGGGCGGCTTGTTCCAACTGGGGATGAAGCTCGCGGCAGAGAAGGACGCAGCATCTTGAACTTCATCTCCCGCCATGCCCTCGGCATCGCCATCGCGCTGTTCATCGTCGCTGCCTACATCGCGGCATCACCGCTCGACGGCCCGAGCGAAACAGACGCCCTCCAAGCCTCTGCCGACATCGATGCATCTCTGGCCGCGATCTATGCGGCTGCCAACAACCAACCCATCGCCCAAGTGGCGAGTAAGGAGTGAGTCATGAAATCGACTTGGCAAAAACTTCCGGCTATCGAAGGCCAGTACGGCGGATGCCTCAACTGCGGTCCGCGCCCGAGCTTTTTCCCGGCAGATGCAGTCATCGCAGTGGGCTTCGGCTATGCGGCCCTACACAAGGATGGTCAGCCCGTATGGACGGAGCCGAGCGACTGTGACGAAGAAGATTTTCTGACTGGCGCACAGGCTGAGCAAATGGCCTCGTGCGATCCCGAGCATGACTGGCGCATCGTCATGGAAGGCCCACTGTCTGGACGCACGTACCAGCGGCATGGGCCGGGCTCTTGGGCACTCATTGAACAGAACCAGGGGTTCGCATGACCTCCATCAAATCCAGCACACCCGGCCACTGGGGCGACGTCCACGCGAACACGAAGCTTGCGACGGCCGAGGCCGATGAGCGCCAAGCAATCGCCCGCGCCAACGGCTGCTTCCGAACTCTCGGATTCCTCTTCATCGCCGTCCTGCTCATCGCGCTGGGCGTGCACTTCCACTTTCGAGGATGAACACCATGAGCAACGCAGTTTCCCTGAACGTCGAATGCATCAACCGCATCGACCCCGAAATCGCAGCGAACTACGGCACTCGCTCTCTGGGCATCGACGTGCGCATGAGCGACGAACAGATCTTCATCGCCATCGACACACTGTTGGACGCTGGAGGCGCTGACAAGCGCGCCCAGTGGCTCGCGCAGTTGGCCGAGAACGAACTCAATGGAATGCACGCATGAGCAAGACACACTGGAAGCGCCTGATGAACCCCGACTACATCGGCGCGTACTCCCTGCCTGAAGGCGAAGACCTGACCGTGACCATCGACTACGTGGTCCGCGAGCAGATCACCGGAACTGGCGGCAAGAAAGAGGAATGCACCGTCGCGCATCTGGTAAAGAACAAGCCGTTCATCTTGAACGCGACGAACAGCAAGAGCATCGCGAAGCTGTACGGCGTGTACATCGAGGACTGGGCTGGCAAGAAGATCACGCTGTACGCGACCACCACACGCATGGGCGGCGAGACGGTCGAATGCCTGCGAATCCGTCCGAAGGTTGCCGAGCGCCGCAAAGAGCCGATCACCGATCAGAGGCTTGATGCTGCGTTGAAGCAGATTGCTGCTGGCGCATACACCACCCAAAAGCTGTACGCGAACTTCGATGTGACTCCAGAGCAGCAAGACAAGATCATGGCCTTCATGCGCCAGTTGCCGGATGTCGAGGTGCCAGATGCTGCGCCAGCGGAGGAGCACGCAGCATGATGCCATTCAAGTTCCGAGCGTCGGCAATCAGCCGAATCATGACGGAATCACCGAAGAAAGATGAGCCTCTTTCTGTTGGCGCAAAGACCGAGCTGGAGAAGATGGCGAAAGAGTTTGTCTACGGCTACACCGACGAGGTTTCCAGCAAATACACCGACAAAGGGATTCAGGTCGAGCCTGAAGCGCTTGAACTCTACAACTCGGTGTTCTTCACCGACTACAAGAAGAATACTGAGCGCAAGACGAACGACTGGGTGACTGGTGAGTGCGACATCTTCACAGGAACCAAGATCATCGATCTGAAGTCGCCGTGGTCGCTACTGACGTTCCCGGCGCGCGCCGAGACGGGCCGCGATAAGGACTACGAGTGGCAGGGCCGTGTCTACATGTGGCTCTGGGATGTCGATGAATTTGAGATTGCTTACTGCATGGTCAATACCCCTCAGGAGTTGATCGGCTTCGAGCGAGACGAGATCCACTACGTAGATCACATCAATCCGCTTCTTCGCATCACGCGAGTGCCATACACACGCGACAAGGCCCTGGAAGACCGGATCAAGTTCAAGGTCGAGGCGGCAAACGTCTGCCTCGAATCGCTCATCAAACAGATCGCCGAGGAACACCAATGACCCCCAATCCCCAAATCCCCGCAGGAGAAGACTGCATGCTGGTTGATACGAGCCAGGCGCCGAAGCAGAACGATCTCTGCTACAGCTTCAATCAAGAAGACTACACCCTCGACTGTCTCGGCGAAGTGCTCCAGCAGCTCGACGACAGAGGTGATCTTCAAGAAGGCGTCGTCTTCTACGAGGGAGAGGCCGTTCGCCACGCTCCCAGCTACTACTTCGATGTTGACGACCTGCTGGACGGCATGCGTGACCGCGCCTATGACGATGCTGGCGAATGGGCCGACACCTTCCCTGACCTGCCAAAGGAAAAGGTCGCCGAACTTAAGAGCCTCGTCTCCAACTGGCTCGACAGCAACTTGACCATCACCTTCTTCACCGTCCGCAACGAACGGAAGGTCGAAGTCACCGCCGAAATGATCGCCTCTCACAAGGCAGACCCTCTCACGCCAGGAGCCTGACATGACATCTACCGACAAGAGCGCAGCAGAGTTCTGCATCGAATGGCTGCGAAACAACTATCAGGACTACGCGAACATCGCCGACCTGTGTGATGCGATGAGGGCGGCGCTTCCCCCCGCAGATCTTGGAGCGGTGGCGTTCAAGGTGCACGAGGAAGATGCCATGCGCATCCATGCCACGCTGTACGCGCCAGTGCTGAAAGAGTTCTGCCTGGAAGCGACCCGCGACGACGAGAGCCGCAACTGGTACATCGAAGTCACAGACGAAGGCGGCTATCACACGTATGACGGCTACTGGCGCAACTCCGAAGGCAAGACCTGGGCCGAGGTGCTGGCCGAGGCGGTGAGCGGCTCGATGCTGGACAAGATCAGCGCACCGCCCGAAGGTGCTCGCCCTCTCGCCGCCCCCTCCATCCCCAGCGCCTCCCTCACCACCCCCAGCAAAGAGCCGGCCGGGGCTGTGGCGGTTCCGCTGGTAGCGATACACCTGATCGAAGACGCGGCTCAAGCCCACGATCAATGCCGCGCTGTTGTGCATATGGCGCTATCGCTGGCCGAGGTCTACGCGGCCCGAGCGGTCATCTTGTCCAGTTCTGCAAACGCTCCCATCGAAATCATCGGCGAGAGCAGCGCTGCCACGATGGAATATCTCGGCGACCTGCTGAGCAGCATGGATGCGGTTGAAGAAGGCGATGCATGGCTTGACCCGATCTTCGAGGCCGCACACGCTCGGTGGCCTCTCGCCGCACCTGGGGCCGCTATCGATGCGCGCGAGCAGGAGGTGTCCTCTCGCTTCACGACCAAGTACCCGTTGCTCAACGACCTGTTGCAGGAGACGTGGTGGCTTGGCAAGGGGCCGAACAGCATGGACACGGGCCTTGCGTGGTTCGCGTCGCTGGAGCGCTTCCTCGAATGGCTCGCATCCCACCCCGAAGCACCAGCAGCGAGCGCCCCAGCCGCAGAGACGCCGACTGATGAAGCCATCGAGGACTTTCTGGCCGCTCGGATGACGCAAGAGGGCCGCGTGCCCATGCTGCGAACGATCCGAGAGGCGCTCACGCACTTCGCCGCCCCAGCCGCAGAGGTAGCGCAGCCGGTTGGCTACGAGCATTTCGCAGCAATCCGCGAAGGCCACCGCAATGCTGCGGAGGATGCGTGGTTTCAAGCCATCCCAAACATGGAGCCGCGCCGCGCCTTTCAGGTTGGATTTGACGCTGGCTACAACACGCGTGACGCCGCCCTCGCCTCCTCGCCCTCCAGTGGACCGAGCGGCGGAAACCTGCCGCCACTGCCATCGATCATCCCCGAAGGTACACCTCTTGCTCATGCATTCAGGGAATATGCGCGACAGGCCGTATACGCCTCGTCGCCCTCCAGCACCCCAGCCGAAAGCGATACGGAGTCCGTAGCTGTGCCCCTGAATTTCCTGCAAGGATTCCTCACGCTGGCGCACAACTACTCCCTGCGGGCCGAGGCTCCGGACTTCTACGACGGGCGCGCGGGCGACGCATTCAGCGATGCCTATCGCCGGTGCGGCCGCGACCTGGGGAAGCTGCGAGACATGCTCCCCGCAGCTCCGCAAGCAATACAGGCGGCCGGGGAGGGTGGCAAATGATTTGTGTCGAATGTCAGCACGACGACGGCCTCGGCGCTGCGCCCTTGGATGGTCTTACAGAGGATCAGATCGTTCGTTTTTGCAGGGAGTGGAGATGCTCGGAATGCCTTCGTTCCGAAGACGAGATCCAAGCCGATTTCGATGCCGCCTCCGCAAAAGAGAAGCACCAGAGCGCCCACGACTGGAGCGCCATCGCCCAGCACAAGGACCATCCATGACCACCACCCCCACCAACACCTGCTCCCAAGGGGGAGCACACGGCATCTACGTTGCTTCGCGAGCAAGCATCCCCGAGCGGCCGATGATGTGGCAGGGCCTACGCCTCAAGGGCTGGCCCATCGTCAGCAC
>Ga0068853_100001200_pt1 | contig 18477 bp, 17 predicted proteins | sample KBSCornC32_FD_65655 | JGI IMG/M metagenome (GOLD analysis project Ga0068853, IMG submission 65655) | Corn rhizosphere microbial communities from Kellogg Biological Station, Michigan, USA - KBS Corn C3-2 | ecosystem: Host-associated > Plants > Roots > Rhizosphere > Soil ...
CACGACTGCGACCGGCACGATCGCATGTTCCAGCGGCAGCTTCCCCGATTCTATCCTTGACAGATCGAGTATCTCATCGATCAGCTGTAACAACCCCTGTCCGGAGTTCTGGATCACCCGCGCATATTCGATCTGGTCGCCGGAAAGATTCTGCGTACCGTTCTCCACCAGCAACCTCGACAGCAACAGAATGGAATTTAACGGCGTCCGCAATTCGTGCGACATATTGGCCAAAAAGTCAGACTTGTACTTCGTACTCAACGCCAGCTCCTCAGCCTTTTTCTGAATATCGAGGTTCCGCATCAGGACCAGTTGATTCTTCTCCTCCAGCGACCGGCTCCGCTCTTCCAGCTCCTGATTGGTCTGCATCAGCTCTTCCTGCTGTACTTTCAACTCCTCTTCAGAGACCTGCAGCTTCTCCGACTGCACCTCCAGCTCGAGGTTTATACTCTCCAGCTCACGGTGCTGCGACTGCAGCTCCTCGGACTGCGCCTGCGTCTCTTCCAGTAGCTCCTGCAGTCGGAGCCTCGACTCGATGCTATGGACAGCCGCACCGATATTATCGGCGATAACCCGGAAGAATTCCAGGTCCCGGTCGGTGTAATATTCCAGCGAACCCAGCTCGATAACGCCCCTGAGCTTGCGCTCGTAAAAGAAAGGAAAAGCCATGATCGTCCTTGGCCGGATATCCCCGCTGGTCAGACTAAGCACCCAGTCTCCGGGCGGAACGTCCTTCAGCAGCGTTGCCTTTCCATTGGCGGCTACCTGACCCACCAGCCCTTCCCCAGGTTTCACTTCCTTCCGGATACCGCTGGCCAGCGCATAACGCCCCTGCAGGGTCAGCACCCGGGTCACCGGATCCTGTACGTAGAACGCTCCGGTACTGCTCCGGCTATATTCCGTTACGAACGAAATGACGTTGGACACGAGATTGTGCATGTCGGTCTCTCCCACCATCTCCTCATTGAGCCGGGCAATGCCCGTCTGCAGCCACTCCTTGTCGGACAAAAGCCCAAAGGAATATTCCAGCGACGAAGCCATCTTGTTCAGCGAGACGGAAAGCGTCCCAAGCGCACCGCTCTGTTCCTCATCCACCCTCGTCTGGTATTTCCCTCCGGATATATCCTCTGCCAGAGCGCCGATGATATCGATACGCCGCGAAATTTCCTCGTCCTTTTGCTGCAGCTCCGAGTAAAGACCGCTGCGCTCCTGATAGTCCTTATGTACCCGGAAATAAAAGTAGATGGTGATCAGTATCGACAGCAGCGCCGCAATTACGATCAGCACCGGCGTATAGATGGAGAACCGCCGAACCTTATCCAGTCGCGCCTCCAGCAGCCGGTGCTCCTCCCCCTGCATCCGCCGGACGACCTCCCTGGCCTCATTCATATAGCCGCGCCCCTTCCTGATATCCTCGAGACTGAAAATATTGTCGTTCTGCTTTTGTGTGATGATCTCCTGCAGCAGGTTCAACCGGTGGCCCACCACATCCCTCAGCTCCCTGATATTCGCCTGCTCCAGTGGGTTGTCGATCGTCATGGCCTCTATCTTATCGATCATAGCCAGCGCCCGGTCGTTCGCTCCGACATACGGCCGAAGAAACGCGGTATCGGCCGTCAGCAGATATCCCCGCTGACCAGTCTCCGCATCCGTCAGCGTAGCAAGCGTTATGTTCAGCTCGTTGATCACGGAGTCGGTGTGGTCCACCAGCCTGCCGCCGTCCATCAGGTTGCGGATACTACTCCAGGAGGCAATCGAGGTAACGATGAGAATAAAAAGCGAAAGTCCAAACCCGATCTGCAGATTACGCAGGAGGGCGGGTCGAGCTATTCTGATCATGTCGGGGTCCTGTATTTTATTGGTGTGATTAACTGATTAATTGACCTGCACAAGCGACTGCTTCAGCGCAGCCGCCCGCTCCACAGGCACCGAAAAGAAGAAGGTCGATCCCTCCCCCGGCTCGCTCTCGACGCCATACTCTCCCTCATGCCGCCGGATGATCTCGGCGCAGATATAAAGCCCGATACCCAACCCCTGAAACCGGTTGGCCGATTCCTCCACCCGGTAGAACTTGCTGAAAATATTGGACTGATGATCCTTCCGGATACCGATGCCGAAATCCCTCACCCGCACGCACAACCGGTCGTCTTCACCGATATAGGCGTCGACGTGTATCTCCTTGTTATCCGGCGAATACTTGACGGCATTGGTCAGGTAGTTGATGACCACCTGCTCGATCCGCATCTCGTCTCCAAACAGTTCGATCCCCGCCTGCCCATGGCGGACGATCTGGTAGTCGGGATAGGTCTGCCGGATCATATCGATCGCATTGGCCAGCATCGAGTCCACCTGGAACAGCTTCTTATTGAATTTCAGCTTCCCGCTCTCGATCTTGGAAAGGTCCAGCAGATCCACGATCAGATCATCCAGCTTCTTTATCTGCAGCAGCGCCCTCGACACATATAGTTTGTTCGGATCCCGGTCTCCGATCTCCCGGTCAAGCAGCTGCACATAGGCCTTTATCGTCGTCAGCGGCGTCTTCAGCTCGTGACTGGCAATGCTGATGAACTCGTCCTTCTTGCGAACCGCCTGCTTCTGGTCTTCGATATCTGTAAACGTGCCCACCCACTTGTTGATCATATCCCCTTCCCGGACAGGAATGGCGCGTAAAAGATGATAGCGGTATTCCTCCGCATCTGTCCTTCGCACGCGTATCTCCATCTCAAGCGCCTCGCCCGAACTGACGGTCTTCTCCCACTCCCGCGAAAGATCGGGATCGTCCGGATGCGTCAACGGAAATTCAGCCCTGGACGGCGCATATTTCAGCCACTGCTCGTTCACAAATTCGATCCTGCCGTCGGCCCGCGTCGTAAAGGCGATCTGGGGGATGGACTCGAGTATCGAATGCAGCTCGCCCGCCCTCTCCTGCAGCTCCCCTTCCACCTTCTTCCGAAATTCGATCTCCGACCGCAGGCTGGCCTGTATACGGTTAAGCTCCCGGTTCTGCTCGTATAGCCGGTAAAAGGTCTTCACCTTCAGCAACAGGATGTCCGGATCGATAGGCTTCGTGATATAATCCAACGCCCCCGAACTATACCCCTTCGTGATAAATTTCTTGTCAGTGCTGGCTGCAGACAGGAATATAATAGGTATATCCCGCGCCTTGCTGTAGCCGCTGATAGCTTCCGCCACTTCAAAACCATCCATGCCCGGCATCTGCACATCGAGAATGATCAGCGCATAGGAATTCCGAAGGATCTTTTTCAGGGCCTCCTCGCCGCTCAATGCCGTGTCAGTGGGAAACGAATGTAATTCCAGTATGGTTTTGAGCGAAAAGATGTTCTCGGGCTTGTCATCCACGATCAGTATCATACTATGGTCAAAAATAAGCGATAAAACAATTCAGAATTTATATAGTACTGTGGATATATTTCTACGATTTTTTCCGGCCCCAGGCCCATGCCAGTTTCCTGCGCCAACCACACGCCCGGGCCAATTCCGCAGCCACAGCGGTTTTCCGCCCCCTGGCAGGTCATCCAACCGGCTACAAATGATCGAAATTAAAATACAGCTGCGGTCTGGATTGATAATTGAACTTATCGGATTATGCAATCTTCTCTCAATAAAACCTTCTTCTACAACGCCGGGGATATGGTGGCGTTCATGGCGCGCTTCTTCAAAGAAGTGTTTAAACCACCCTATGAGCTGCGCGAGATCCTTTATCAGTGCTACCTCGTGGGCTATAAATCGACCTTTCTCATCGGACTAACAGGCTTTATCATGGGCGTGGTCCTGGCCATCCAGACCCGGCCGTCGATGGCGGAGTTCGGAGCCATCTCACTGATCCCCGGCATGGTCTCGGTCAGCGTCATCCGCGAGATAGGTCCCGTCATCACAGCCATCATCTGCGCCGGCAAGATCGGCTCCCGGATGGGCGCCGAACTTGGCTCCATGCGCGTTACCGAACAGATCGACGCCATGGAAGTCTCCGCCATCAACCCCTACCGCTATCTCGTCGTCACCCGCACCCTCGCCACGACGCTGATGGTACCCCTGCTCGCCATCTACGCCGACATCATCGCGCTCTACGGCGGCTATATTGCGATGAACATACACGACAAGACATCCCTGCAGCATTTTTTCGTGGCAGCCATGCACCACCTCGAATTCATCGACGTCTTCCCCGCCATCATCAAGACCTTCTTCTTTGGCTGGGTCATCGGCATCATCGGCTGCTATAAAGGCTACAACGCCCGTCGGGGCACGGAAAGCGTCGGCATAGCCGCCAACTCCGCCGTAGTCGCATCATCCCTGGCCGTCTTCATCATCGACCTGATAGCGGCCCAGGTAACAGACCTCATCAGCTAACTATGAAACCGCAAGGTTCCATCTGACCATTGAAAAAAGAATTATTCACAGATGAAAGAAGAGTACAACGATACTGACCCGATAGAAAAAGCGCCGGAAGAAACCACCGGAACCGCCGCACCGGACGAAACCAAAGGAACTGCCGCTCCCGGGGAACCAACCGCAACCGCCGCCCCCGATGGATCTTCCCCCGGGGAAACCCCTCCCGCAACCACGCCGGACCCCAACCTCCAGCCCACCGAACCGGAACCGGTCTCCAGCGGAAAAGGCGAACCCATCATCGTCATCAAAGGTCTCTACAAATCCTTCAAAGACCACAACGTCCTGTGCGGCGTGGACCTGTACGTCTATAAAGGAGAGAACCTGGTCATTCTCGGCAAATCCGGTTCGGGCAAATCCGTCCTCATCAAATGCATGGTAGGCCTCGAAACACCCGACAAAGGCACGATCGAGATCTTCGGCCAGGACATATCCCGGCTCAACTACGACGAACTCAACGCCATGCGCGTCCGCATCGGCTTCCTCTTCCAGAACTCCGCCCTCTACGACTCCATGACGGTCCGCGAGAACCTCGCCTTCCCCCTTCGGCAGCACAAAAAGACGATGACCAGGGAAAAGACGGAGTCCACGATCATGGAAATGCTCGACAACGTAGGCCTGACCGATTCCATCGACCAGATGCCTTCCAAACTTTCCGGCGGCCAGAGCAAACGCATCGGACTCGCGCGCACGCTGATCCTCCGCCCGCAGGTAATGCTCTACGACGAACCCACCACAGGACTCGACACCGGCACCGCACGCGGGATCAGCGAACTCATCTGCAAAATGAAGGACAAATACAAGATATCGTCGATCATCATTACCCACGACATGCCCTCCGCCAAAATCACCGCCGACCGCATCGTCATGATGCGTGACGGAGCGGTATACGCAGAAGGCAGCTACGAAGAGCTCGAACGATCGGACGACGAATGGATAAAATCATTCTTTTACTAACCGGCCCCTGGCCACAAACGATCTGACATGCCAAAAGAAAAGAACTATAAATGGAAGCTGGGCGCATTCTCCGTCGGAGCGCTCGTCATCATCATCGGCGCTATCTATTATATCGGACAGCAGAAGAACAAGTTCGGCCCTGTCCTCCACGTCTATGCCCTGTTCAACTCCGTCAGCGGCCTGAAGAACGGCGCCAACGTCCGCCTCGGCGGCATCGACGTAGGCACGGTCGACGCCATCAGCCTCGTCACCGACACCACCGTACAGGTAGACATGATCATTCAAAGGAAGGTGCAGAAATTCATCAAAAAGGACGCCCGCGCCAGCATCGGCTCGGAAGGACTGATGGGTGACAAGGTCGTCACCATCACGGCAGGCACTCCGGGCCAGTCGGTCGTGCAGAACGGCGACTCCCTGCGCTCGAGTATCCCCATCGAGACCGACGCCATCATGGCCAGCCTCAAGACCTCAGCGGACAACGCCGCCATCATCACCGGCAACCTCGCGGACATCTCTACCCGGATCAACAGCGGCAAAGGCGCCCTGGGCAAACTCCTCCACGACACCTCGCTCTCTTCGAATATCAGCAGCACGATGAAGAACCTGAAGAGCAGCAGCAGGAAGCTGGACGAAAATATGGAAGCCGCCCAGCACAATTTCCTGCTGCGAGGCTTCTTTAAAAAGAAAGAACGCGAAAAAAAGAAAAAGGAAGAAGAGGAAAAGGCCAAACAACAACAGTCTAGTCAACCTTCAAACTCTCGACCGGATTAGCAAGCCCCGCCCTCACCGCCTGCCAGCTGACGGTGAACAGCGTAATGGCCAGCGTAGACACGATGGTGATAAAAAAGACAACCCAGCTGATCTCCGTCCGGTAAGCAAAATCCTGCAGCCATTTGTGCATGACCAGCCAGGCCACCGGACAGGCGATCAGCATCGCCACACCCACCAGCTTGAGAAAATCCTTTGACAGCAACAGGACGATACCCGAGACACTGGCCCCCAGCACCTTCCTGATACCGATCTCGCGGATACGCTGCTCGGCGCTGAAGCTGGCCAGCCCAAACAGCCCCAGACAGGAAATGAGGATAGCCATCACCGTAAAATACCGGATCATCGTGGAAAGCCTTTCCTCCGATTCGTAGTTCCTTTGAAAATCCTCGGACAGGAAAGAGTATTCGAACGGCTCGTTCGGATCGAGACGATGCCAGGCCTCTCCCATCGACTTCAGCAAAGCGCCCGGCTCACCCGCACGGGCGTGTACTACAATATAACTGCTCGGGAACCTGGTCGTCATTATGGCGTATGGCGTTATCGGGAGATGCAGGTCCTCGAAATGGAAATCCTTTACCACCCCCACCACTTCCATAGTATAGGCATTCGCCTTGAAATCATTGTGTACCTTCTTCCCGACCGCGTCGGCCGGAGAGGCAAAACCCATCGCCTTCACCGCACTTTCATTCAGAATGATCCGGGTCGAATCGGCCGGAAAATCTTTGCTGAACAGCCGCCCCGCAACCGCCTGCATACCCAGCGTGGGCAGATAGTCGAAATCGACATAGTTCATCCTCGTTCGCCTGGCGTCCTGCTTCATCTGACCATCTCTGTAGATCAGGTTGTCCGACGGATTGACGATACCGGGATAATACGCCCCGGCACCGGCGTTGATCACCTGCGGATTTCTCCGGAACTCGTTTTCCAGCGCGCTGCACAGCTTTTTGGACTCCGCGCTGCGCAGCGGCACGACGATCTGCGCCTCTTTGTCAAAGCCCAGATCCTTGTTCCGCATATACTGCATCTGGTCGTTGATCACCACCGTACTGACGATAAGGGTCACCGATATGATGAACTGGAACACCACCAACCCCTTCCGCAGGGAGATGGCCGCCAGAGAGTTGGTGAACTTTCCTTTCAGCACCTTTGCGGGCTGAAAAGAGGAAAGATAAAAGGCCGGATAGATCCCCGCCAGCAATCCGGAAAGGACCGCCAGTGCAAAGAATCCAACCAACAGCGGAAGATGCTCCGGCAGTGACAGGCCCAGCGACCGGTTAGTGATCTCACTGAACATCGGAAGCAGCAACACCGTCAGCCCCCACGCAAGAAAAAAGGCGATACTGCTCATCAGCACGGACTCGCCCAGGAACTGTCCGATCAGTAATCCCTTCACCGCTCCCAGCACCTTTCGCACGCCCACCTCTGCCGACCGCTTCGCGCTGCGCGCCGTAGCCAGATTCATAAAATTGATACACGCGATCAGCAGCGTAAAAACGGCGATCGAGGCGAGTATATACAAATAAGATTTACTGACTGGCGCCGTGACATTACCCGGCACATCCGAACGTAAATGGATTTCCCGCACAGGTATCAGGAACTGACGCTTGTCAAATCCCATCTCCTTCATCATCTTTCCGGCATACTTGTCGAGGAATGCGGGAAACTTTGCCTCCAGCATCTTAGGGTTGGTGCCCGGAGCCAGCCGGAGGTAAACGGTAAACATGTTATTCGTCGCAAAGTCATTCTCCTGCCTGCGCGTAAAATCTTCCATACCCCCGCCGCCAAAACTCAAAAAGAAGTTTGCATCCAGATGCGTCGGCTCACCCGTCGGACGGAAAACTCCCCTTACGACAAGATCACGGTCGCCATCCGTTCCGCTGCTGATATGAACGATCTTACCCAGCGCGGGGACAGAGCCAAACAACTTGTGGGCGACCGTCTCGCTGACGACCATTGTATTGGGCGCGTCCAGCGAACCAGCCGCACTCCCTTCTATAAAATGATAGCTGAACATCCGGAAGAAAGACGAATCGGCAAGAAACCCCTTGTCTTCGAAAAATGACACCGGCTGACTGCCTGCCCCCCTGTACTGCAGCATCGTCTTGTCCTCGAACGTAGCCAGCTGCATCAGCCGCGTATACTGTCGCACCTCCGGAAACTCTTTCTTTACCGTCGCACCCATCGGCGCAGGCACATTCGCCAGCGTAAACTCCTTATGATTCATGATAAAGGTCGTCGCCATCTGGTAGACGTTCTTCACGTCCGGCTGACTACGGTCATAGCTGAATTCATGCAGGAGATAAACAGAGATCAGCATACAGCAGGTAAGCCCCGCGGCAAGACCGAATATATTGATGAAAGAGAAGGTCTTGCTCTTTATCATATTGCGCCAGGCGATCTTGAAATAGTTGAATAGCATGACCATATGGCCATAAATAAAATGCCAACCGATTACTCGACTGGCATTCAAATACTTAGAAAAACACTACACAACGTAGTGTTCAATTTCGATACACTTTCTGTCCGGCTTTTGCCTCCCCACCGGAGAAACCCCATTCCCCAACCTTATCTGTTTACCAGATAAGAAACTACGCAAAGGGTGGCAAAAGCCAGAACAGTGTAAAGGAAATTGCGGCCGAAGCTTTTTGTCCTTTCGTCCAGCAATGGGGAAGAGAACTGGTCCCCATTCGGAGCTAAGCAATTGTTGTTCAAGTTCATAATACTGTCTTTTTGAATTAATCCATTTAAATCTTTCAATATATCCTACCTATAAAAGGGCTTCGGGGCCCTAACAGAACTCAAAGATACAAAACATTTAAATATTTCAATGCATAAATCTTCTTTTTTTTCCGCCTGAGAATTTACCCCTACCCTCCGACGACCTCTACCCCAACCCCATATCCCGCGGTTCATACCTTACTTCTTCAGCCCCTGCAAAAAACAGATATATTCATCGATCACCTCATTGTTCATCGTGTACTTGATATTGCGGCCTTCCTTTTCGGGGAGAATGATCGAGGTCTCTGTCAGTTGCTTGAGATGATGACAGATCGAAGGCTGCGCCAGATTGATATTGTCATAAAGATCGACACAATAAAGCCAGTCGTGCTTTTTTTTGATCTCGCTGAGGATTTTTAGCCTTGTTGGGTCGGAAAGAGCCTTGGAGATCTTTTCCGCCTGTTTAGCGTCCATCTGCGCCATATGACAATTTTTTTCTAAGTTACAATAATTTCCCCTCCCCTTCCTATCTTGCAAACATGAATTTCCATCTTTCCCAGATACCCGAGCGAACAGCGAGACCCCGTACCAATGGCCTGACAATGGTCAACGACAAAGGCCTGAGCGTTGCTGAAGCCCGGAATCTGGTGTCCGGAGCGGGCCCGCACGTCGACCTTGTAAAACTTGCCTTTGGAACACCCCTCGTCACCCCCGGCCTCCACGAGAAAATTCGCATCTTCCAGGACGCAGATATCCCCGTCTATTTCGGCGGCCTGCTCTTCGAAGCATTCGTCATACGCAATCAGTTCGAAGACTTCCTCGCTCTCCTGAAAGAATACAATATCACCTATACGGAAGTCTCCGACGGCAGCATCGACATCACCCATTCCGAGAAATGCGGGTATATCGAAAAGCTCGCGAAATACGGGACCGTACTCAGCGAGATCGGCTCCAAGGACAAAGACCGCGAACACATCACCCCCCCATATCAATGGATACAGCTGATGCAGGCCGAACTGGCCGCCGGCTCTTCCTATATCGTCGCAGAAGCCCGCGAGACCGGCACCGTCGGCATTTACCGCGACTCCGGAGAAGTCCGCGAAGGCCTGGTACAGGAGATACTGACCAGGATACCCGCCGAAAAAATACTGTGGGAAGCCCCCCGCAAAGACCAGCAGCTCTACTTCCTTCAGCTGGTAGGCGCCAACGCCAACCTGGGAAATATCACACCTTCAGAGGTCATCGCACTGGAAGCCATGCGCATAGGCCTCCGCGGCGACACCTTCGACCTCTTCCTGAAAGACAGCTAACCAGACCCACGTCCTATCTAATAGCTTTTCTTATAATATTATAACGACCCCGGCGTTATAGCTGGGAATTTCCTACCCTACACTTGACTGTCTGGATTTTAATACCTAATTTCAGCACCGCTACTGACCCGTGGCAGTACACTAAGACCCAATGAAATTCCTATCGCAAAAATCGCTGTTATTACCCGGCCGTCTAAAACTATTTGGCCTGGACGGAGAATGGCAGGACCGGCTGAAATCCGCCGGATTCAGCTCGCAGCAATTTTTCGAGAGACTCAAGACCATCGGATCACAGTCCGCCATAGACGAATACGACAAACGAAAGCTGGGCATCTTCAACCAGCTTAATTTCTTTCAGCTGGTCACAGGCATCATCATCCCCATCGCGGGCAGCCTCAGCAACAAGCACTTTCCCCTCATCGCATGGCTCGTCGCCTGCCTGCCCGCAACCATCAGCATCCTCGTACTAACCCTTACCCATCGCGGCCGCTATGACCTGGCACAGATCGCCTACTTCGTGCTCTATCCCCTCGTCACCGGCATCGTCTATCTCTGGGGGATCAATATGGGCATCGAGCTGTCGTTTATCCTCTACGGCATTCTCTCCGTTTTCTTTATACAGGACATCAGCCAGATGCTCTTCGCTCTCGGCCTGACCATGATCAGCTATTTCGTCCTCGCCGTCCTCTGCAAAGACTATCGCTACCAACTGGCCACCGCTAACGTCTGGTTCTATTTCTTCAACCAGGCCCTCGCCATCGTTTTCATATTCTACGGCCTGTTCCTGATAAAAAAAGAGAACGCCGGATACCAGCAAAGCATCCTGCAGCAGAAAGAAGAGATCGCCGCCAACGGCATCCTGCTCCAGCAGCAGACAGACCAGTTGACCCGGCTCAACGGCTTCAAGAACCGGCTCTTCTCCATCATCGCACACGACCTCAAGTCGCCCATCTATGCCCTCCGCAACCTCTTCCGCAACATGCAGCAATACGACCTGCCCGCCGAAGAGATCAAAGGCATGGTCCCCGAAGTAGTCAACGAGCTCACCTATACGACCAGTCTCATGGAGAACCTGCTCACCTGGGCCCGCAGCCAGATGCAGACCGACGCCGTCAAGCCACAGATGATCGACGTCTTCGGACTGATGGAAGACGTAAGCCGCCTCCTCCGCCTCCAGGCCGACGCAAAAAAGATTATCATGAAGCTCGAAGCCGGTGACGAGATCATCGCCTTTGCCGACAAGGACATGGTCCACCTCATCCTGCGCAACCTCCTCTCCAACGCCATCAAATACACGCCCGAAGAAGGCTGCATCGATATCGGCGCCCGCATGGCCGGCGCCTGGGTCCACCTCTGCGTAAAGGACACCGGCATGGGCATCCCCCCCGACGCCCTCGAAAAGATCCAGCTCAGCAATTTCTACACGACAAAAGGTACCGCCGGCGAATCCGGCACCGGCCTCGGACTCATGCTATGCAAGGAATTCATCAACCGCAACCACGGCTCTCTCTCTATCGACAGCACTCCCGGCAAAGGCAGCACCTTCACCGTCACCCTGCCCGCCGCCGAATAGTTGCTGCCCGTACCGTAAATTTGCCGGATGAAAATACAGCTCCTGTCTATCGGCAAAGACCACGAACCATACGTCAAACCCGGCGTCGAAGACTTTACCCGCCGCATATCAAGGTACTATCCCGTCGAATGGAGCCTCATCCCCACCCCCAGGAACGCAGGCACCCTCACCCAGACCGACCTCAAAAAAAAGGAAGCTGAGATCATCCTCGGGCTTCTGGCAAAAGACGACTTCCTCGTCGCCCTCGACGAGCGGGGTAAACAGACGACATCCGAAGGCCTCGCCGCTTTCATCCAGACCCGCGCCAACGAAAGCACCAAAAAACTCGTCTTCCTCATCGGCGGCGTATATGGCCTCGACGAATCCATCCTCAAACGCGCCGACTACCGGTGGTCACTCTCCCAGTTGACCCTTCCCCACCAACTCGTTCGCCTGCTGCTGACAGAACAGCTCTACCGGGCCTGCACCATCCTCCGCAACGAGAAATATCATCACGCTTAACAAAGCATACATTGGTGATTACCACAGAAAAGACTTAATTTGGGAAAAAATTCCAATGTTCTCAGTTACGCCGGTTATCGTAGTTCTTACCTGCCTCATTTCCTTCGCCGCCTTTTCCAATTACAAGCTGAGAGAAATGCTCATCTTCTGGCCGCCCGCCGTCAGCATGCGCCACCAGTACTATCGCTTTATCACCTGCGGGCTGATCCACTACGACTTCCTGCACCTCTTTATGAATATGTTCACCCTCTATTTCTTCGGCCGGGGCGCCGAACTGCTGTACAGAGGCGAGCTTGGACTAAAACCCTGGTACTATCCGATACTCTATATCTCCGCACTCGTCGTCTCCAATATTCCCTCCTACCTCCGCCACCGGGACGACTACAACTATCGCAGCCTTGGCGCATCGGGGGCGGTCTGCGCCGTCATGTTCGCCGTCATCCTCATCCGCCCCTGGGTAACGCTGCAGGTATTCGCCTTCATCCCCATGTATTCCATCCTATTCGCGCTGATCTTCCTGGGATATTCCATCTACATGTCGCGCCGCGGCGGCGACAACGTCAACCACGACGCACACCTCTGGGGCTCGCTCTATGGCATCGTCTTCACCATCGCCGCACACCCGGACATCGTAAACACCTTTATCAACGAGATCAAACACCCGCCCTTCATTTAACCCCGGGCCGGCGGCTGCCACCCGATCCTCACCACTTCCGTTGTCCCGGCGCCGATACGGCAACGATCGTCGATCCGCATGCCCACCACCCACAGTATCTTTTTATTGGACTCCAGCACCCATACCCTTTCCTTCTCAGCCAGCGAGAGCTTGCTGTCGATGAACAGCCGCGACAGCTTCTTCTTCTTGCGCATACCCAACGGATAGAAATAGTCCCCCGTCCGCCACTTGCGCAACAACAACGGATACACCACCTCCCGGGCATCCAGCCACGCAACGCTGCTGTCGCTGATATCCGCCGGCAGTTCCCCCACAGGCATCCGCCGCAGCAAGAGCCTTCCCCCCTCATAAACCACGGTTTCATCCGCTGTCTCCACCAGTATACTGGAAGCCCCTGGCCCGATATCCAGCGGCGAAATGATCAGCCAGCCACGATCCCGCAATACCCGATGCGTAGCCGAACATACATATTTCCCCGACCCGCTCTCCAGCAATCCAATGACCGCAGCCACCTGCTGTGCGGTAAACCCAAAAGGAACGATCATCTCATAGACGATGGTCGCCAAAGGACTAACCCCCTTCAGCTTTAGAACCGGTACCCATACCTCATTCCCCCGCAACTCCTTCAACCACTTCAGCTGCTGATCGATGCCCCTCCGGTAAACCTCCTCGATCTCCCTGAAGCGGACCAGATTCGCCCCCAGATTGTGTACAGCCCCAGGATAGACTTCCTCGATCAAAGGGATCACGCGATGCCGGAAATAATTTCGGGTATATTTATCCGATTCGTTCGAGCTGTCTTCGACCCACTCCAACCCCTCCACCACCGCAAACGCACGTATCGCCTCCCGGCCCGCAAACAACAACGGCCTCACGACACTACCCTGCCGTGGCAACATCCCCCGGAGACCGCCGATGCCGGTTCCCTTAAAGAAATTCATCAGCGCCGTCTCGATATTATCATCCTCGTGATGAGCCGTCACGACACTACCACCTGCTACCTCCGCAAACCAGGCATATCTCAGCTCACGCGCAGCCACCTGCACGGATACCCGCTGATCGACTGCATAGGCCATGGTATCGAAACGCCTCACCAGCACCTCACGGCCATATCGAACCGCCAGACCGCGGACGAACCGTTCGTCCCGCTCACTCTCCTCACCCCGCAACCCAAAATTGCAGTGAGCTATAATAAAATCAAAACCCGCCCGCTGCAGCAGCTCGCACAGCACGACGGAATCAAGTCCCCCGCTGACAGCCGCAAGCAGCCGGTCACCCAGGGAAAAAAGTTTTTCCTTTTTTATAAATTCCGTGAATTCGAAAAGCAGATCCATTCGTAAAAGTTTTCTAGTCCGCCAGCTCGTCATAGGCCGACTGCAACTCGTTATACGCCCTCTTCTCGCCCGCCGCCCGGGCCGCCGCCATTCCCTTTTCATACCAGGAAAGCGCCAGCGCCGTTTCGCCCGTCCGTTCGAGCAATTTCCCCAGCTGATAGTAGGAACCCACAGCCGCCGGGTCGTGCTCCAGCACTTCCTCCAGCAGCCGCCTGGCCGTCAGGTCATCCCCCTGTTTGCTGTATTCCAATGCCAAAGCATGCTTCGAAAAGGAATCATTGGGATCCGCCTTCAGGAACTCCTTCAATTTCTCGATCCGGTCCATTGCCGTTAAATTTTTTAATAATTTATTCCCGAATTAACCGCCCAAACCTTATCTTTGTTTAGTTGCATAAACAACTTTCGGCGTCCCCACGAGCCGCTCACCAGGAAGCCCTGGAAGGGCTTCGTCCGAAAGACAATCATTATATTCTTCACTTCAAAACGCGAGTGCCAATGAAGATCTTAGTTTGCATCAGCAAAACGCCGGATACAACGGCGAAGATAGCCTTCACCCAGAACAATACAAAGTTTGCCAGCGAGGGAGTCCAGTGGATCCTCAACCCCTATGACGAATGGTACGCCCTCGTACGCGCCATCGAACTAAAGGAAAAAGACCCCTCGGCAGTCGTTCACCTCGTCACGGTCGGCGCCGCCGACATGGAGCCCATCATCCGCAAGGCGCTCGCCATCGGCGGAGACGAGGCGATCCGCGTCAATGCCGACAGCCACGATCCTTTTTATATCGCTTTCCAGATCGCGGAGGTCGCCCGCCAGGGAGCCTATGACCTCATCTTCACAGGAAAAGAAACGATCGACTACAACGGCTCCGCCATCGGCGGCATGGTCGCCGAACTGCTCGACCTGCCCTATGTTTCGCTCGCGACAAAATTCGACCTCAACGGCTCAACGGCCACCGTTATCCGCGAGACCGAAGGCGGGGAAGAGACCGATGAGGTCAGCCTGCCCCTCGTGGTCAGCTGCCAGAAAGGAGTCGCCGAACAACGCATCCCCAACATGAAGGGCATCATGGGCGCCCGCACCAAGCCGCTAAAGGTCGTCGAACCCGCCGCCGCCGAAGCGCTCACCAGCATCGTCTCTTTCGAGCTGCCGCCCGCCAAGGCCGGTGTCAAACTGGTCCCGGCCGATAATCCCGCCGAACTGATCCGCCTGCTCCACGAAGAAGCCCGGGTATTCTAAAATCCTTTAAAAACTCTCTATGTCAGTCTTAATATTTATCGACCATTCGGAAGGACAGATAAAAAAAGCATCCCTCGAAGCCCTCAGCTACGGCGCCGCCCTGGCCACCCAGTTGGGCACAACCGCAGAAGGCATCCTTCTGGGGACCGTTAACACAGACCTCAGCACCCTTGGCAAATACGGGATCAAAAAGGTCCACCAGGCCGCCGACAAAAGCCTCGACGCCCTGGACGCCCAGGTGTATGCAAAGATCATAGCCGATGCCGCTACACAATCAGGCGCCGCCGTCCTCGTCTTCTCCAACAATTTCAACGGCAAGGCCGTCGCCCCCCGCGTGGCAGTCCGCCTGAAAGCCGGTCTGGTGACAGGCGCGGTCGCCCTCCCCGATACTTCCAACGGATTCGTCGTCAAAAAGAACGTTTTCTCAGGCAAGGCCTTCGCCCATATCGGCCTCAGCAGCCCCATAAAGGTGATCGCCCTTAACCCCAATAGTTATGCTGTCAAAGAAGGAGAAGGCGCCGCAGACGTCGCCCCCCTGTCGGCAACCGGCGGCACTCCAAAAATAAAAGTCACCGCATCCACCCAGGCTACCGGTGAGGTCCCCCTGACAGAAGCCGAACTCGTCGTCAGCGGCGGCAGAGGCCTGAAAGGACCGGAGAACTGGGGAATGGTCGAAGAACTCGCAAAAGTCCTCGGCGCAGCTACCGCCTGCAGCCGCCCTGTCGCAGACGCACACTGGCGCCCGCACCACGAACACGTCGGCCAGACCGGCATCGCCATCGCCCCCAATCTTTACATCGCCATCGGCATATCCGGGGCCATCCAGCACCTGGCCGGAGTGAACCGGAGCAAGGTCATCGTTGTTATCAACAAAGACCCCGAAGCGCCCTTCTTCAAAGCAGCCGACTATGGCATCGTCGGCGACGCTTTCGAGGTAGTACCCAAAATGATCGAAGCCGTAAAGAAACTGAAAGGAATGGCATAAAGACAGGTCCTCTGGGGGTACACCGGCCGCATAAAGACGCCCGCCTCCGTAAAACCTCTTATCCTCCCGACCTGGAAGCAATTGACCCATAGGTTATTAAAATAGACCCCGCTCGATTTTTTTCATTCGAAGCGGGGTCTGTTTATTTAAAAAAATGCCTTAGTTTCGTGTATTATTTTATGAAGAAGATAGAACTGGAAATAGTCGCTTTGTCACATAGTATAACGCAAACACATTCCTACGCGGTTGTACTGGGAGAAGTGAATGGCTTAAGACGCCTACCCATCGTGATTGGGGGATTTGAGGCTCAGGCAATTGCCGTCGCCCTCGAAAAAATGCACCCCAGCCGTCCCCTGACGCACGACCTCATGAAGAATTTCATGAGCGCTTTCACCATTGACCTCCAGGAGATCATCATCTGCGACCTCCAGGAAGGCATCTTCTATTCGAAACTGGTATGCGTCAGCGAGCACGACACCGTCGAGATCGACTCCCGTACCTCCGACGCCCTGGCCCTCGCCGTCCGCTTCGGCTGTCCCATCTACACCTACGAACATATTCTCGATAGCGCCGGCATCCTCATGGAAGACAGCTCTTCCAAAAAGAAGAAAACCGGCGCAACGGCAACGGTAAGCACCACCGAAAGCAGCTCCCGGGAAGACCTGAAAGCCCTTTCGATGGACGACCTCACGTCCCTGCTCAACGAAGTGCTCGAACAGGAGGACTATATCCGCGCCATCGCCATCCGCGACGAGATCAACAGCCGGCGTAAAGCCCGGTAAGACGGCTCATCGAAAAAAAATGCACGGCAGGTCATGGTAGGCTTCCCCAACTGCAAGATCAACCTCGGACTAAAGATCCTTCGCAAACGCAACGACGGTTATCACGACCTGGAGACGGTCTTCTATCCCATTGCCATAAAGGACGTCCTGGAGATCATCCGCAACCCCGAACCGGCATTCACGGCATACGGAATACCCATCCCGGGCGACCCCCGGAACAATCTCTGCCTGAAAGCATGGCAACTCCTGAAAAACGACTTCCCTACCCTCCCCTCCGTCCAGATCCATCTCTATAAACAGATCCCCATCGGCGCCGGCCTCGGCGGCGGCTCTTCCGACGGCGCATTCACCCTGCTGCTCCTGAACAAACAATTCAACCTCGGCCTGACCGATCCGCAGCTCCTGAACTATGCCGCACAATTGGGCAGCGACTGCCCCTTTTTCATTTTGAACACGCCAGGCCTCGGCAGAGGACGCGGCGAACAGCTGCAGCCCATCCCGGTCGACCTCAAAGGGTACGATATCCTCCTCATCGATCCCAAAGTCCACGTCAGCACCGCTCAGGCCTTCTCCCTATGCACACCCGGCGACAAAGGACCCGCTATAGAGGACATTGTTCAGCACCCCGTACGGACCTGGCGCGACCAGTTGACCAACGACTTTGAGGAACCCGTCTTCCGCCTGCATCCCCAACTCAGGGACATAAAGACGCTGCTCTACGACCGCAACGCCGTCTACGCCTCCCTCACCGGCAGCGGCTCCGGCCTCTTCGGCATCTATAAAAAAGGCACGATGCCCACCCTCGCCGCAGATAGTCTCCCTTTCCATTTTGAAAAATTTGAACTATCTTGCTGAAAATTTTCGACCATCTTCCTCCATCCCTCCATATGCTTCCTGGGTCAGAACCTTGACTTCCTCGACCATCACTCGTGACGATATCGCCCCCTGTCATTCCAAATTTCGATCACCCATTCATTTTCTCCTTTATGCATACTGTTACGTCAACACAATTGACCGAGTCCTCCCGTCATTACCTCGAACTCGAAGAAAAATATGGCGCCCACAACTACCACCCCCTGCCAGTCGTCCTCGACCGGGGAGCCGGTCCCTTCCTGTGGGACGTAGACGGCAAAAGATACTACGACTGTCTCAGCGGCTATTCCGCGGAATAGCCGCTGAGACAGTCGTAGTATCTTTTGCCGTCTACGTCCCACAGGAAGGGAC
>Ga0068853_100001203_pt1 | contig 18452 bp, 14 predicted proteins | sample KBSCornC32_FD_65655 | JGI IMG/M metagenome (GOLD analysis project Ga0068853, IMG submission 65655) | Corn rhizosphere microbial communities from Kellogg Biological Station, Michigan, USA - KBS Corn C3-2 | ecosystem: Host-associated > Plants > Roots > Rhizosphere > Soil ...
TTCACCTGCTCCACGTCCGGGTACTGCTGGGGAGCGTCCCAATCGTGACCCGCGTAGTAGAACTGCGGCCTGTAGTCGCTGAATGCCGGCCCCTTGCGGCCGCCGTGTTCGGTCGGAATGAACGTGACCACTGCCTCGATGTCCTTCGGTCGTTCCATTTGGATGCCGCGCTGTCTGGCCAACTCCTATTATCCAGACCGCATAACCATTATCCAGGCTTGATTTTCGGGCAGCGGGGGCGTGTTTTCGCGGGCCTACGTTGTTTGCGTGTGCCGGCAGGCACGGGTCCTTGCTGGATAACGTGGGTGGCTCAGGGGTCGAGGGGGCTGCGGACGCCGCCGGCGCCGCGGTTAAGGACGTGGGTGTAGATCATGGTCGTGCTGACGTCGCGATGACCGAGGAGCTCTTGGATTGTTCGGATGTCGTAGCCGGATTCCAGCAAGTGTGTCGCGAAGGAGTGGCGGAGGGTGTGGGGGCTTGTGGGCTTGATGATGCCGGCTGCGCGGGCGGCGGCTCGCACCGCGCGCTGGATGACCGTCTCGTGGGTATGGTGTCGGCGGACTTGTCCGGTCTGACGATCCACGTAGGTCCGCGCCGCGGGGAATCCCATTGCCAGGGCCATTCGCGTGCGGCCGCCGGGTACTTTCGGCAAAGCGCGTCCGGCAAGGCGACGGCGCCGGCACCTTGGGCCAGGTCGCGGCCGTGCTGTGTACGCACGGCCTTCAGATGTTCGGTCAACGGCCCGGTCAGGAGGCCGGGCAGGACGGTCCGCCGATCCCGCTGGCCCTTCCCTCGACGGACAGTCACCTCACGGCGACCAAGGTCTATGTCCTTCACCCGAAGCTGAAGGACCTCGAGAAGGCGCATGCCGGCGCCGTAGAGGAGTGCCGACACGAGGTAGGGCGCACCGTCGAGCTTGGCCAGCAGGGCTCCCACTTCGTTCCGGCTCAGCACGACGGGAACCCGCGCTGGCCGCTTGGCGTGCACGAGATCTCCCAGCCACTCGAGCTTGCGCAGGAGGACCTCCTGATAGAGGAACAGGAGCGCGGCGAGGGCCTGGTTCTGCGTCGAGGCCGCCACCTTGTCCCGGGTGGCCAGCGTCGAGAGGAACTCTCCGATCTCGGGCTCGGCCATCTCGCGAGGATGACGTTTGCCGTGGAACAGAATGAAGCGGCGTATCCACCCGATGTAGGCTTTCTCGGTCCTTGGGCTGTAGTGTCGAGCGCGGAGCGCCGCGCTCACGACGTCGAGCAGCCGCGGGGGCGCGGTGGCCGCTCCGCCGGACGCGCGTCCGGCGGACGGACGGGGAAACTGGACGACCATGCCGGTCGGGCGCGACCTGCCCGTGAATGCATGGCCCATCGGACAAGGCGCTGCGAAGGGCGTGCCGTTGGCTGAGGCTCGGGCTCGAGGGCAGCTTCGGCCGGGGCGACACGGGCTCGATGTATCCGTCGCTTGCGAGCTCGGCGCCGAGACCCTCGAGGCCTACCTCGACGGGCCACGACCCCGGCTTCCGGCCGGGTGTGCGCGTTTCAGTTCACGCGGCGGAGGACCGACAGCGCGCGCACGGTGAGCCAGCGCGCGGCCTCGCGGTCCTTCGGCGTGACCGTCGGAACCCGCGAAGGGGCGCCCGGCTCGGGCGGCCCGCCCGGGTACCAGAGCCCATCGCTGGACTGCCGGCCGCGCACGTACGCTTCCGCCGTGCGCACACCCGAGTTCTCCTTGCCGAGACCGACGGCCGTCACCGTGTCGAGCGCGTCCAGCATGTCGACGTAAAAGCGCGGCTCGGACAGCTGCTCCCAGTACGAGGGCGCCTTCCGATCGGGATAGCGGTCGGGCTGCAGGAAGCGAGTCGCCAGCAGCTCGGCCGCTCGACGCGCCTCGCGCGACGAGCGCCGCGACGCTGACGCCGCGAACGCCCGCAGGGCCATTCCGGTGATCAGATGACTGGACGGGCGCGCCGACGAATCCGATCGCACGCCTCGCCAGGCCCATCCCCCGTCGGCCTGCCGCCATTGCAGCAGAAAATTGAACCCGGATGCGACACGTGGCTCGCTATCCCACCCTACGCGACAAAGTGAGGCCAACGCCCACCCCTGAAAATGCACCGCCGGAAGCTTGGCTTTGTCGGCCTTGTTCTCGCCGATCGCCAGCGCCGCGATTCCGCCGTCCTTGCCCTGGGTGGCCAGCACGAACTCCGCCGCCTGGGTCACGGCTTTCTCACCCGAATCCAGCCCCAGCTCGGCCATGCGCTCGAGGGCGCGCACCGTCGCGATGACGGACGCGAACTTCTCGGAACCCAGCCCCTTTTCCAGAGGCTTGGCCGGAAAGTCCCCCTTCGCGCCCTGCTTCTTCAGGAACGCCTTCACGTCCGGGAACGCCAGGACCTCGGCGCCCCGGGGGGCCTCGTCATCGTCAATCAATTCGCGGCGAATCCGCGCGGACAGAGAGGGAGGCCCCTCACGCAAGAGCGTCGGAATGGGGTCGCGGGCCAGGCGCGCCCGCCACCCGGATGGGAACCGGGCCGCGGCTGTCGCCGAGGGCGCGAACGGTGAACGATTCATCGGGTGCCGAAAGGGTATCTCAAATTCCGGCGGTCGGACGTAAAGACGCCGAACTTTTCGAGAGCTTTTTTGTGATAGAAATATAAACTTCGTTTCGGCAGGCCTGCATGGGGTCACCCGACCGCCCACCAAAACAGGAAGCCTTTCTCGCGTTGTTGGCGGAGGGGTGGACTTCCCTTCACCTCGATGCGCGTCGGGCCGGAGTAGTCGTGCCCGCGCACTTGAAGGGTGAGCCGCACCTTGTGCTGCAGTACGGGCACGACCTTCCCATCCCGATCCCGGATCTCCAGGTCGACGAGCACGGGGTCAGCGCCACGTTGTCCTTCGCACGGACCCCTTCCCCGACCGTGGTGCCGTGGAGCGCTGTTTACGTGGTCACGGCGATGGACGGCCGCGGCGTCCTCTATCAAGAGGACATTCCGGGTGATGTCTCGGTCATCGCCGCCAGCGGCAGCGAGGCTGGCCGCGAGGGAGATGGCGCAGACCTACCCGCAAGTATTGGGGACAAGTCCGGGCCGGGTACCCCCGGCAACGGGGGTGGAGTGCCGGTCGCCACACGCGCGCCCACCCCGTCCCGGGCGCTGCGCGCTGTGCCTCTGACGGGGCCGCTCGAGGAGGATCACCCTGCCCTGGCCACCAGTTACGGCGACATGGTGGCCGCGGGGCCTCCTCCGGACGCCATCGCGCCCTCCCGCCGCCGCAGGCGGCCGCAGCTTCGCCTCGTCAAGTAGGGCGCGTCGCGCCGGCCAGGAACCGGTCGCCGAGTTTCAGTCGCGGATCACGCACGGCTCGAGGAACTTCGCCAGCTCGTCGTGCTGGGCCCGGGCGTCCTCGTAGCCCAGACGGGCCACCTCGGCCGCGTAGAAGCCGTCGAACAGAATATAAGAGAGCAGGTCGGCCTCGTCGGCGCCTCGTGCCGTGGCCAGGCGGCGCAACATCTGGATGCCGGGGCCGCCGCCCGTCCCCTTGAAGCGCCCGGAGCGACCCACCTCGCCGGCGAGCCCGCCGAGATCGATCGAGGGCCGGATCATCAGCTCGTCGATGACGCGATAAGGGGCGCCGCGGGCCTTCGTGACCACCTCGTCGAAGCGCTGGCCACCACCAACGGGATCCGCGGCGCGCACCGACCGAATGAGGGCGTTGAACCGGCGCAGCCGATCGAGGTCGTAATCGATGTGGTCGAGCAGGAAGGCGTTCAGGATCTTGCCGACGAGGAAGGCGGCGCCCGGGTACGGCATCGAGGCCTCGTCCGCCTCGTCCTCGACCGGCTTGTGGCGCAGGCCGATCACCAGCACCTTGTCGGCCCCGAGGCGCAGGGCCGGCGACAGGGGCGTGTTCTGGCGCAAGCCCCCGTCACAGAAGAAGCGGTCTCCCACCGCCACCGCCGGAAACAAGATCGGCAGCGCGGCGGAGGCCAGCGCGTGCTCGCAGGCCATCTCGACGAACTGGGCCCTCACGAAGGGATCCTGGCTCCACTTGCGCAAGGGCGCGGGTCCGCCCGCCCGCTGGATGAAGACGACGCTCTTGCCCGAACCGATGTCGGTCGCGGTGACCGAGAGCGATTCGAACAGGCCGCGGCGGTTGTTGTAGCCGAGCTGGGCCCAGGGGATGAGCCGGCGCACCACCCGCTCGAGCTTGCCGGTGTTCACGATACCGCCCAGGCGCCGGCCCTCCTCGAGATCGGCGATGGTCCCGCTGCCGAGCAGGGTGGCCGGGGCTTTCAGGAACTCGCGCAGCCCGAAGCCGACCATCTCCTCGAGCACGAAGCTCTCCCAGCGATCGACCAGCATGCGGCCCTGAACCGGGGCCATGTCGGCGGTCGCCGCGAAGAAGCAGGCGTGAATCCCTCCGACGGAGGTGCCCGAGTAGATGTCGAACTGAGCCTGCCCCCCGAGATCGCCCGCCAGATCCTCTCGGATGTAGCGCATGACCCCGGCCTCGTAAGCGCCGCGCGCACCGCCGCCCGACAGCACCAGCGCCAGCCGGGGCCTCTCGCCGCGGGGGCGCGGCCGCGTGGGCTGGCTCATCCGCCGCCCCCCCGGGCCAAAGGGGCCCACGCCGACAGCGATGGGGACGCCAATCGGTTCATCCTCACGATCGTATTCGAAAAACAGGCCTTCTGTCGACGTCGCACGAAATTGCTCTTAAGATCCTCGGGATGGGAACCACGTCCAGCGAGGGGGCGTCGAGCCCGCCAGGTGTCCTGGAAAGTACCTTGGCCCTTTCTCCAACCCTCTCTCCAGGCGGGGGATTCCTCCTGGAGGGCACCGGGACGGCCACGGTGTTCACGCCGGAGATGCTCTCCGACGAGCAGCGGCTGATGCACGAGACGGCCGACGACTTCGTCAAGCGCGAGGTCGAGCCACGGCTCGCCGAGATCGAGAGCAAGAAGCCGGGCGTGATGCGCGAGATCCTGCAGAAGGCTGGCGAGATCGGCCTGCTCGGTCACGACATCCCGGCCGCCTTCGGGGGACTGGGAGGCGACAAGACCAGCTCGAGCCTGATCACGGAGGCGGCCAGCCGGGTGGGCTCGTTCGCCGTCAGCTACGGCGCGCACGTGGGGATCGGCACGATGCCGCTCGTGCTGTTCGGCACCCCCGCCCAGCACGAGAAGTACCTGCCGCGGCTGGCGACCGGCGAGCTGATCGCGGCCTACGCGCTCACCGAGCCGGGCTCGGGCTCGGACGCGCTGGCCGCCAAGACGCGCGCCACGCTTTCGGCGGACGGAAAGACGTGGCGGCTCAACGGCACGAAGCAATACATCACGAACGCCGGCTTCGCCGACCTGTTCACGGTCTTCGCCAAGGTCGACGGCGAGAAGTTCACGGGCTTCCTGATCGAGCGCGGCGCCAAGGGCCTGACCGTCGGCCCGGAGGAGCACAAGCTCGGTATCCGGGGCAGCTCGACGTGCCCGCTCATCCTCGAGGACTGCGAGATCCCGGCCGACAGCGTGCTCGGCCAGATCGGCCAGGGGCACAAGATCGCGTTCAACATCCTGAACATCGGGCGATGGAAGCTGGGCGTGGGCGCGGTGGGCGCGGCCAAGTATTGCCTGGAGCTGGGGGTCCGCTATGCGCGCGACCGCAAGCAGTTCGGCAAGGCCATCGCCGAGTTCGACCTGATCCGGAAGAAGCTGGGTGACATCGCGACCGGGATTTTCGTGACCGAGTCGATGGCGTTCCGCACGGCGGGCCTGCTGGACGCGCGCAGCCGGGCCATCGACCCAGCCGACCCCGCCGCCCAGAAGAAGCAGATCGACGCCATCGAGGAGCACGCCATCGAGGCGTCGATCCTGAAGGTGTTCGGCTCCGAGATGCTGCACGCCAGCGCGGACGAGACCCTGCAGATCTTCGGGGGAGCCGGGTACATCGAGGATTACCCCATCGAGCGGGTGAGCCGGGACGCGCGCATCAACCGCATCTTCGAAGGCACGAACGAGATCAACCGGCTGCTGGTGCCGGGGACGCTCCTGAAGCGAGCGATGCAAGGGCGCTTGCCGCTGATGGGCTTCGTCAGCCAGGTCCACATGGAGCTGGCCGATCCCAGCAAGATCGACCGCAAGGTGCCGGCGGGACCGCTCGGCCTCGAGCGGCAGAAGTGCGACTTCGCGAAGCGGGCCGTGTCGTACGGGGCGTCGCTCGGCGTTCAGAAGTACATGCAAGGGATAACCGAGAAGCAGGAGCTGCTCGGGGTGCTGGCCGACTGCATGATCCAGATCTTCGCCATGGACTCGGCCATCAGCCGCACGCTGCAGCTCATCGCCGCCCGTGGCGAGCAGGCGAGCGCCATTCCCATCGCGATGACCCAGCTCTACGTGGCGAACGCGCACGAGCAGGTGTTCGATCTGCTTCGCGAGATGCTGATGTGGATGTCGATGGACGAGGAGTGGGGGCGCGGGGTGCGCGACATCAACAGCTACTACGAGCTGACGCGCGTGAACACGTTCTCGTTGCGCCGGAAGATCGCCCTCCACGCGATCGAGACCGGCGGCTATTCCGCGGCGTAGGGGCAGGCGGGCGTAGGGGGGCACGCCCCCCTACGAGACCCCCCGGATCCTGCTGAGGTGAGCCGGCTCGGCGAAGCCGACCCTTCCGTTGGAAGACTCGCTCGCAAGCTCGCTCTGGCGACCTGGCGAAAAGAGAAGTCAGCTCGTCAGGGGCACGGGACGTCGACGGTCGAGGTGTTGGCCGGAGCGATGAGGGTGAAGGACTCCGGGGGCGAGGGGTCGTTGAGCGTGCGGTCCTTGAAATGAATCTCGACGCCATCGTCGAAGGAGGCGGTGGCCTCTGCGAAGTGGATGGTCTCGGGAAGCGAGAGCGCGGGTGCGGCGGGCTCCGCGGACGCGCGCACGTCGGTGAAGTCTTCGAAGGAAACACGCCAGATCGGTGCGGCTTCGGAGGTGACGGCCGTGACGGCGGCGATCTGGATGCGGTCGCCGAGCTGCTTGATGGCGTAGCGGACGCGCCCGGTGCCGGAGTTGGCCGGCACGTCGAGGACGTCGGCGCCCAGATCGCCGTCCCAGCTGACCTGGTCGTCGCCGGTAGCGGCCGCGGCAACCGGCGGGCCGTCGCCCAGCAGGATGGCGGCCACGTCCTGCGGGGCGAGAGGGATACGAATCAGCGAGGCGACGTTGGCGGGGCAGGCCGGGCCGCGGCGCAGCTCGTTGTGGCGCGTGTCGAGGAAGGCGAACCGCGCGCCGTCGGTGGCGAGCACCGCCACGGTCCCCTGCAAGGTCACCTCGGCCTCGAGGCGCAGGCGACCGGGCCGCTCCGCCAGGACCAGGACGGTGGCCTTCACGCGATCGCCGCCCATCCAGCTGGTCGCGCGCACGCGCCCGTTCAGCGTCCGGACCTGCTGCTGCCGCGCCCGCACCAGCTCCCGCAGGCCGGCTGCCGAGGGCGGCGGATAGGGCCGCTCGATCCGCACGTGGCGGGGACAACCGGCGAGCCCCGCCACGACGACCAGCACGAAGGCGACCGCCCGGCCCGCTCGGGCGCTCATCGGCCCGCCGCGCTCATGGAGTCGAGCGCACGAAGGTGCTTCTCGATGTCGCGCGCCACGCGCTCGTCGGGATCCTGCTGCAGCGCCTTCCGGTACGTGGCGGCGGCGCGCTCGATCTGCTTCTGCCGGCTATAGACCTCGGCCAGGTGCGAGAGGATCTCGGGATCGCCGGGCTCCAGGCGCTCGGCCTGCGTCAACAGCTCGGCAGCCGCCGCCACGTTGCCTGCGCGCAGGCGGGCCCATCCCAGGCTGTCGACGACGCCCCCCGCGCCGGGATTCAAGACCATCGCGACCTGCAAGCGCCGGATGGCCGTGGGCAGGTCGCGATCGTGATCCGCGGCCACGAAACCCCAGAAGTTCAGGGCCTCGACGTGCCGCGGATCGGCGCGAAGAATCCTCTCGGCCTGGGTCAGGGCGGCTTGCCAGTCCCCCCGGCGCTCGTCGATGGCCGCGCGCACCAGCAGGAAGCGCGGGCTGTCGGGATCCTTCTGAAGCGCGAGATCCAGCCCGCGCTTCGCGCGCTCGACATCGCCGCGCTTCTCGTCGAGCAGCGCGCGCGCGACGATCAAGTCCGAGGCCCAATCGCGAGGACGAGGCTCGTCGCCGTCATCGCGTGCGTCGCCGCCTTCGGCGCCCGACGCGGGCGAGTCCGCGCGTCCGGCCGGCGCCTTGAACGACGGCGTGGCGGTCGGCGCCCCCGTCACCGGAGCCTTGGCGGCAACGGGCGCCCCAGCGCCGCCGAGATCGGCGCCGACGACCTGGGTCGCCTCGTCCAGCGCCTTCTCGGCCTGCTTCAAGGCCGCCGCGCCGCCGACCCGGCGCAGAGACTCGGCCGCTCGCAAGCGAGATTCGATGAAGTCCGGATCGCCCCGGCGCACGGCGAGCAAGGCCGCCGCTGCGCCCGCGTGGTCCTTCAGGTCGTCGAGGGCTCCCCCGGTCACCAGCGCGACCCGCCCGGCGGACGCCCCCTTGCGCAGAGCCTCGGCCGCCGCCCGACGCGCCCGCTCGGGCCGACCCGCTGCCCGCTCGAGCCGCGCGATGGTCTCGACCGTGCTCTCGTCGACGGCGTCCGGGGTCAGGCGATCGGCCTCGGCCCCCGCCTCCGCCTTGTCTCCTCGACGGCTCAACCATCGAAGGTACATCTCGGCGATCTCCAGCGAATCCTCGGAGCGATCGAGCGCCTCGCGGAAGGTGGCCTTCGCTTCAGCGGCCTTCCCGACGGCCACGCGCAGGGCCGCCAGCATCAGGCGCGCGTCGAGCTGCTCCGGCTCGAGCGCCACCGCCTCGACCAGACCCGCCTCGGCCTGGGGCAAGCGCCCCTCGACCCAGTCCAGCGCGGCAAGCTCGATCCGCGCGCGCACGTTGTCCGGCGCGGCGGTCCGCAGCTCGCGGATCGTCTCGGTGGCGGCCGGAACGTCCAGCACGGCGAGCTGCGCGTTGCCGAGCGCCAGGTGCGTGTCCTCGATGGCCTCGATGTCTCCGTCGGATCGCGCGTTCGCGGCGGCCTGCCGAAGGTGTCCGATCGCGCCGGCCTCGTCGCGGCGCGCCTCGGCCAGGTGAGCCGCGGCCATGTAACCCGCCACCGTCGGCGCCGTGGCGAGCGATCGTTCGATCTGCTCGGCGGCGTCCTCCGCGCGGTCGAGCCGCAGGTAGACCTCGGCCAGCTCCGCGCGCACCTCGGCGGCCTGATCGTCGTAGCGCAAGGCGCGCTCGAGCTCGGCCGCGGCGTCCGCCCAGCGCTGCTCTTCCGCGTAAAGCTCGGCGCGCGCCACGTGCTCGTACGCGTCGGGGCCGATCGCGCGCGTGACGACGATCCGACCGTTCACGATCTTGCTGACCTGCCCCGGCGCCGTGGCACAACCGACGACGCCCAGCAGGCCCAGGAGCACGACGGCCGCCGCGCCCACGGGGAAGGTCCGCGCCGAAGGCGCGTCAGAGCGGCATGTTCCCATGTTTCTTGGGCGGATTCGCGTCGCGCTTGTTCGCGAGCAGGCCGAGGCCGGCGGCCAGCCGCGCCCGCGTGTCGCGGGGCCGGATGACCTCGTCGATGTATCCCAGCTCGGCCGAGACGTAGGGGCTCGCGAACTTCTCCCGGTACTCGGCCAGGTACTGGGCTCGCGCGGCGGTGGGGTCGGTCGCCTGGGCGAGCTCGTCGCGGAAGACGATGTTGACGGCGGCCTCGGGGCCCATCACCGCGATCTCGGCGGTCGGGTAGGCAAAGTTCAGATCTCCGCGGATGTGCTTCGACGACATCACGTCGTAGGCGCCGCCGTAGGCCTTGCGCGTGATGACCGTCAGCTTGGGGACCGTGGCTTCGGCGAACGCGTACAACAGCTTCGCTCCGTGCTTGATGATGCCACCGAACTCCTGGGCCGTCCCGGGCAGAAAGCCGGGGACGTCGACGAACGTGACGATCGGGATGTTGAAGCAGTCGCAGAACCGGACGAAGCGCGCCGCCTTCAACGAAGCGGCGATGTCCAGGCATCCGGCCAGATGCAGCGGCTGGTTGGCCACGATCCCTATCGACCGACCGTCGATGCGCGCGAAGCCGACCACGATGTTCGGCGCGTATTCGGGCTGGATCTCGAACAGGTAGGCGTCGTCGACGATGCGGCGGACCAGATCCTTCATGTCGTAGGGGCGCGCCGGCTCGGCCGGGATGAGGCGATCGAGCTCACCGTCGGCGTCGGCGGCCTTGGTCCGGGGCGCGCGCCGCGGGGGATCTTCTCGGTTGTTCTGGGGCAGGAACGTCAACAGCTCGCGGAGACCTTCCAGGCAGGCCGCCTCGTCGGGGAAGGCGCGGTGGGCGACGCCGGAGCGAGCGGCGTGGGTGTGCGCGCCCCCGAGGTCCTCCTTGGTGACCTCCTCGTGGGTCACGGCGCGAATGACGTCGGGCCCCGTGATGAACATGTGGCTGGTCGCTTCGACCATGAAGATGAAGTCCGTGATCGCCGGCGAATATACGGCCCCGCCCGCGCAAGGGCCGAGGACCGCCGACAGCTGCGGCACGACGCCGGAGGCCAGCGTGTTCCGCAGGAAGATGTCGGCGTAGCCGCCGAGGGACGCCACGCCCTCCTGGATACGCGCGCCGCCGGAATCGTTGAGCCCGACGACGGGCGCGCCGACCTTCATCGCCAGATCCATCACCTTGCAGATCTTCTTGGCGTACGCCTCGGAGAGCGAGCCACCGAAGACCGTGAAGTCCTGGGCGAACAGGAAGATGGGTCGCCCGTGGACGCGCCCGTGGCCGGTGACCACGCCGTCGCCCGGGATCTTCTGGTCGGCCATTCCGAAGTCCGTCGAGCGGTGCGTGACCAGCTGATCCATCTCGACGAAGCTGTCGGGATCGCAGAGGCGCGCCACGCGCTCGCGTGCCGTCAGCTTGCCCGCCTTGTGCTGGCGCGCGACCCGCTCCGCCCCGCCCCCCTCGTGAGCCCGTCGCTCCCACTCCCCGAGGCGCGCGAAGGGGTCGACCTCGGGCTTGGTCGGGACAGGGGGGACGCGCTCGCTCATGGCGCCTTCATACCGCAAAAGGTCGCGCGCCGACGGACGCCCACGGGGGCGCCGGGGCGGTCACCGTCACGAGGGCCCGGGTCGTCGGGTGGCGGAAGGTGATGGCCGCGGCGTGCAGGTGCAGCCGCGGCGCCGCGCCCACGGCACGAGACGCCCGAGCCGACTTCGGCGGCTCCTGTGCCGTCCCTGCGGGCGGCTCCTTCTCGGGCAGGTCCACGACGGGGCCACCGTAACGGTCGTCCCCCACGATCGGAAAGCCCGCCCCCGCCAGGTGGGCCCGCACCTGGTGAGGCCGGCCGGCGTGCAAGCGCGCCTCGACCAGCGTCGTCGTCGGGCGCCGTTCCAGGACGCTCCAGCTCGTCTCGGCCGGCTGCGGGTTGCGTCCGGCGTCGAGCCGCACGGTCTTTCCGCGCCGGCCTCGCCGACCGATGGCCGCGTCGATCCGCCCCGCCGGCGGCGGCGCGCCCCACACCTCGGCCAGGTATCGCTTCTCGCACTCGGCACCGGCGAGGGAGGCCCGAAGCGCCAGCCACGCCGGCCGGCTGCGGGCAGCGACGAGCACGCCGCTCGTGGCGGTGTCGAGACGGTGACCGAGACCTCCCTCGCGCGGATCGAGCGACGCCCTTGCGCAGGCGGGATCGCGCGCGACCAGGAAGTTCGCCGCGGTCCCGCGCTCGCCCGGGCGCAACGGGTGCGACGGCATGCCGGCCGGCTTGTCCACGGCCAGCAGGTCGGCGTCCTCGTAGACCACGGCGATCGCGCCCTGGCCGGTGGCCGGTGCGGCGTCGGGGTCCGGCACCGGATCCGTGTCGCGCGAGACGGGCCCTGCGACGGTGACGACCGCGCCCGCGGCAACGCTCACGCCCTTGCGCGCGATCCGTCCATCCACGCGGACGCGTCCATCCGCGACGAGCTTGCGGGCGGCTGCTCGGCTCAGACCGAAGGCCTGGCTGACCAGCGCGTCCAGACGCTGGCCCGCCGCCTCGGGTGCGACCTCGAAGCGTTCGCCCGCGGCGGACGTGGTCGCAGCCGCCGCTTCACTCCGACCGGCGCGGGTCACTTCTTCTTCGAGGTCGGCTTGGCCGCACCGGCCGCCGAAACCTTCGCTTCACCGCGCGGGCTCGGACGCTCACTCTTCTCCTTCCGATCGCGGTCGGCCGTCGCCATCGCGGAGGATCGAGAGCTCCCTTTCGCGACGCCGCTCGGGCCTCCGCCCGACGCGCGCGCCGACGCTGCGGAGTGGTCACGCTCGCCGCCCCGGTCGGCAGGGCGTTCGGCTTTCTCGGCGCGTTCGGCTTTCTCGGCGCGTTCGGCTTTCTCGGAGCGTTCGCCCTTCTCGCTCCGGTCCCCCTTGTCGTTTCGTTCGCCCTTCGCGACCCGATCGGCCTTGTCCAGCTTCGCCGTGACCTTGGGCAGCGGCCGTGCGGTCCCCACCGCGCCTCCGCGCAGTCCGTCGCTCGATCCACGGTCGCGCCGGGATGGCCCCGGCGCCATTCCACGCGCGACGTCCCGTCCGGGCTCGCCCACGGGCGAGTACACGACCACCTTCTGGCCTTCGTGCAGCTCGGTGCTGGACGAGAACCGGTTGATGCGCGCCAGATCTCCGAGCGTCAACCCGTAGCGCCGGCCCAGCTTCGCCAGCGTATCGTTCCCCTTCGCCTCGATCACCAGGCGCTTCTTCCCGCGCCGCGCCGCTTCGAGCTCGAGGAACTCCTCCGACCCGAGCGTCACCACCCGCACGCGCGCCGGGTCGAGGAGCACGACCTGCGTGGGGTCGTAGTCCTTCGGAACGAAGGCCTGCAGCACCATCTTCGGGTGCAGTCTCGCCTGGGGATCGAGGTTGTTCCAGGTGACGAGGTCCTCGGCCCGAACGGCCAGCACGCCCGCCACGGCCTCGAGCGTGTCGCCCTCCCGCGTCCTGTAGAAGACCCGCTCGCGCCCCTCGTAGCTGAACGTCCGATCGGGCACCGCGACCAGGATCTCCTCCTCGCCACCGTCGCCGGTCGCCGCCGTCGCGGAAGGCGCGCCGGGCGCCTCCTGGTCGGCTTCGCTCGCGCCCGCCGCCGCCGACCCTCGCCCGGCCTCGGCCTCCGCGCCGGCCTTCCGGCGCACCGGGCACACGAGAGCCACGCCCGCCTTCAGCTCACCGCTCTCCTTCACGCCGTTCAGCTTGCGCAGCTCGCGCGCCGTGGTGCCATGCGCGCGCGCCACGTCGTCCAGGGTCTCGCCGAAACGCAAGGTCACCGTCTCGAGCCTGTCGCCGGGACCTCGCATGCGTTCGAAGGCCTCGACGAACGCCGCGCCGCTGCCCGCCGGGACGCGCACCGGATAGACCACGCGATCGGGTGGCGTGCGTCCCCGCGAGATCTGCGAGTTCAGCGCCTCGATGGTCTCGAGCCGTACGCGCGCGGCCCGCGCCACGGTGGCCAGCGTCGTCCCGGCGGGCACGTCGACCTTGTCGTAAGCGAGCGGCGGGTCCGGGACCACGTCGCCGTAACCGAAGGCCTGCAGGTTGTGCCCCACGATCGCAGCCGCCAGGATCTTGGGGACATAGAGGCTCGACTCCCAGGGCAAGCCGGCTTCGTGGCGGCACAGCTCCCAGTAGTCGTTGGTGTTGTACCGCGTGATCGATTTCAACACGGCGCCGTAGCCCGCGTTGTAGGCCGCAAAGACCAGCGGCCACGATCCGAAGCGCGCGTACAGATCTTTCAAGTAGCGGGCGGCGGCCTCCGACTGGCGCTCCGGGTCGCGGCGCGCGTCGATCCAGTAACCGACCTCGAGGCCGTAAGCGCGCGCGGCCCCCGGCATGAACTGCCAGATCCCGCCCGCCCCCACGCGCGAGCGCGCCGTGGGCTCGAAGCTGCTCTCGATCATCGCGACGTAGAGGAGGTCCTTGGGTACGCCCTCGCGCACGAGCGTGTTCTCGATGATGGCGCGGTACCGGCCGGCTCGCCGGAGCCAGTTCGTCATCACGGCGCGGCCGCGCGGATCGGTCCGGAAGTAGTCGAGATAGCGCAGCACGCGTGCGTCCCAGCGAACGGGCAGCTCCGGCAGGGTGAGGCTGCGCAGCCACTCGGAGTCGGGCGTCGTCGGGGCCGGCCGAGCCGCCGAAGCCTCCGGCGTTCGCAAAATCTCCGGTACGTCGCCCGACCCTTCCCAGCGCCCCGGCAAGCCCGCAGGCGGCCCCGACGAGGCAGCGGAAGTCGCGGGATCGACCTCGCTGCCACGCGCGCGCGGAAAAGCGTCCTCCTCGAATCTGCGCAGCTCGGAGAGCTCCGGGCTCTCGAGGCCGTCCTCGACGGAGGAGCCGCGCACCGCGCGCCGCTCCGACTGAGATTCGACGGCGGGACCAGAGGTCGGAGCCCCACTCTTCGCTCTGACGGCGCCCCCGGGCGCCACCGGCGACGGCGCCGCCACCGCTCTTCCCGTTCCCACCAGCGTGCCGACCACCCCGAGCACCGCGACACCGCGCAGAGCCAGATCGCGGACGCGGAGCGCGAGGAAGCGCGAAACGCCACCTCGCCTCGTGCCCTCCCCTGCCGCTCGGGTCAACATGGAACGCCGGATCGTAGCGAAGTCGATCAAACGTCGCCAAAAAACACCCTGTTGCAGCTCCCTCCTGTTGCGGCCCCCCTCGGGCGCGCTATGCTGCGCTCACAATGCCCTTTGGCATGGGTGTCGGCGAGCTCGTCCTGATCCTCGTGATCGTCACCGTCGTGTTCGGCGCGACGAAGTTGCCCCAGCTAGGAGATGGGCTCGGGCGCGCTATCAAGAACTTCAAGCGCTCGATCGGATCGCTCAACGAGATCGAAGTGACTCCCCGGGTCCCGTCGGGGTCCGAAAAGAAATCGGATCAGGTCGTCGGCGGCGGCTCGGCGCAAACTAGCAACGCTGGCGCCGCGGCACCAGATCTTCCGGCGAAGTAGTCGCGTCGCGTCCCCGCGAATATTTCCGTCACATTTCGTGATGACGGAACGGTGGGCCAAGGTGACCCGTGCCTGGCCCTCAGCGCACGACGTGCAGTCAGTCAGATCTGGTGCGGGGGCGGCGGACTTCCGTTCGGTGCAGCGGGCACGGGGGGCGTACCCCCAAGCGCGGCCATGCCTCCCTGGATGATCTTCCGCAAACCCGCGACGGTCAGGCGTGGCGTCTTTTTCTCTTCTTCGAAGATGATTTGCGCCAGCGTGGCGGTGGTCAGGTCCGCCCGCGTCGTGTTGTCGACCACCTTCACGTCATCGCCTTCGCGAACCATCGCCGCGATGTGGTCCAGGGTCACGTACCGGCTGTCGCGCGTGTCGTAGAGTTTTCTGTTCGCGTAACGCTTGATAGTCCGTGCCGTCGTCATCGAGAAATTCTGTCATGCCCAAATTTTCTGGTCAATACTGTAAGATTCAAGACAGGAATGGATTTTGGTTCCGAATATTATCGTTTAATTTCAGTAACTTCCCAATTGTTTCTAAGGTTACCTGACATGGTGTGTCCACGGCTCCATCGGGCCTCCCGACGCGGGAGACCGCGAAGGCCTCGGGGTGCGCAGGTCGCCCCCACCTGGCTCGACTGGCCGGTCAGAGGTCGAAGCCGGCCGAGAGACAGGCGGATTTCTGAGACTGACTTCCGTCGGACGCCATCCCCGACGACGCGCTGCCGTCGCTGCTGTGCCCCGCCGGAGCGAACGCGACCTCGGCGGTGAGGAAGAGCTTCCACAGGCGAACCTTGGCCCCGGCGTACCACCGGTTGCGAAGGATGAGGTTCTGGTCGGGAAAGCGGAACTTCATGACCGCGCTCGGAGCGGGCCCACCCTGCGCGGGCGCGTCGACGAGGTTGCTCTTCGCGTCGATGAGCAGAAGGTTCCAACCGGCGAAGGGCTCGAGACGCACCGTCCCTCCGACGCCGAAGGCCTTCGAGAGGACCGCGTCGACGCCCCAGACGTCGAGGTCCACCTGGTCCGTCCCGACCAGGTCGGAGAAGGCGATCCGGACGGCCACCGACGGGAGCGGTGTGTCGTGGAACCCTTCCTGTAGAGCGATCTTTCCGTACGCCTGCAGCGCCCACATCCCGGACTGCAAAACGTTCACGGCCCCGGCGCCGAGCTCGATCGCCGGCACGGGATAGAACATGCCCTTGCGAACGAAGGCGCCCACCGTCGCGAGCGCCCCGGGCGGGCGCGACACCTTCGTGTTCAGCGGCTGAACGCCCTCGGTCCCGTCCCAGAACGAGTGGTTGTTGCTGATCTCGGTGAACCCCAGCTCCGCCGAGATCTGGACCCCCGCGAAGCCCAGCGTATCCGCGGGCGTCTGCAGGCGCGGGGCGACGGCCACCCCCAGCTCGGACATCAAGCTCCGGAAGCGCGCCGGCGCTTGTGGATCGAGGACCACGGTCGTTCCCCCGGTCGGCGAAGGCTTGAACCAGTCGCAGGCGCCGCTCGACGAATTGCAGAGGTTGGCGAGGCGCAGGTCGTTCCTGTCGGCGCGCGCGACGCCGACCCCGCTCCCGCCCACGGCGAGCCCGACGACGATGCCGAGCCAACGCGCCACGCCGCGCCCCCGCCCGACGATGGCGACGCGGGCGGGCCATCGTCGCTGACCTCGGCACCCCATCGCCCGCTACGGTACGGGTTCGCGGGAAACAGTGTCAAGGCGCTCGCGACCACGTGGCGAGCCGACGGTGGGGCTGGTAGGGTGCGGCGCGTGGGTCGGTTGACCTTGACTGTGCTGGCGTTCGCGCTGGCCGGTGCCGCCGCCGTGGCCGCGCTGGCGGTGCCGGCCATGCAACGACCGGCGGTGAGCGTCGGGCTCTGCGCGCTGCTGGCGGCAGGGTTGATCGATCTCTACCGTCGGCCGTTCGAGCGATTCGCCGGGCTGCGCTACCTGCACCGCGGCTCGAACCCGAGGCGCAGCCGCAATCTGCGGCGCGGGATGGTGGCGGCCCTGGCGGTCGGCGTCGGGGCGTTCGCGCTGTTCTTCGCCGCGCGCGGCAAGGTCCGCGCGCTCGAGACGGTGGGCGTCCTGATCGTGGTGGTGGCGGCCCTGACCTTCGTGGCGCTGTTGCTGCTGCGCCTCTTCTCGGTGTTCACGACGGTCTCGACCATGGGCGTGACCCTGGGAGTGCTGTCGTTGATCGTGGTGTTCGGCGTGACCAGCGGCTTTCAACGCGAGTTCCAGGACAAGGTGCTGGCGCTGAACGCGCACCTGATCGTGATCCCCTATGGGGACGTCGACGTCGACAGCCAGGAGGCCGACGAGATCGAGACGAAGCTGAAAGATCTACCCGGGGTGGTCCGGCGGGCGAAGTTCCTCTTCTCTGCCGGTGAGGTCATGGTGGGGACGGTCGGCGCGAACCTGAAAGGGATCGACCTCGGCCAGGGAGCGGACGACCTGCGGCGCACGCTGGTCGAAGGGAATGTCGAGGATCTGGCCCGTCCGGCCACCTGCTCGGTACCGGCCACGGCGGGCGGGGGGGGCGGGACCGCTCGGACGACCGTCCCCGCCACGGGACGGATTGCCCTCGGGGTCGAGCTGGCGCATCGAATCCATGCGAAGGTCGGCGACTGCGTGCCCATCATGATCCCCTTCAGCACGACGGGGGATGCCGCCCCACCCTCGTTTCTGTTCCGGGTGATCGGCCGCTTCCAGATGGGCTTCAACGAATACGACACCCGCCTGGCCTACGTCAGCCTCGACGACGCGCGGAAGCTGGCGGGCGTACGGCAGTCGGTCTTCGGGGTCGAGCTGCGCTTCGCGGACGCGTCGCAGGCCCTCACCCTGGTCGGCGAGGTCAAGCGCCGCCTGGGCGGCTCGTACCGGGTGGTCGACTGGCAGGAGCTGAACCACAACCTGTTCACGGCGCTCAAGACCCAGAAGGTCATCATCGCGCTGTTGCTGGTGCTCATCATCCTGGTGGCCGCGTTCAACATCATCGCGTCGCTCACCATGATCGTTCTGTCGAAGGTGCGGGAGATCGCGATCCTCGGCTCGATGGGCGCGCGCCCCTCGATGCTGGCGCAGCTGTTTCTGGTGGCGGGCACCAGCGTCGGCGCGGTGGGGACCGTCTTTGGCGTCGCGTGCGGCCTGCTGGTGTGCGCGCTGGCCCAGCTCTACGGCTATCCGCTCGATCCGAAGGTGTACCTGATCGGGCGGCTCCCGGTGCAGGTGTCTCCGCGCGAGATCGTCGCGGTCGCCGCCGCCACGCTGGCCATCTGCGTGCTGGCGACGCTCTACCCGTCGCTGCGCGCGAGCCACCTTCGCGCCGTGGACGGCCTGCGCCACACCTGAGCTCGGCGGCCGGGTCGGCGCCGACGTACGCTGGACCGCGGCTCAGAGCTTCGCGGCGGAGGGCGCCGACGGCGTTCCGGCGGCGGGAGGACCACCGGACGAG
>Ga0068853_100001204_pt1 | contig 18449 bp, 11 predicted proteins | sample KBSCornC32_FD_65655 | JGI IMG/M metagenome (GOLD analysis project Ga0068853, IMG submission 65655) | Corn rhizosphere microbial communities from Kellogg Biological Station, Michigan, USA - KBS Corn C3-2 | ecosystem: Host-associated > Plants > Roots > Rhizosphere > Soil ...
GCCACACGGCGACCGGCGTCGCTGCAAACACTTCGGCGAGTTTCGGGAAGGCCGAGCGTTCCGACACGATCACCATGCGCTCGCCCTTGGGCGAGGTCATTGGCACGGCGGCAGAGCCGAGGAACGCGCGCCACGGGAATTGCGGCGCCATGCCTTCAAGATCCTTGATCGGCATGGGGTTGTAGGTCTTCTCGGCATCGCGGCGATCGGCTGCCGGCCATGAGGCGACGGCCATGTCGTGCTCGAGCTTCATGATTGCGGCGGCGCGCGCATCGGCGTCGGTGGCGCCGGTGAAGGTGAGCATCTGGCCGAGATATTTCTGATATGCCGCGCGCGTGTCGGCAATCTCTTTGTCGTCGCGGAGGTAGTAGTCGCGATCCGGAAGCGCGAGGCCGGACTGATAGAGGTTCACCGAGTAGACATTCGGGTGCTTGTCATCGACGCCGAGATAGATGCCGAACGGGCCGTCCAAATTCAGTTTGACGTCGCCCATTTCGACGGCGACATCGGCGAGCGTCTGAATCTTGGCGATCTTATCGAGATCGGCTTGCGCATGGGCGAGCCCGATCTTCTCGAGCGCGGCCTGATCCATGAACGCGTTGTAGAGATCGCGGAGCTTGCGCTCTTCATCGGTTGGGGAGGCGTTCTTGTTGAGCGATGCGACGATATCCTTCAGCCGCTGCTCATTGACCTTGTCGACTTCGAGGTTCACGCCGGCATAGGAGCGGTCGGCGGGAATGACCGCCTTCTTCATCCAGTTGCCGTTGCCATAGAGGAAGAAGTCGTTACCCGGCGCGACGCTCTTGTCGACGAAGCTGAGATCGACGCCCCAGGGCGGCGTGGCCGGAGCGGCGGCATAGGCGGGAAGGGCAACCGAGCAAAGCGCGGCGATACGAAGCAACTTGATCATGTGGGATCCCCCGAGAGAAAAGAAAAAGGGCGCCGCGAGGTTTTCGCGGCGCCCTGTTGTGTCGATTACCAGAGATGAACGCGCTGGTCGGGTGCGAGGTAGTACTTGTCACCCTGTTTCACGCCGAACGCGTCGTACCATTCGTTCTGGTTACGCGTGGCGCCGATCGCGCGCTGCATCGGCGGGCTGTGCTCGTTGGAGAGCACCTGCTGACGCAGAGCGCCGTCACGCAGCTTGCCGCGCCAGATCTGGCCGAAGCCGAGATAGAAGCGCTGGTCGCCCGTGAAGCCATCGATCACCGGCGCCGGCTTGCCGCCGAGCGAGATGTGATAGGCCTTGAGCGCAATCGCGATGCCGGCGTTGTCGGCAACGTTCTCGCCCATCGTGAAGGCGCCGTTGACGTGCAGGCCGGGCAGCGGCTCGTAAGCGTCGTACTGCTTGCCGAGCATTCCGGTCTTGGTCTGGAACGTCTTCAGGTCCGCGTCGGTCCACCAGTTCTGGAACACGCCGTCGGCGTCGAACTTGGCGCCCTGATCGTCGAAGCCATGGCTGATCTCGTGGCCGATGACGGCACCGATGCCGCCATAGTTCACCGCATCATCAGCATTGGGATCGAAGAACGGCGGCTGCATGATCGCGGCCGGGAACACGATCTCGTTCCACTGCGAATTGTTGTAGGCGTTCACCGTCGGCGGCGACATGCCCCATTCGGTCTTGTCGGTCGGCTGATCGATACGCTTGGCCTGGCGGTCCCACTCATACTGGTTGGAGTGGTGGATGTTGCCGACGAGGTCGTCACGCTTGATCACGAGCGGCGAGTAATCGCGCCACGTGTCGGGATAGCCGATCTTGATCGTGAACTTGTGGATCTTCTCTTCGGCCTTGGCCTTGGTCTCGGCGCTCATCCAGTCGAGCGTCTGGATGTCCGCTTCATAGGCCTTGAGCAGGTTGTGCACGAGCTCAAGCGCCTTCGCCTTGGCTTCCGGCGGGAAGTACTTGGCGACATAGACCTTGCCCAGCGCTTCTCCCATCCGATTGTCGACCAGATGCGCCGCGCGCGCGCCACGCGCGAGCTGCTGCGACGTGCCTTGCAGCGTGGTGCCGTAGAACGCGAAGTCTTCGTTATCGACGGTGGATGGCAGGTAGGCCGCATAGGTGTGGAGATAGTGGAGGGTCAGGTAATCCTTCCACACCGCCACTGGCGTTGCCGCGAAGATTTCTGCCAGCTTCGGGAAGGCGCTCTTTTCGCCGACGACGACCTGGTGGTTGTCGTCGAGCTTGAGACCGGTCTTCGAGAACAGGGCGCCCCACGGCATCTTCGGCGCGAGCTTCTTTAGATCGCCGAACGACATCGGGTTGTAGATCTTATCGACGTCACGGCGGTCGGCATTCGCCCAATCCGCTTCGGCCATCTTGTATTCGAGGTCATAAACGGCCTGTGCACGCTTCTCGCCGTCCTTGACGCCAGCCAACGCGAACATCGCGACCATGTGCTTTTTGTACGCGTCGCGGGTCTTGGCGAGTTCAGCGTCGTCCTTCAGATAGTAGTCGCGATCCGGCATGCCGAGGCCGCCCTGACCGAGTTCGATGTCATACGCGTTCGGATTCTTGGCATTGATGCCGATGCCGAAGCCGACGGGGCTGTCGAGCTGAAGCGCCGGGTCGCCCATCGCGGCGGCGACGTCTTCATGCGTCTTCAGATGTGCGATCATGTCGAGATCAGGCTTGGCGCCGGCCATGCCCTTCGCGTCGAGCGCCTTCTGATCGACAAAGCCGTCGTACAGATCGCGGAGCTTCTTCTCTTCGTCGGTCAGCTGGTCATATGGCTTAGCATCGAGCGATGCCGCGATTTCCTGCATGCGCTTTTCGCTGAGGATGCGCAGGTTCTGGAACGAACCCGTCGAGCTGCGATCCGGCGGGATCTCGGCGGTCTTGTACCAGGTGCCGCTGGCGTACATGAAGAAGTCGTCGCCAGGCTTCACCGACTTGTCCATCGCGGCGGTGTCGAAACCCCACGTGCCATATTCCGTCTTGCCGGCGCCATAGGCTGCCGTGATCGCAACGCTCGCGGTCATCAGACCGGCGAGCGCAATCAAACTCCGTCGCATCAAGTGTCTCCGTTGGATAGGGCGCGGATGCGCACCCCGATTTGGCAACAATACCTAAGGTTATCACAGAGCGAGACAAGTCACGCCCTCGCGAGCATGGCGGCTTTGCACACAGGGAATGGTTCGTTACGTCCGCTGCGGGCAGGGCGTAATCTTATGTCCCATTTACCAAGCGGATGCGCTATTCGCCTTTGAATTTTGCCGGGCGCTTTTGCAGGAACGCGGTGACGCCCTCGACGAAATCCTTTGTACGGCCGGCGCGCTGCTGCGACTGGCGCTCCATATCTATCTGTTGTTCGAAGGTGTTATGCGGGCTTTCCCAATAGAGGCGGCGGACCAGCGCCAGCGAGTGCGGACCTTCGGCAAGGCGGGCGGCAAGCTTCAGCGCTTCTTCCATTAAAACGGCGTCATCGAACACGCGGTTGATGAGACCCCATTCCAGTGCGGTCTCAGCCGGCAGTTTTTCCGCGAGCAGCGACAACTCACGCGCGCGGGCCAGACCGACGAGACGCGGCAACAGCCATGTCGATCCACCATCCGGGACGAGACCGATGCGTGCAAACGCCTGAAGGAAATAGGCGGAACGTCCCGCGGTGATCAGGTCGCCCATCAGCGCAATGCTCATGCCGATACCCGCCGCAGCGCCGTTCACGGCGGTGACGATCGGCAAACGGCAGTCGCGCAGCTTGCGAAGCATCGGGTGATACGCTGTCTCAAGCGCGTCGCCGGCATTGCGTTCGCCCGAACGGCCGTTCTGCGTTTCGGCTAGGTTAGCGCCCGAGCAGAAGCCGCGGCCTTCTCCGGTTATGACGATTGCGCGGAATCCGTTCTCGGCTTTGTCGATGAAGGTGAGGGCGTCTGCCATGCCGTGCACCATCGACACGGATGCTGCATTCAACGCTTCAGGATGGTTCAGCGTCATCACGGCAACGTTGCCATGTGCGGTAACGTAGACACGTTCGAAATCGGTTCTCATGGCGGCCTCGATGTTTGATCGGGGCCAGCATAGCGCGGATCGAAACGGTTGGTAGTGGGGAGTTTGCCGTTACGCTGCGTTAGTTTCGACAGCGCCTGGTTCGTCTTCCGCGACGACGCGATTGCGGCCCGTCTTCTTCGCGCGATAGAGGCAGGAGTCGGAACGCTGGATCAACGATGTCGGTGTATCGCCGTCGTTGAACGCAGCCACACCGAGAGAAATCGTAATCGTGCCGAGAACGTCACCCGTCGATTTCTTGACCAGCTTTTTGGTCTCGACCGAGCTGCGCAACTGGTCGGCCACAGCGGCAGCATTATCGAGAGTCGTGCGCCGCAGAATCACTGCGAACTCTTCGCCACCGAAGCGCGCGAGGGTATCACGGCCCTTGATGTTCTCGCCCATGCATCCGGCGACAAGGCGCAACACCTGGTCACCGGTCTGGTGGCCCCATGTGTCGTTGAAGCGCTTGAAGTGGTCGATATCGCACATCAGTAATGCCATCGGCTCGCCACTTTCGCGCGCATCTTCCAAAGCTGCTGCGAGTTCTGCGTCGAATGCCTTGCGGTTTGCGACACCGGTCAGGCTGTCAGTCAGACTTTCGCGGCGGACGTCCGCGAGTTGCGCTTTCAGATTGTTGACCTGCTGGGAAGATGTCTGAAGTTCTTCCTCGAGTGTCTTGGTGCGTTGCTCCATCGTCTGCGTTGCGGCGATGAGGGAATCTACGAAGCGGCGCAGCTCGGCGGGAGACTGTCCGCTGCCGAGTTCACCGCTGGCGCGAGACAGGGTGCGACCGTAGTCGCCGGCATCACGGCCTGCGGCCTCCAATTTCTCCAAGACATCATTCAACGTAGCCGTCGCTGTAGCGCTGGCGTTGTCGAGTGCGTGCATCGTGCGCGCGGACGACAGGCAGCGGCTGCGCAGATCGTCGAGGACTGCGCTCGTGAAGGGCTGGCGCGCAGAGATGAGCGCATCGAGCGCTTTGCCGAGGCCGGGGTTATTTCCAGATGCGTAAGTGTAGAAGAGTTCGAAGTTGTCGGGCGTCGGCAGCACGCCACACTCGCTCATGAGGGCGAGGGCGGTTTTGGCCAAAGCTTGCTCTCGTTCCTGCTGATACAAATCTTTCCCCGGCGGCGCTCTTGAGCCCTGTTACAGCGAGTTTGCAGGGTGGGTCGTAAGAAACGGTTAACTGCGCCATTGCTGGCATTCGCGAACCTTGATTTACTTGACAAATAATCATTGGGACGAACGCAAAGGATACTTCCATGAGCGCGCAGGCAAAGCCGATGGCGGACGATTTCGAAGCGCGGATGCGCGATGTGCTGGCGCGCCAAAAGCGCGCGAACATCAAGGATGGTCCACCGAGCGCTGAGAGGCGCATCGAATGGCTCGACCGCGCGATCGATATCGTGATCGGTCACAAGGACGCCATCGCCGAAGCGCTGCGCGAAGACTTCGGACATCGCTCGGTGCAGGCGTCGCTATTCACGGACGCCGCTGGGGCGATCGGTCCGCTGAAGCATGCGAAAGCGCATGTGAAGACCTGGATGAAGCGCGAGAAGCGCAAGGTGAGTCCTGCGATCCTCGGACTGTTCGGCGCGAAGGCGTATGTCGATTATCAGCCGAAGGGCGTCGTCGGCGTGATCAGCCCATGGAATTTCCCGGTGAACCTGACCTTCACGCCGCTCGCCGGCATTTTCGCCGCAGGCAACCGCGTGATGATCAAGCCCAGCGAGTTCACGCCTCGCACCTCAGAACTGATGGAGCGCATGTTCTCGTCGGCATTCGATGAAACCGAAGTTGCTGTGTTTAACGGCGGACCGGAAGTCGGCGCCGCGTTCTCCAAGCTCGCCTTCGATCACCTGCTGTTCACTGGCGCGACCTCGATTGCTTATCACGTGCAGCGCGCGGCGGCGGAGAACCTCGTGCCGACAACGCTAGAGCTTGGCGGCAAGTCGCCCGTGATCGTCAGCAAGACCGCGGATATGGCGCTCACGGCGAAGCGCGTGATGATGGGCAAGACGCTCAATGCCGGCCAGATCTGTCTGGCGCCGGACTATGTGATGGTGCCGAAGGACAAGGCCGCGGAGTTCGTCGGCGCTGTGACGAGCGCGGTTAACACCATGTTCCCGACCATCAAGGAGAACCCGGACTACACCTCGGTGATCAACCAGCGACATTACGATCGCCTGATGGGCTATCTCGACGACGCGCGCGCGAAGGGCGCGGAGATCGTGGAGATCAATCCGGCGAAGGAGAACTTCACCCAGCAGCCATTCCACAAGATCCCGCCAACGCTGGTCCTCAATCCGACCGACGACATGAAGATCATGAAGGAAGAGATCTTCGGGCCGTTGCTGCCGGTGAAGACGTACGAGAATGTCGAAGAGGCGATCGGTTACGTGAACGATCACGACCGTCCGCTCGGTCTCTATTACTTCGGCTCGGACGCGGCGGAGCAGGACAAGGTGTTGACGCGCACGACATCCGGCGGCGTATCCGTCAACGACACGATCATGCATGTGTCGATGGAGGATTTGCCGTTCGGCGGCGTCGGGCCGTCAGGCATGGGCTCGTATCACGGCATCGACGGCTTTCGCACGTTCAGCCATGCGAAAGCCGTCTTCAAGCAGGTGAACTCCGACATCACGGCGATGATGCGTCCGCCATATGGGCCGAAGTTCGCCAAGATGATTTCGGACGGTTTGAAGCGCTGACGCCTAGTAGGTGTGCGGCTTCTTCGCGTCGCCGCTTTTGACCTTCTTTTCAGCCTCTTTGACGAGGTGGCTGTCAGGCTTTGGCTGTTTCGTCTTGCGTTCTTCCGGCGCGCCGATAGCGCCCGGCGAGAACGACGGCGCGTCGCTCGCGGGGAAAGAGTCTTCAGACTGATTGTTGACGGAATTCGGCTTGCTATGGGTCAAGCCGTCCGCTTCGCGTTTCGGTTTGTCGGTCATGTCGCAAGTTTCCTCAACGTTCAAAGAGGAAACTCGCGAGTCAGATGGGCGGTTCCCTAGGACTCCGCCACGTCTTTCTTTTTGGCGCGAGGCGCGGCTTTTTCCGGCGCAGGCGGCAACTTCACCGGACGCAGCAGGAATGCGGGAAGCTGACTGCGCGCATCGCGGGTGTCGTCTTCCTGCTGATGACGCTGCGGCTTCTGGTTCTGATGTTGCGGCTTCGGCGCGTGCTGTTTCTGACGATGATCGTTGCGGTGATCATGCCGCGGCGCGGAATGCGTGTGCGGGGCAGGTTGCGCCGGGGCGGCTGCTGGAGCAGCAACAGGTTGCGGCGTTGGAGCCGTCGGCTCCATTGCGGCGACCTGGCCGTGCGGCTTTACCGGATAAGAACGTTCGCGATCGCGGCTGTTGCCGCGGCCACCGCGGGACTTGCCGCGATCACGGCCACCACGATCGTCGCGCGGCGGGCGTGCTTGGGTCGCTTCCGCAAGACCTTCGAGCGTGCGCGCGGGGATCTTGTTGCCGGTCAGCTTCTGGATCGCATCGACGTATTTCTCGTCGCGCGGCGAGACCAGCATGTAGGTGTGACCGGAACGTCCGGCGCGGCCGGTGCGGCCGATGCGGTGCACGTAGTCGTCCGGATGGAACGGCGCGTCGTAATTGAAGACGTGACCAACCGACGGAATGTCGAGACCGCGGGCCGCAACGTCGCTGGCAACCAGGATATCGACCGAGCCATTGCGGAAGCCGTCCAATGTCCGTGTACGGACGGACTGGTCCAGATCGCCATGCAGCGGCGACGCATTGAAGCCGTGCTTCTGGAGCGACTTGGCGACGATATCGACATCCGTCTTGCGATTGCAGAACACGATCGCGTTCTTGACGTTGTTGTCGCGGATCAGGCGACGTAGCGCTTCGCGCTTCGCCCAGTCGTTCGCGGGGACGTTGATCAGCTCCTGCGTGATGTTCGCTGCCGTCGTCGCGGGACGTGCAACTTCAATGCGCACGGGCGCGTGCAGGAACTTCTCCGTCAGCCGCTGAATTTCGGGCGGCATGGTCGCGGAGTAGAACAGGGTTTGGCGCGTGAACGGCAGCTTCTTGCAGATTTCCTCGACGTCGGGGATGAAACCCATGTCGAGCATGCGGTCGGCTTCGTCGACGACCAATATCTGAACCTGACCGAGCAGCAGCTTGCCGCGCGAGAAATGATCCATCAGACGGCCGGGCGTCGCGATCAGCACGTCCACGCCGCGATCGAGCTTGCGATCCTGATCCTCGAACGATGTTCCGCCAATGAGTAGGGCCATCGAGAGTTTGTTGTACTTGCCGTACTTCTCGAAGCTCTCCGCCACCTGCGCCGCGAGTTCGCGGGTCGGTTCCAGAATGAGCGAACGCGGCATGCGCGCCTTGGCGCGGCCACGCGCCAGAAGCTCGATCATCGGGAGCGTGAAGCTCGCCGTCTTGCCGGTGCCGGTCTGGGCGATGCCGATAATGTCCTTGCGCTGGAGCACATGAGGAATGCTCTGGGCCTGGATCGGTGTCGGGATCGTGTAGCCGCTCTGCTCAACCGCCTTCAGGAGGTCGGGGGACAGCCCGAGGTCAGCAAAAGTCGGGCCCTTTGGCGCCGGCTCAGCAACTTCCGGAGCCAGGGCTACTTCTTCTTGCAACAATGTTTCGTTTTTGTTTTGCGATTTTTCATCGCCCAGCATCTCTGCCGGTTTGTCGTCGAGAGGGGCCGAAAGGCTAGCTTCAACAACACCGGCTTCCGCGCCGGTACTCGTCACGTTCGTCATGCGCTCCTAAACGGGCGCAGATAACGCGCCCAACGGTCTGCCCGTATTGGCGACCGATTCCTATATCGAACCGGTATATGGGTAAGCCCCATCCATAAGTCAACCTTTGGGAATCGTTGACCGCGCGCCATGGCGCAAGTCACGCTCCGCGCCTCAAGCGAGGGGCGGAAAATGAGCGGAGATCTGGTTCGGGCGCTGTCGCGCGTCGTGGCGCTGACGCTGATTGCGGTCGCGTTCTGGTTCATTGGCAAATACCACTATGCCCAACCGACAGTGCTTGGCCCGGACGCGCCAGCGACGGAGTTCTCGGCAGGCCGCGCCGAAGCGGTGCTCGCCCGCGTGCTCGGCCCCGAAATCCCACACCCAGTATCGAGCGATGAGAACGCAAACGTCCGCGCGCGCATCCAGAAGGAGTTCGCGGCGCTTGGCGTGAAGACATCGACCTATAAGGCGTTCACCTGCAACGCGTGGCGCGGCTTCCGCTTCATCCCGTGTGCCACGGTCACCGACATCATCGGTGAAGTCGTACCGGGCGAGGGTAAGGCGATCGTTCTGCTCGCGCATTACGACTCCGTGCCTGCGGGCCCCGGCGCATCGGACGACGAGTCCGGCACGTCCATCGTTTTGGAAACCGCTCGCGCATTGAAAGCACGCGGCGGCAAAAGCATGCATCCGGTGATCGCGGTCATCACTGATGGCGAAGAGGCAGGCCTTCTCGGCGCGCAAGCATTTCTGGAAAACCCTGCGCTGAAAGCACGTGTCGGCGCGGTCGTGAATGTCGAAGCCCGCGGCACGCGTGGGCGCAGTCTGCTGTTCCAGACGAGCCCGGGCGATTCAAAGCTGATCGATCTCTATGCGCAGAACCTGCCGTTCTATGCGACGAGTTCGCTATACGCGGAAATCTACCGCCTGTTGCCGAACGACACCGACCTGACCCTTTTCATCAAGCAGGGCTTCACGTCGTTCAATTTCGCGTTCTCGGAAAACGTCGCGGACTATCACACGCCGTTCGACCGCCGCGACAACCTCGATCCACTGACCTTGCAGGAGCAGGGCAGCAATATGCTCGGCATCGCGTCGGCGCTCGAACAAACGGACTATGAGAGCCTAAAAGGCGCTGACGATGTCTATCTCGACATCTTCGGCCAATGGCTGCCGCGCATGCCGAAGAGCTGGGCGCTGCCGCTCGCGCTTCTGACCTTTGTGCTGATGCTCGCTGCCGCGTTCCGTGCGCGCCTGCCGGAAGCCCGGATGCGGGATTGGGTTGTCGCGCTGCTGATACCGCCAGCTCTATTGATCATGTGCGTCGCTGCCGGGTTTGGCGCGCATATGCTCGCGCAGGCGATTTCGGGTCATGACGATCCTTCCTACGCCTATCCCATCGCGTTGCGCGAAGGTCTGGGTTTTGGCGTACTTGCAGCAGCGCTGCTCGCGGCGCGCGTGGCGATCCCACAGCTTGCCGCCTATTCGGTCTGGCTCTGGTTCGCGTTTCTGAGTGTAGTTGCTGCGTTCTTTGTTCCGGGCATCAGCCCATACTTCCTGTTCCCATCGCTGCTGGCAGCGCTTGCCGCTCTGATGATCGTGATAGTTCCCGGTGCGCCGCGGGGCCGCACAGTATGGATGTTCGTGCCTGCCGCGATCGTCGCACTATCGATCTGGATGCCGCTGGTTGCGACGGGTGAGACGTTGATGGGGCTGAAGCTCCATGAGCTTTTCACCGTGACGGCAGCGTTCGCGGGGATGACTCTTATTCCCTACGCCAGCGTGCCTGCGATGCAGCGCGGAGCATGGATGACGATTTTCCTAGCGGCAATTGGCGGTGCTTTGATCGCAACGGTGATCGCAGGGCTTCAGCCCGCGTATAGCAGGACGCAGGCGCAGGATCTGAGCATCCGCTATATCGAAAACGCGAACGCGAAAGAGGCGAAGTGGGGGCTGGACGCAGACGAACCACTGCTGCCGTCGATGCGTGAAGCCGCCGGCTTCTCGGAAACGCCGGAGGCGGTTCTGCCGGAGCCGTTTGGAAAGAACTACGCTGCTCCCGCGGGCGCAAAGCGGTTTCCATCGCCGGGCGCAAAGATCGTTTCCGATGACATCGTCGCCGGAGCGCATCGCGTCACCATCGCGCTTCAGGGTTCTGCGCTGGCATCGACCATGCTGCTGGTCATTCCAAAGGCTGCGCAGTTAAGCGAGATCAACATTCATGGCGAACATCTAGTGCCGCCCAAGGGCGACAGCGGAGATACGTTGCTGCTCTGCCGGTCGCGCGATTGCGCGACCGAGACGGTCGGGCTCGAATTCAGATCGCGCAAAGCCGTGGCGCTTTCGTTGATCGAGGATCGATATGGTTTGCCGCCGTTTGCGGCAAAGCTCATAGCGGCACGGCCCAAGACCGCGATCCCGACACAGAACGGCGATATCGTCGTGCTCGTGAATACGATCAGGATCGCAGCGAAATAACGTGTGTCTTAGACATCCACTGTCTGTGCCGCGAACTGCGCGTTTTCCTGAATGTATTGGAAGCGCAGCTCCGGCTTCTTGCCCATCAGTTGTTCGACGAGGTTTTCCGTTTTCTTCCGTTCGGAATCAGCGATCTCGACGCGCACCATGGTGCGATGGCCGGGACGCATAGTCGTTTCTTTCAGCTGTGCCGGCATCATTTCGCCGAGGCCTTTGAAGCGTGAGACTTCGACCTTCGCGTTCGATTTGAATTGCGTCTTGAGGATGCGGTCGCGGTCCGCGTCGTCGCGCGCATAGACGATCGTGCCGCCATGGCTGAGGCGATAGAGCGGGGGTAGGGCGAGATAGAGGTGCCCATTGGCTATCAACTGCGGCATCTCGCGATAGAAGAACGTCAGCAGGAGTGATGCGATATGCGCACCGTCCACGTCGGCGTCGGTCATGATAATGATCCGCTCATAACGCAAATCTTCGTCGCGATACTTTGAGCCCGCACCAGAACCCAATGCCTGCACGAGATCGGCGAGCTCCTGGTTCTGCTGGAGCTTGCCCGCGCCTGCGCTCGCGACGTTCAGGATTTTGCCGCGCAGAGGCAGGATCGCCTGTGTCGCGCGATCGCGCGCCTGTTTCGCAGAACCACCAGCGCTGTCGCCTTCGACAAGGAATATCTCGGTACCTTCAGCCGCATCGCGCGAGCAATCGGCGAGTTTGCCGGGGAGGCGGAGCTTGCGCGTCGCGGATTTGCGCGCCGTCTCCTTTTCTTGCCGCTTCTTGAGGCGGTCTTCGGCCTGATCGATGACGAATTCGAGGAGCTTGTTCGCTTCTTGCGGATTTTCCGCGAGCCAATGATCGAAGTGATCTTTGACCACGTTTTCGACCAGACGCTGTGCATCCGGCGTCGAGAGCTTGTCCTTCGTCTGGCCTTGGAACTCCGGATCGCGGATGAACACCGACAACACGGCGCATGCTCCTGACATCACATCGTCGGCGGTCACAAGCGCAGTCTTGCGATTGCCTTCGCCATGCGTACGCAACGCCTTGGTCAACGCATTGCGTAGGCCTTGCTCGTGCGTGCCGCCCTGTGAGGTTGGGATCGTGTTGCAATAGGAGTGCACAAATGGATCGATCTGTGGCGTCCATACCACGGACCATTCGACCGCACCTTTGCCGTCGCGGTTTTCGGTACGGCCGGAGAAGGCGCGCTGCGTGACCGTGCGATTGTTTCCGATCTCGCTCGCGAGAAAATCTGCAAGACCGCCCGGGAATTTCAGCGTGTCTTCGGCCGGCGTTTCGCCTTTGATTAGCGACGGATCGCATTTCCAGCGGATTTCGACGCCGCGGAATAGATAGGCCTTCGACTTGACCATGCGGTAGAGACGCGCGGCGGAGAAATGCGTGTCCTTGCCGAAGATCTGCGCATCGGGATGGAACGACACCGTCGTGCCACGCCGGTTCACCGCGCCGGTGTCTTTCAGCTTCGAGACTGGCTTGCCGCGTTCGAACCGCATCGTGTGCGCGCGCTTGTCCCGCGCGACCTCGACTTCCATCCAGTCGGACAGCGCGTTCACGACGGACGAACCCACACCGTGCAGACCACCGGAGGTGTCATAGACCTTGCCGCCGAACTTTCCGCCTGAATGCAGCGTGGTCATGATGACCTCGAGCGCGGACTTGTTCTTGAATTTGGGATGTGGGTCGATCGGGATGCCACGGCCGTTGTCGTGGATCTTGATCACATCGTCGACGTCGAGTTCAACTTCGATGCGGTTCGCAAACCCTGCGACGGCTTCGTCCATCGCGTTGTCGAGAATTTCCGCGGCCAAATGATGCAGCGCGCTCTCATCCGTACCGCCAATGTACATGCCGGGGCGGCGGCGAACGGGCTCCAGCCCCTCAAGAACCTCGATGTCCTTGGCGGTGTAGCCCTTCGAAGAGGCGGGGGAAGCGTCAAACAGGTCAGGAGACTTGGCCATCGTGCTTTCAGGTGCGGATTTTCGCGATTCGCGGACGCGTCAGGTTAACGAAACCTTGCCGTTTACGCATCGTTTGTCATCGTTCTCATTCGTGTACACGGAAGGTCTCCGTTAACACGCTGTGTGTATAGAAGGCAGCGTGAACACGCACGCACATACGCCGATGCCGGATGTCGCAGTTCCGAAGGAGGATCTGCGCGATACCGATGCGCGTCTGAAGCAGATTGTCGCGAGCCTTCCGGCTTCGATTATCTACAACCCGTTGATGACGGTTTTCGCGGCGGCTCCGTTTGTGTTCGGCGCGGATTCGTTCGGGCATGTGTCATGGCTCAGCATCGCGCTGGCGGTCGGTGTTCAGTGTCTGACCTCCGCCGCGACGCGCGTGATTTACATCGCCAATCGCGACAAGGTGCGCGATCTGCACAAGACGCAGCGCGATCTACTGATCCAGCAGGTCGTTTATTCCGCCGGTTGCGGAACTCTTGGCTGGTTCTATTGGTGCGACGGCAATGCCGTAAACAATATCTACGTTGCGTTGTTGATGGTCTGCGTGCTGTGGGCTGGCGCATTCACGCGCGCAGCACACCGCCAGATCATGACGGTGGGAACAGTTACAGCCAGCGCTGTGTTTATCGCCCGGTTCGCTATCGCCCCCGGCACCGTCGCGCACGTTACCGCTGTCCTTACGGTGCTCTGGCTGGGCTACATCCTTCTGATGGGCGCAACCGCCCGCAAACGCGTCGATGAAATGCTGGCCGTGCGTTTTGCCAACGAAGATCTGACCGATGCGCTGCGGGTTGCGCGCGACGATGCGCTGCGCAAGCGTTTCGAAGCTGAAGCCGCGAACGCGTCGAAGACGATCTTCCTCGCGAATATGAGCCATGAGCTTCGCACGCCGCTGAACGCCATTCTGGGCTTCTCCGATATCATTGCCGAACAGTCATTCGGTCCCGCGATCGATCGTTACCGCGAATATGCGCGCGACATTCACAATTCCGGCGCACATCTGCTCAGCCTGATCAACGATCTTCTCGATGTTGCCAAGATCGAAGCCGGCAAGATGGAGATCGATCCGCAACCGCTCGATCCGCTGCCGTTGCTGGAGAGTGTGCGCCGGCTCATGGGCTCGCGTGCGCTTGCCAAGGGGCAGACGCTCGATTTCCGCGAGGCCGAAAATCTGCCGCCGCTGGTCGCCGATCCGCGCGCGTTCAAGCAGATCGTGCTCAATCTTGTGACCAATGCGGTGAAATACACGCCGAACGGCGGCCATATCGTGGTCGATTGCGGCGCAGCGGATGATGGCGGCTTTGTCGTGACCGTTGAAGATAACGGCCCGGGCATCCGCAAAGAGAAGCTGACAAAGATCTTCAAGCCCTTCAGCCAGGTCGATAACCGCTACGACAGCAATGGCGGCGGCACGGGTCTCGGCCTCGCCCTGGTACAGGGTCTCGCGCAGTTGCACGGCGGCATGGCGTCGATCGAAAGTGAAGTAGACATCGGAACCAAGGTTACGGTTTATTTTCCGCTAACGCCGCTCACGCTTCAGGCGCAGCACTCCGCGCTGCGTACGGCAGCGCACTGAAGCCGCGCCAGCCTTTCTCAGTAAATTTTAACGCTCCGCTCGTACTGTTCTGCCTGCCCGAACACGGTGGGGCAGGGTAAACGAGGGATTGGCCAGTGGGCTTTGGCAAACGCTTGCGCGTACAACGAAGCGCAGACGTCCGCGTGCTGAAAGCGCAGCTGGACCTCACAGCCGAAGCGCTGCGCGCGCAACGCTTCTCAGCGCCCATCTGGGCGTTCGTAATTGCCATGTTGGCATCCAACGAAGTTGGCCTCGTGGGCAACCAGCCGATGCTACGCGCGCTGGCGATGCCGGTGATCCTCGCGGGCACGATGGTTCTGCTTTCGCATTTCGTCTCGTTCTACAAGCAAGACACTTCCGGCGCCGTTGGTTACGAGCGCACGCGCGGCTGGTTTAGCCGCATGGTCGGTCTGCAGATCGCGGTGAGCGCGGTTTGGGGATTGATGCCGTGGCTATTGTGGGACAGCCATAGCGATCTCAATCACGTTTTTCTTGCCGCGGCCACGATTTCGATCCTTGCCGGTCTCGTTGTCAGCCGCGCAAGTCACATGGACATGTTCCTCGCGAGTCTCATACCGTTCACAGTGATGGCGGCTTTACGCTTTGCGTTCGGCAATTCGATGCTCGACTACGGAACGGCGATCGTAATCCCGCTCGTTGCGGTGCAGCTGTTCTATGACGGTGGCCGCATGATGCACCGCCTCGACGAGGACTCCCGCCTGCGCTTCCAGGTCGAAGATCTTGCGCGCGAATTGGAAGAAACCCGCGACGACGCGCTGCGCAAGCGGTTCGAGGCGGAAACGGCGAATGCATCCAAAACAGCATTCCTTGCTAATATGAGCCACGAACTCCGCACGCCGCTGAACGCCATTCTCGGCTTCTCCGAAATCATCGCGCAGGAGTGCTTCGGCCCTACGGGCTCGCCGCGTTACAAGGAATACGCTGGCGACATTCATTCTTCTGGCGCGCATCTGCTCAGTCTGATCAACGATCTTCTCGACGTCGCCAAGATCGAAGCCGGCAAAATGGAAATCCAGCCGGAACCACTGGAAGCCAAGCGCACGTTCGATCTCGCGCTGAAACTCATCTCCGCCAAGGCGCGTGAGCGTCGTCAGACCCTATCGATTACGGTCGATCCTTCCGCGCCGCCTTTGTTCGCAGACGAGCGCGCGCTAAAGCAAATCCTGATCAATCTCGTGTCCAACGCGGTGAAGTTCACGCCGGAGGGCGGGCATATCGAAGTTCTCGGAACAGTCGCGCGTGGAGGCGGCTTCCAGATCTCCGTGCAGGACAACGGTCCAGGCATTCCGCGCGAGAAGCTCGACCGCATCTTCACGCCGTTCAACCAGGTCGACAACCGCTACGACCGTCAGGCTGGCGGCACAGGCCTTGGCCTCGCACTCATCCGCGGTCTTGCGGAGCTCCATGGAGGCCGCGCGTGGCTCGAGAGCGAACCGGGCAAGGGCTGCTGTGCCTATGTAGTTCTGCCACTCGAAGGTGAGCGCGTGCCCGAACCCGTCGAAGCAGCCGCCTAAGCGCCGCTTACGGGCTCAGTTCGAAAATCGTTCCCGCTGCCGTCACCGGGCCGCCTTGCGAGGTGATGCCGAACAGGTTTCCGCGATTCAGCGTCAGCGTGCCCATTGGCAAGCGGCCGTCGCCACAGTTTTTCTGTGAACAGAAATCATAGAGCTTTATGACCTTCGTTCCGTTGAACCGATAGGCGGTGCCACCGCCGACGCCGCCTTCACCTGTGCCGCCGAGCGCGTTCATGCCGTAAATATTCCTACGGCCGTCCTGGATCAGTCCGCCCGATGGCGCGTATCCGTCCTTGCAATTGCCGGCGCAGAAGACGTGCAAGATGCTTTCGTCCCAGCTGTCACCATTCGGCGTCAGCTCGAATATCGCGCCGCCTTCGGAGCCATTTGCGTTTTCGGTCGTGCCCAGGATCTCGCCGGCAGATGTCATCACGAGGGCGCCCACCGGGCCTTCGCCGTCAGCGCAATTCGAACAAAAGGTGTGAATGATCTTCTGCGTCATAGGCCCGCTGCCAAAGGTTGGCGACAACTCATACACAACACCACCGCTGTTCGCCGTGCCAGCGCTGCCAAAGAGGTTGCCTGCATCATCGACGAGAATCTCGCCGGACGGCTCTTCACCGTCGCTGCAGCTCGATTGCGCGCAGAAGGCGTAAAGCGTCGAAAGCGTCCACGATTTGCCAACGGGTGTCAGCGAAAACGCCGTGCCGTGATCGTTCGCGCCGCCGCTCGCGGTCGTGCCGAACAATGATGATACGCCGTCATAAAGTGCGCCTGAATTTCTTCCCGCGTAACTTAACGCAGACACTACCGTATTGCCGTCGCCGTCCTGGGTGCAGAAATCGTGAAGCACCTTCAGCTTGTTCTTTGCCGGTGAGAACCGGAACACAGTCCCGCAATCGTGTGCGCCGCCGCCCGCGCTTGTGCCGTAGATATTTCCGTTCACATCGGCGATGAGGCCTGCGAGCGGGAACGAGGCGTCTTCGCAGGAGAAGCAGAAGTCGTGCAGGACCTTGAAGGTGTAACTCGCGTGGCTTCGTTCCAGCTCAAAGATGACGCCGTTGTTGTGTGTGCCCCCGGTCTCGGTAACGCCGAAGAGATTGCCCTTCGCGTCCGCGACCAGACCTGCCGTTGGAAAGCTTCCGTCCGCGCAATCACCGACCGTGCAGAAATTGTGGAGCAGAGTGTAATGCAAAGGCTTCGCTTGCGTACTTGCGGGCAGAAGCAAGGCGATTGCGAGCGTGCAGACAGACAGAAACTTCATGGCGGTCCCCAAAGCTGCCGGTGATGCTGCGCGGGGAGTATGACGGTTTTGGTGCGGCTCGCCAGTTGGGCGCTGGCGCAGAAGCCATGCAAAAAGGGCACGGCTTTCACCGCGCCCCTTGTTTCGCTTGGGAAGGTTTTTCGATTTACACCGAATAGTACATCTTGAACTCGATCGGATGCGGCGTGTGCTCGAAGGCGTGCACTTCGCTCATCTTGAGTTCGATGTAGCTGTCGATGAAGTCGTCATTGAAGACGCCGCCCTTCTTAAGGAACGCGCGGTCCTTGTCGAGATTGTCCAGCGCTTCGCGGAGCGAGCCGCAAACCGTCGGGATTTCCTTCAGCTCTTCCGGCGGCAGGGCATAAAGATCCTTATCCATCGGATCGCCCGGATGGATCTTGTTCTCGATGCCATCGAGACCGGCCATCAACAGCGCCGCATAGGCAAGATATGGGTTCGCGCCCGGATCGGGGAAGCGGACTTCGATGCGTTTGCCGTTCGGCGAGGCCGAGAACGGAATGCGGCACGACGCCGAGCGATTGCGCGACGAATAGGCGAGGAGCACCGGCGCCTCAAAGCCCGGGATCAGACGCTTGTAGGAGTTCGTCAGCGGATTGGTGAACGCGTTGAGCGCCTTCGCATGCTTGATCACGCCGCCGATATAATAGAGGCACGTGTCGGACAGATCGGCATAACCCGAACCGGCGAACAACGGCTTGCCGCCTTTCCAGATCGACTGATGCACATGCATGCCCGAACCGTTGTCGCCATAGACCGGCTTTGGCATGAAGGTGGCGGTCTTGCCGTAGATGTGCGCGACCTGGTGGATGCAGTATTTGTAGATCTGCATCTGGTCGGCCATCAGCGTCATGGTGTCGAACTTCATGCCGAGCTCGT
>Ga0068853_100001205_pt1 | contig 18440 bp, 17 predicted proteins | sample KBSCornC32_FD_65655 | JGI IMG/M metagenome (GOLD analysis project Ga0068853, IMG submission 65655) | Corn rhizosphere microbial communities from Kellogg Biological Station, Michigan, USA - KBS Corn C3-2 | ecosystem: Host-associated > Plants > Roots > Rhizosphere > Soil ...
CCGTTAAAGATTTAATTTTACACCGGATTTTCAACTACAAACGATGAAAAAAGTATTCCTGGCCGTTGCCTTATTAGCCTTCAGCAGTACCATCCTTTTCGCCCAGCAGCCCGCCCCTCAGCAGGCAACACCGGACCAGGCAAACGAGGCTCCCTACCTCCGGTTCCCTACCATCCCTCCCTTTCATCTGCTGAAACTCGACAGCACCACCTATCTCACTAAGGAAGACGTCAAAAAGAACCGCCGCACCATCATCATGTTCTTCAGCCCGGACTGCGACCACTGTAAACACCAGACGGAATCGATCCTCCAGGACTTCTCCAAATTCAAGGACATCGAGATCATCATGGCCACCTACCAGCCCTTCGAAGAGCTGAAAGAATTCAATACTCACTACCGGTTATTCGAACACCCAAATATGAAGCTGGGCCGCGACGAAAAATTCTTTTTGCCTCCCTTCTATAAGATACGCAACCTGCCCTACCTCGCCTTATATGATAAAAAAGGTAATCTGATCACCACCTTCGAAGGCACACAAAAGATCGACACCATCCTGGCAGCTTTTGACAAAAAGGGCAGCTAATACTCGATCAATTGCTCACCCTACCCTACCTTTGTCGCGCAAAACAAGCAATCAATTTTATCACTCAAATATTTTAACAGATGAAAGTTACGGTTGTAGGCGCCGGCGCTGTAGGCGCTACCTGTGCCGATAATATTGCCCGTGCCGCTCTAGCTGAAGAATTGGTATTGCTCGACATCAAGGAAGGACTGGCCGAAGGAAAAGCCCAGGACATGATGCAGACCGCCGCCCTGCTCGGCTTCGATACCCGCATCACCGGTAGCACCAACGACTACTCGAAAACGGCTAACAGCGACGTCGTCGTCATTACCTCCGGCCTGCCCCGTAAACCAGGCATGACCCGCGAAGAACTCATCGGCACCAACGCCGGTATCGTAAAAGGGGTCGCCGAAAACATCCTGAAACACTCTCCCAACGCTATCCTGATCATCATCAGTAATCCGATGGATACGATGACCTACCTGGCACTGACCGCGACAGGACTCCCCAAGAACCGTATCATCGGCATGGGCGGCACGCTCGATAGCGCCCGGTTCAAATATCAGCTGAGCCAGCACCTGGGCTGTAGCCCCGCCGACCTCAACGCAGTCGTAGTAGGCGGCCACGGCGACACCACCATGATCCCCCTGATCCGCCTGGCTACCTGGAACAGCGCCCCCGTGACAAAATTCCTCAGCGAAGACAAGCAAAAACAGATCGTCGCAGACACCATGGTTGGCGGCGCTACCCTGACCAAGCTCATCGGCACCTCCGCCTGGTACGCACCCGGCGCCGCCGGAGCAGCCCTCGTGGAAAGCATCCTCCGTGACGAAAAGAAACTCTTCACCTGCTGCGTGTCCCTCAATGGAGAATATGGCCAGAAAGACATCTGCCTGGGCGTACCCGTAACCATTGGCCGCAACGGCTGGGAAAAGATCCTCGACTTTGGCCTCAACGCCGATGAACAGGCCCTCTTCAACAAAAGCGCCGACGCCGTCCGCAGCATGAACGACGTCCTCAAAACGCTCTAATAACGTCTATTTATTATACAAAAGCGGGTGCACCAATGAGACCACAACTCGGGTCACCCGCTTTCTCATTCCCCCTAACCCCCGATTCCCGCGTGAACCCTCGCCACACGCCCTCGTACACCTCCACCTCTCCCCCCCTGCCCACCTACGCCTGCATTATCGCCGCCGCCACCAGTATCCACAACGCAAAACCTATCGTCAGAGCATAAATTATACAGATCGCCACCGCCTTCAACAACGACATCCCCCACCCCTGCCCATACATCCCCCGCAAAGCCGCCACCAGATAACCAAATACCACCAGGTACCCGCCCATTACAAGCCCCGCACTGGTAAACAACAAGCTTACCAACCCCAGCACCAAAAAAACTAAAGATGCAAATGAATGAAAGTGAACAGAAAAAATGGCGTGCTGTACATAGTAGTATTTCCTCCGGCTATAAAACCATCCCGTATACAACGCAAACATCGGCAACAGCACGAACATCAGCCTGGGTATCGTATGCTCCAGGTCCTTCTCTATTCGTATGTGCTCCCGCCCCCCGCTCCTCTCCTTCAACTCCATATTCTTCCGTGCAACCCAACCCCAAAAACCCGTGTGCCGCAGACTATCCGGCAAAAACGGCTCGATGGAATCGTACTCCCGCAGACTATGATACTTATTCTGAACCAGGTCGATCGTGATCCTGCCACCCGACCCGACAGCAAAGAACATCGACTCTTCCCCGGCCTTAACCAGTCCCGCCGTATCCAGCCTTCCCGCCAACTCTCTGTTGACCCTCCCCCGCACACTGTCTCCCCCCGCATCCCGAAGACTGTCCGCAACACGCTGCCGGTAAAGATTCACCGCATGCCCCTCTGCCTCACTACCTTCATGCTCCTTCCGGCCGGCGAACAATACAAGAAAGAAAACCGCCGAGATAAATATATACATCCGTATCGGATTGAGATACAGGACCCGCCTCCCCGCCACATACTCCTTCGTCAAAAACCCCGGCCTCAGCACCAGGTCCTTCAGCGTAGTAAATATCTTTGAATCGAAATGCGTGACATCCGCAAAGAAATGACCGATAAGATGTCCCAAACTTTCTTTAGGCTCCGTATTCTCCTGACCACAATGCGTGCAATACCTCTCCTCAACAATGGTCCCACAATTTAAACAGGTCTTGTCGTGACGTAAATGATGGCGGCTCAAGGTTTTTTTCTAAAAATAACCAAAAAAAGACACTCTAACTTCCCCCACCCCTCCCCGGCGCGTGAACCGCCGCTACACCTCTACCGCCGCAACCCCACCTCGTGAACCGCCGCTACACCTCACCGCCGCTACACCTCTACCGCCGCAACCCCACCCCGCCAACCGCGGCCACACCCCCGTGAACCGCACACTCCACGTATCAAATCCGTACACCCTACCCCCCAACAACACACGCAACTTCCACACCTCTAGCCATTTACAACACTGGCCTCAGTTTTGACCCCTCATTCCCATGCTCAAGAACTACTTCCGCACAGCCATACGCAACATCCTCCGCCACAAGGGCTACTCCGCCATCAATATATCCGGCCTCGCCATCGGCATGGCCTCCAGCATCTTCATCCTCCTCTGGGTCCGCAACGAACTCAGCTACGATAAATTCCACGCCAACGCCGACCACATCTTTCGCATTACCGCCGACGCCTCCGGCTTTAAAGCCGCCGTCAACTGCGCCGGCATGCCATCCGGTCTCCAGACGGCCATGCCCGAGGTCCGCAGCACCGTCCGCCTCAGCCACAGGACCACCGTCCTCCTCGACGCCGGTAATAACAGGAAATTCGAAGAAAAGAACAGCTTCTACGCCGATTCCACCTTCCTCGATATATTTTCCTTCCCCCTTATCCACGGCGACCCCAAAACAGCCCTCCTCCAAAACAACGCCATCCTCATCACCGCCTCCACCGCAAAAAAATATTTCGGAACAGCCAACGCCCTCGGCCGCACGCTGAAAAAGGATAACAAAAACTACCTCACCGTCACAGGAGTCCTCGCCGACATCCCCTCCAATTCTCACCTGCAGTTCGACTGCATCCTCCCCATGTCCTCCATCGTCGCAGAAAACGACGACCTGAAGAACAACGTCTACACCAACTTCAACTTCTATGGCTACGTCCTGCTGAATCCGCAATCCGACATCACCCCCGCGGCCATGGCGGCACTCGCCCAACGGGCCGGCCAGGTCTATCACCAACACGTCCCAGCCAGCCAGTTTAAGATAACCTTCCAGTTCCAGCCCCTCACCAGCATCCACCTCGACGCCCCCATGCAGGTCGACCTGCCCGGACACGGCAACCGGCAATACGTCAACATCTTCCTGATAGTCGCCATCGTAATCCTGCTCGTCGCCTGCATCAACTTTATGAACCTCGCCACAGCCCGATCGGCAAGAAGGGCCAAAGAGGTCGGACTACGCAAGGTCGTAGGAGCCCTCCGCGGACAGATCATCCGGCAATTCCTCGGCGAGGCCCTGCTGGTCTCCTTCTTCTCCCTGCTCCTCGCCATTGTTCTGGTGTGGTCACTGCTGCCCCTCTTCAACGACCTCGCACAAAAAGACCTTCGGCTATCCCTGACCGACAACTATCTTCTGTCCGGCCTCGTGGCAATCACCCTGCTCACCGGTCTCGTAGCCGGCAGCTACCCGGCCCTCTTCCTCTCCGGCTTCCGCCCGGCAAAAGTGCTGAAGGGCAATCTCTCTGCTACGACAGGCGCTCCGCTCTTCCGCAACGCCCTCGTCATAGTCCAGTTCGTAGTCTCCATCGTACTGCTCGCCGGCACTTTCGCCGTATACAACCAGCTCAACTTTATCCGCAACCGCAACATGGGCTTCGACAAAGACAACCTGCTCTATGTACCCATGACCGGCGAGATATGGGGCAATCAAAAGGCCCTCCGCGCCCAACTGCTTCAAAACCCGCTGACCAGCAATTATGCCATCGTCTCCGAGATCCCCGTCAACATCATCAGCGGTCACCTCCACGTCCAATGGGAGGGCAAAGACCCCCACTCGCAGATCGTCATCCCCTCCCTCGATATCAGCGAAAGCTTCATTGACCTCTTCCATATGAAGATCATCAGCGGCCGCGAATTCTCCACCTCTTTCAGGGCCGATTCCGCAAACTTCATCATAAATGAAACGGCCGCCCGCATGATGAACCAGACCGCCGCCAGCGTGATCGGCAAACCCCTCACCATGGACGACGACATCAAAGGCACCATTATCGGTGTTGTAAAAGACTTCAACTTCAAACCCGTCCACCAGACCATCGAACCCCTGATCATGCGCCTCAACAGCTGGGGCGGGACCATCGTGGTCCGGGCACAGGCCGGTAAGACCGAAGCAACAATAAAAGCAATGGAAAAAATATACCATACCCTCAACCCCGCATATCCTTTCAACTACAACTTCCTCGACCAGGACCTCGCCAGCCTCTATAAAGGAGAACAACAGATGGGCAATATCTTCAAGCTGTTCGCATTCCTCGCCATATTCATCTCAGGCCTCGGCCTCTATGGCCTCTCCGCCTTCATGGCCCAGCAACGCACCCGCGAAATAGGCGTGCGAAAAGTCCTCGGCGCCTCCACCTTCAATATCGTATACCTGCTGTCAACCGGCTTCACCCGGCTGATCCTTATCGCAGTAGTCATCTCTGTCCCCCTCTCCCTTTTTGCCATACAACAATGGCTCGAGTCCTTCGCATACCACGTACATATTGGATGGCCGGTCTACGTCCTGTCCTCCCTGGCCGCACTACTCCTCGCCTGGATCACCGTCAGCTTCGAAACCATCAAAGCAGCCTTCGCCAACCCCGCACGCAGCCTGCGATCGGAATAACCCATTTTATTGTCTTTGTCCCATAACCCATGACAGTCCCTCCGATCACCAAAAAACAAGCATACAATCTCGGCGGCCGCAAAGCCCTCCAGGGTTTTCTCGCGGTCTTCATCATCTTCGAATTATTCTTGCTATTGCTCGAGACGAGAGGCGATTTTGCCAACGGCATACTTTTTTTCATCAGCGCACAGGCTGATTCTTTCACCCTCGGCTTCTACGGCCTGATTCTGCTCCTGTCCTTTCTCTTTGGCAGGCTGGCCGGTAAAATAATCTTGATCGATAACAAAAATCATATTCTGATAGCTCTCCTTTTCGCCTCCTGTATCACTATCCTGCTCCTCGGCGGCCTTTATGTCATTTCTCTCCTCACCCCCATCTACATCGTTCGGATGTCACCGCTGATTTGGACAATCGCCGTCACCCAACTGGCCATCTGGCTGACGACTACATGGGCCATACGACGCACAACTATCGCCAGGGATTGATCGACTTTACGATCTTTTCTATATCCTGCTCCTCCATACACTTAAAATGCCCCTTCGGACACTTCCTATACCCGATCTTCGAACAAGGCCTGCAACTCAACCCCTTTACCTCCATAATATCATAAGGCAACTCCTTCCCCCCATAATTCGACATATAGTTCGGCCCATAGTAAGGATACATCCCAAATTCGGGTACCGTATTCCCCCAAACCGAAACCATGGGCCGTCTGAACGCCGCAGCAATATGCATCAACCCCGTATCGTGCGTAACCACCACCCTCGCCTGCCTGACCAGCGCCGCCGACTCATTCAAATTGAACTTCCCGCAGGAATTATATATCCTCACCGGATCGATCGCCGCCAACCGCTCCCCAACTTCTGCATCCTCCGGCCCCCCCAGTATGATCATCGGAAACTCCGTTCGCTCACATATCTCGCGAAGCTTATGAAAAGGTAACTTCTTCGTCGCCAGCGCCGCACCCACCACCAGCCCCACATAACCCGCCTGATGCGAAGTCGGTATATCCCCCGGCGCCAGTTCATCCGCTGCAGGAATAAAATAGTCCAGTCCCGCCCCGTCATTCTTCACGCCGAACGACGCCACAGTATCCATATACCGGTCCACGATATGCCTGTCCGGCATCCGGTTCCACTTGAAATTGGTATACCACCATTTTTCGATATTCAGCTTGTCAAAGGAAAACGCCTTCTTCCCCAACGCCCGCTTCACCCGCACCGTACGCAGATTGTGGTGCAGATCGATGATGTAGTCAAAATCCTCCTCGCGCAAAGCCGCGACGAGTCCTGAAAGATCATCCTCCAGACAATGGATCTTATCGATATAGGGATTTGCCTCAAGTATCGGCCGAAAGGCCTTCTTCGTCAGGTAATGAACCTCCGCCGTCGCGACCTGCCTCTTCAGGCACCGCACGACGGGAGTCGTGAGTACGATATCACCGATCGAACTGAAGCGTATAACTAGGAACTTCATTGTTCAATATAATCCAGATCTTTTCCAAACGTTTCCTTCGTCATTATCAGCGCAATAAAGGCGATGACAAAAACAATGATACCCGTTATCCAGCCGCTCTGGAAATAGGCGTGCTCCGGTGCAAGATATTTCTGCAAACTAACGAACAACAGAGAGACCAGGTTCAGCGACCCACGCGCCATATTCGGCACCGTCGTTGCCACCGTTGCCCGGATATTCGTGCCGAACTGCTCGGCAGCCATCGTGACGAACATCGCCCAAAATCCGGTCCCGAATCCCAGGATCACACATACCCAGTACAACATGCCGACATCCTGCCCCTGCAGATGAAAGAACCAAAGAACACCGATTATGGAAATAATATGGAAGATGTACAGCGACAGCTTACGGCTCTTTAGCCACTGACTGATGAACCCGATCAGTACATCCCCCACCGCGATCGCTGCATAAGCCACCATGATCGCCTTACCCGGGTCCACCGACCCCTTCACATTCATCTGCGTGGCAAACTTATTCGAAAAGCTGATCAATATCCCGATCACATACCAGTTGGGCAGCGCGATCAGTATCGCCGTCAGGTATTTCTTTAGTCGCTCGCCACTCGTGAACAGCATAAAGAAATCGCCCTTCCGCACATTGCTCTGCTCGATATTCTTGTACATTCCGGACTCCAGCAACCCGATCCGCAGCAACAACAGCAGAAATCCAAGTCCGCCGCCGATAAAATAACAAGTCCTCCACCCTTCCGCCGAAGCCCCAAACTGCACCTTTATAAAATAGGCAAACACCGCTCCACTCAATCCGATCCCCGCGACCAGTGCAGTCCCCAGTCCCCGCTTCTCTTTCGGCATGATCTCGCTGACCAGCGTGATCCCCGCCCCCAACTCCCCGGCAAGCCCCAGTCCGGTAATAAATCTTACCACCGCATACTGCCCCACCGTATGAACAAACCCATTGGCAATACTCCCTAGCGAATACAAAATGATCGACGCGAACAATACTTTTAACCTTCCCTTCTTGTCTCCAAGTATACCCCAGACGATACCGCCGATCAGCAGACCGATCATCTGCAGGTTCAGGATATCCAGTCCCTGTTTGTCCACCGCCTCCTGGGTCAGCCCCAGCGACTTCAGCGAAGGCACGCGTATGATGCTGAAAAGCAAAAGATCATAAACGTCTACAAAATAACCAAGAGCCCCAACGATAACAGCCAGATTGAACAGAGATACTTTCTTTTGATTCATTGCCTGATCGGTCTTTTGATCCATTGTTTGAGCCATAAGGAATTATTGGTTTTTTTTCGCGTCATCGGCATGCGGATCCTTTACCCCGACATGCGGATCCCTCCCGGCATACGGGTCCTTTACTCCGCCATACGGGTCATCGTTAGGAGCAGGATGACCCCGGCGGCCGAAGAATAGCTTATACAGGACTGGAGCCGTGGTCAGGACCACGATCCCGATCACGATCACCTCCAGGTGCTTCTTCAGGTCGAAATTGAACCTGGTGAGGACGAACTCTTCAAGGTAGTGACCCGCAAACAGCATCAGGAACACCCATGCCAGACACCCGATGATATTGTTGAACACGAATTTCTTCTTGTCCATCGCAACGATACCCGCGATAATAGGCGCAAAGGTCCGGACGATCGGAAGGAAACGGGCAAAGATTATTGCCTGCCCGCCATGCTTGTCATAGAACTCCTTCGCCTGATACAAATGCTTTTTCTTGAACAACAGACTGTCCTTCCGGTGAAAAAGATAGGGACCGCTCTTGTGGCCAAACCAATAGCCTACCGCATTCCCGATGATACCGCAGACAGAGACCATGATCCATAATACCACAAGGTCGAGAAAGGTGCTGCCCGTTCCCCCCCTGATCATACTCTCGATCAACTTTTCACTATATATCCCCGCGACAAACAAAAGGCTGTCCCCCGGCAGAAAAAACCCAACCATCAGGCCGGTCTCCGCAAAAACGATAAACAGCAACACCCAAAGCCCGCCATTGTCAATATAGAACTGAGGGTTTAATAGGTCTTTGAAAGAGATCGTTAAGAGTTCAAACATATAATGATGGTCATTTAATAATATGCCGGAGACGCGCTTTTCCAAAATTTAGCGCATCTCCGGCAAAGCGCTAATGATTGAGAACTTCGTCACCCAACACTGTTGGGTGCCTTGTTCGGGGACTTCGTCAACCCGTCCCCGGACGAGGCCCTTCCAGGGGCCTTTTAGTTCACGGGGCTTCCTTCCAGCTCACCTTCCCATTTGCTCACGACCACCGACGCGATACTGTTCCCCAATACATTGGTGGCGCTCCGCGCCATATCGAATATCTGGTCGATGCCGAGCAAAAGTAACAGCCCCTGCTGCGGTATATTATACAGTGATAACGTCCCCGCCACCACGACAAGGGCCGCCCGCGGAACACCCGCGATACCCTTGCTCGTGAGCATGAGAACGAGTAACATCGAAACCTCCTGCCCCAGCGTCAGCTGCACCCCGTATGCCTGCGCGACGAACAGCGAAGCAAAACTCATATATAGCATACTGCCGTCCAGATTGAAGGAATACCCCAGCGGCAGCACAAAACTGACGATCTTCGGCGGACACCCGAAATTCTCCAGCTCGACGATCAGCCGCGGGAACGCCGCTTCCGAACTCGCGGTACTAAAGGCCAGCAGGATCATATCTTTTATATTCAACACCAGCCCAAATACCCGCCGCCCTATAAATATCGAGGCGATCGCCATTAACAATACCCCTAGCATAAGAATAGCCAGATAAAAGACGAGGATGAACTTCCCGTAGGTATACAGCAGCTCCGGCCCCTTTACCGCCATCACGGATGCGATGGCTGCCATCGCCGCCACCGGCGCCAGATACATAACATAACCCGTCATGCGTAGAATGATCAGCGACAACGAATCCAGCGCCCTGATGACCACCTTCCCCTGCTCGCCGATAGACGCAGTCGCGATCCCAAAGAACACCGCAAATACCACTATCTGCAGTATCTGGTTATTGGCCATCGCATCGAATATGCTCGTGGGAAAAATATGCGTCACAAAAGACTTGAAGGTAATAGAAGACTCCAGCCCGGTGGCAGCAGCCGCAGCCGGCATCGGCAGATTCAACTCACTGCCCAGCGGCAGATTATGCATGATCAGCAACCCCAGCGACAACGACAACAGCGAGGCGCCCATGAACCACAGCAGCGTCTTTCCCCCTATCCGGCCCACCGCCCTGATATCGCCCAGCTTGGCGATCCCCACCACCAGGGTCGAAAACACCAGCGGCGCAATGATCATCTTGATCAGACGAAGAAAAACGTCAGTGATCATATTGATCATCTCCGAAAACCCGCCTATCTGCACAGAAGTGCAATTATAATGTACCCAAAGCCCCAGCAGTACCCCTGCTATCATGGCAATCATTATCCACCCTGTCAGACTGATCTTTGGCATAATAGGGTGCAAAGAATCGAATTTTCTTCATTTGACAAAACTTTACCCCCAAAATTCACACCCGGCGACAATTGAATATTAAATATTTGTTTATTTTCGGCCCTAATCGTCACACATCAAATTATCAAAACAAGCTTAGTATGAGTTTATTCCGAAAAAAATCCCTGGACTCCCTGATGGCACAGGCCGCGGATTCAGAGAAGGGCCTCAAGCGCACGCTCGGAGCCTGGAGCCTGATCGCATTGGGCATCGGCGCCATTATCGGCGCCGGTTTGTTTGTACGGACTGCCGCCGCAGCCGGGGAACACGCTGGTTCCGCCGTGACCATCTCCTTTATGGTGGCCGCCCTCGGCTGTTGCTTTGCAGGCCTTTGCTACGCCGAATTCGCCTCCATGATCCCCATCGCAGGCAGCGCCTACACCTATGCCTATACGACTATGGGCGAACTGGTGGCCTGGATCATCGGCTGGGCACTCGTACTGGAGTATGCGCTCGGAGCCGCTACAGTATCCATCTCCTGGAGCGAGTACCTCAACAAGCTATTGGGAGTTTTTGGTACGCAGGTTCCGTTTGAGTGGTCTCATTCCCCTTTTGAACGGACACTGGACGCCGCCGGGATCATGCACCACGGGATCATAAATATCCCCGCACTGATCATCCTCGCACTGCTTTCCCTTCTGCTGATGAAAGGCACCGAAGAATCAGCCACCGTCAACTCGGTCATCGTCGTCGTAAAAGTATCTATCGTCCTGATATTCATCGCGCTTGGCTGGCAGTTCATCAACCCGTCCAACCACCATCCATACGTGATACCCGCCGACGCCGCGCCAGCCCAATTGCGGGACGGCACACTCTACTCCTACCAGAGCTTCTTCAGACACGGCTGGGGGGGCATCCTCTCCGGAGCCGGCATCGTATTCTTTGCCTTCATCGGCTTCGACGCGGTATCGACTGCCGCACAGGAAGCCAAGAACCCCGCCAGGGATATGCCCCGCGGCATCCTCGGGTCACTCGTGATCTGTACGATCCTTTATGTATTGTTCTCCTGGGTTCTCACAGGCGTTGCGCCCTATACCGACTTCGTCAAGTCGGGCAAAGAGGCTTCCGTCGCATACGCGATCGAAACGTATATGCATGGTTATCATTGGCTGTCGACGCTGGTGACAGTAGCCATTCTGGCCGGTTTCTCCTCCGTTATTCTGGTGATGCTGCTCGGCCAGAGCCGGGTATTCTACACCATGGCGACCGACGGACTGCTGCCAAAGGTCTTTTGCGAACTGCATCCGAAATGGCGTACGCCTTATAAGTCGAACATGATCCTTTTCCTCTTTGTAGGCCTGTTCGCCGGCTTTATACCCGAAAGCGTTGCCGGTAACCTGACCAGCATCGGCACCCTGTTCGCCTTTATCCTCGTCAGCATCGGAGTGGTGATCCTGCGAAAAGCGGACCCCGACCGTCCCCGCCCTTTCAAAACGCCGCTGGTTCCGGTCGTTCCGATCCTGGGGGTACTCGTATGTACGGCCATGATCGTCGGTCTTGACTCCGCCACCCAAATAACGGCCCTGATCTGGATGGTCATCGGCCTGATCATCTATTTTAGCTACAGTAAGAACAATAGCAGGCTAAAGGCCTAAAAAGATAATTTTTCCTCATCGCCCACCATCAGGTGGGCTTTTTTTTTACCTTTGCCCCCCAAAATGTATAGTTTCTATGGGTCGCATATTTGAAGTTCGTAAACACACCATGTTTGCCCGCTGGGACCGGATGGCCAAACAGTTCACCCGTATCGGTAAAGAAATAGCCATTGCCGTCAAATCCGGCGGCCCCGACCCCACCACAAACCCAGCCCTTCGTCGCTGCTTCCAGAACGCCAAGAGCGTCAACATGCCCAAAGACCGCGTCGAAGCCGCTATCAAACGGGCCCAGGGAAAAGAGATGGAGAACTACGAAGAGATCCTCTACGAAGGCTATGCCCCCCACGGCGTCGCCGTCCTCGTAGAAACCGCCACCGACAACCACGTCCGCACCGTCGCCAACGTAAAATCCCATTTTACCAAAGGACACGGCGCCCTCGGCAACAGCGGCAGCGTCAGCTTCCAGTTCAAAAAAATGGGCGTCTTCAAGCTCAAGCCCGAAGGCCTCAATATGGACGACCTCGAACTCGAACTCATCGACAACGGCCTCGAAGAAATGGGCGAAGGCTCCGGCGAAAATGACGAACCGGTCATCGTGCTCCGCTCGGCCTTCACCGACTTCGGCAACATGCAAAAAGCCCTCGAAGAAAAAGGGATCACCCCCATCAGCTCCGAGATCGAATGGATACCCGCCAGCACCGTCGAGCTCTCAGAAGAGCAGGCCCAGGATGTACTCAAACTGGTTGACAAGCTCGAGCAGGACGAAGACGTTCAAAAAGTATTTCACAACCTGAAATAACCATATTCCACGCACGATAAAGGCCCCAACCGGGGCCTTTATTATTATAAGTATCTTTTGCTTTTTACTCCGCCACCACCTCTCTTCCCACATCTTACTCCGCAATCATCTGCCTCACCACTTACTCCGCAATCATCTGCCTCACCACTTACTCCGCAATCATCTGCCTCACCACATCGATGATCTGCTCCGCATTCGGCTTGCTGAAATAATCGCCGTCACTCGCATAAGCCGGCCGGTGAGCCTGCCCAGTTATCGTCCTGGGCGCCGTATCCAGCCACCGGTATCCTCCCTGCTCTTCCATCACCTTATTGAAGATATAACCCGCTGCTCCACCCGGCACATCCTCATCCACGATCAGCAGCCGGCTCGTCTTCTTCAGCGATTCGAGTATTCCGTGGTGGATATCGAAGGGCAGCAGCGTCTGTACATCGACCACCTCACAGTTGATCCCTTCTTCCTCCAGTTCCTTCGCCACCTCCTGCACGATCCGCAGCGTTGAGCCATAAGAGACGATGGTAATATCTTCTCCCTCTTTGACGACCTCCGGAATACCCAGCGGCACGCGGAACTCCAGCAGATTCGCCGGTAGCTTTTCCTTCAGCCGGTAGCCATTGAGACATTCGATCATCAGCCCGGGATCGACTCCCTCCAGAAGGGTATTATACATTCCCACAGCCTGCACCATGTTCCGCGGCACGCAAACATGCAAACCCCGCAGAGAGCCCAAAATAAGCCCCATCGGCGAACCGCTGTGCCAGATGCCTTCCAGCCGGTGCCCGCGCGTACGGACGATCAGCGGAGCCGTCTGTCTGCCCGCAGTCCGGTATTGCAGCGAAGCCAGGTCATCACTCAGAGGCTGAAGACCGTATAAGAGATAATCGATATACTGGATCTCTGCGATAGGCCGAAGTCCGCGGAACGCCATCCCGATACCCTGACCCATGATCGTCAGCTCCCGGATGCCGGTGTCGAAGATCCGCTCTGCACCATGCCTGTTCTGCAGACCGGCAAACCCCTGGTTGACGTCCCCGATCTTTCCCAGGTCTTCACCAAAGGCCAGCACCCTGGGATTATGCGAAAACAGCGCATCAAAATAGCGGTTCAACACCTCATAGCCATTCATGACGGGCGAGCTCTCCTCGTATACGGCTTTGATCTCCGGTACACGCAGAATATTGCGCGCACCTTCATGATAAAGATGTGTATTGTATAAGGCCGCATTCTCCTTTATCAGTTCTTCATAATAGGCCTTCGCACTATTCGAAGCGGGCGTCTTTCCGGCAACGCCGATAGCCTTGTGCAGCGTCTGCAACACTTCCTTACGCCCCGGCTCGCGATTGGCAGCCAGCGCGGAGGCCAGCTTCTGCAGCACGGCCGCCTCATCCGGCGCTTCCCCGGCCATATTGCGGATATGCTCGACCGACCGGTTGACCTGCAAAAGGATAGGCTCCTGGTATTTCTCCCATGCCCGGTTCTTGCTGTTGCGGACCATCTCCTTCGCTTCGGTCTCGATATCGTTCAGCTCGTCTTCACTGGCGAGCGTATTTTCCATGATCCACTCCTTCAGCTTCTTTATCCCATCCCACTCCCTCTCCCACTCGAGACGCTCGGGGCTCTTATACCGCTCATGGCTGCCTGACGTGGAGTGCCCCTGCGGCTGCGTTACCTCTTCGACGTGGAAGAGTACGGGAGTATGTGTCATCCGGGCATTCTGGATACCTGCCTCAAAAGCCTCGCACATACCCGCATAATCCCATGCCTTTACTTTATAGATATCGATACCATTGGTACCGTCCTTTTTCTGAAAACCCTTCAGCGCCTCCGACACAGAACCTTTGGTCGTCTGATACTCACGGGGGACAGAAATGCCATAGCCGTCATCCCATACAAAGATGGCCAGCGGTACCTGCAATACACCCGCAGCATTCAGCGTCTCCCAAAAATGCCCTTCACTCGTCGAAGCATCCCCAATGGTGCAAAAACATACCTCGTTGCCATTACTCGACAGTTCGGTAAAAGGCTGGAGCTGCGCGATCTCCCTGAACGCCTTCGAGGCGCAGGCAAGCCCCAGCGCCTTGGGCATCTGGGCCGCAGTCGGTGCCAGACCCGCCGTGAGATTCTTCCTGTTCACCAGGTCCAGCGGGGCCCCGTCCGTATCGACGAAGGCCGTCGCAAAATGCGAGTTCATTTGTCTGCCTGCGCTATGTGGATCGTGCGTGACATCGGGATCGGCGTACAACTGGGAGAAAAACTCTTCTACCGTAGCGGCGCCGGATGCAAAAGCCAAAGTCTGGTCGCGGTAATAGCCGGCATAAAAATCCCCCGGCTTAAAGAATTTGGCCATCGCCACCTGGGGTACCTCCTTGCCATCTCCAAAGATGCCAAACTTGGCCTTTCCGGTCAATACTTCCTTACGACCCAATAGGCTAGCCTCCCGGCTCTCGCAGGCGACCTGGTAGTCCTTTAACACTTCTTCCCGGAACTTATCAAACGATAGTTTCTCAGGATCAATGACTTCGCTGGAGAAAAGATTTTGCATTTGCGTAAAATTTGAAGTCAAACCGGCTCGTTTTTGGCCGTAAAATTAACATTCTTCCGCCCAAACCTAACAACCTATCCCACTGATTGTTATAAATTTTAATTTGGCAATTCGCAAACCCCTGTTCGTCCCTTTCCGGCCCCTGCCGGTCCCATTCCCCATCCACATAAAGTCTTTTCCTATTCCGTCGTTTTTAAGAGATAATTTATTGGAAAACCTGACGTTTACTTCTTAATTTTATAGCTGATTCAGCCAAACTATGAAAAAATTAGCAATTGTTATCGGCCTTTTCTCCACCGTGATCGCGGCCCGCGCGCAGGCAGTGAATACCGGCGCCGCCGCGTCCAAACCAGCCGACGTGCTGCTGGTGAAAGAGAACAACCACAACTTCGGCAAGATCCCACAGGGGAGACCGGCGACCTATACTTTTGAGATCGTCAATACCGGCAGCACCGCCCTCCGGCTGGACAACGTACAGGCCTCCTGCGGCTGTACCACTCCCGACTGGAGCCGCGACGCGATCGAACCGGGAGCCACCGCCAAAATAAAGGTCGGCTACAACGCCTACGCCGAGGGCCAGTTCAGCAAGACCGTGACGATCGTATATAATACCAATCAGACAAAAGTGCTCACGATCACCGGGGAAGTGTACAAATCACCCGCCAGTTCGGCGCCCGAGAATTCATCCGTCCAATTATTAAAACAAATAAATTGATAAAAATGAAGAAATTATTCCTGTTTGCCAGCACACTCGTTCTGTCCGTCGGTCTTTTCGCCCAGGCTAAGAAAGCAGATGACGTGGTCAAGTTCAAAGAGACCGCCTATGACTTCGGAAAGATCAAACAAGGCACTCCCGTAACGCATGATTTTGACTTCACCAATATCAGTTCTTCTCCCGTTATCATCGAGTCTGCCGTCCCCTCCTGCGGCTGCACCACCCCCGTCAAGCCCGAAGGCGCGATCGCAAAAGGCAAGGACGACAAGATAAAAGCTGGCTTTAACGCAGCCAACGTCGGCCCCTTCAACAAGACCATCACAATAAAAGTTGCCGGCGTCGACATGCCCCTGCAACTGCGGATCACCGGCGAAGTGCTGACCCCCGAAGCCTACGCCCAGTATGTAGCCACCAAGGGTAAATCAGCGGGTCGGTAAGAATTATTAAATACCTCATTAATAAGGAACCTCCCGCCAGCCGGGAGGTTTTTTTATCACCGTCCCCCAATTTTCACCATCCGTCCCCACCCGCCTAATTTTTTACCACAGAGAATGTACTTTTGCGCAATGTTAACTATCAGCCAACGCGGACAACAAATGCCGGCATCGCCGATCCGAAAACTCGTTCCCTTTGCCGAAGCCGCCAAAAAGAAAGGCATCAAAGTCTACCACCTCAATATCGGCCAGCCCGACATCGAAACTCCGAAAATGGCCCTCGACGCCGTCCGGCATTTCGATTTCAAAGTCCTGGAATATAGCCATAGCGCCGGCAACGAAAGCTACCGCCGCAAACTTTCCACCTATTATAAGAACCTCGGCATCGACGTCGACTACCAGCAGATCATCGTCACAACCGGCGGATCCGAAGCCATCCTCTTTGGCTTTATGAGCTGCCTCGACCCCGGCGACGAAGTCATCATCCCCGAGCCCTTCTATGCCAACTACAACGGATTCGCCACCGCGGCCGGCGTGATCGTCAAACCGCTGACTTCTTATATAGAGAACGGCTTCGCCCTGCCCCCGGTTTCCGAGTTCGAAAAGTTGATCACACCCCGCACCCGCGGCATCGTTATCTGCAATCCCAACAACCCTACCGGCTACCTCTATAGCCGGGAAGAAATGGACACCCTCAGGGACCTGGTCATCAAACACGACCTCTACCTCTTCTCCGACGAGGCCTACCGCGACTTCTGCTACAGCGGCGAACACTTCAGCGCCATGAACCTCAAAGGCGCCGAACAGAACGTCCTCATGATGGACACCATATCTAAAAGGTACAGTGCCTGCGGCGGCCGCATCGGCGCCCTCGTCACCCACAACCAGGCCGTCCTCGACACCGTCATGAAATTCGCCCAGGCCCGCCTGAGCCCCCCCTCCTTCGCCCAGATCCTCGGCGAAGCCGCCACCGAACTCCCTCCGGACTACTTCGACGCCACCCGCGCCGAATACCTCCACCGCCGCGACACCCTCGTCAGCCGCCTCAACAAGATGCCCGGCGTCTTCTGCCCCAATCCCGGCGGCGCCTTCTACGCCATAGCCAGCCTGCCCGTCGACGACACCGACGTCTTCTGTCAGTGGCTGCTCGAATCCTTTTCACATAACAACCAAACAGTCATGCTTGCGCCCGCAGGCGGCTTCTATGGCACCCCAGGCTTCGGCAAAAAGGAAGTACGCCTCGCCTACGTCCTCAACGCCGACGACCTCAACAAGGCCATGGATTGCCTCGAACAAGCCCTGCAGCAATACCCAGGCAAAACCAAATAACCTATCCGGCAAAAGAATCCGATCCAGGATCAAATCATCCAACCCGGATTGATCCCGGAACTCCAATTCTTCACCAGAACCTTTTCAAGCCCCGGGCCGCCCCAAAAAACGGCCCGGTTTTTTTAAACTCACGCCCCGCTCCCCCGTCCCCCCGACCATCCCATTTCCCGATATCTTTCCAAAACCAACCAAACACCCATTTTTGAATTTTTCTATTATCAAATTTAAATAATAAATATTTTACATATTAATAGCCATTTCTTGAGAACCTCCATTTTACCACCTAAATAAGCCAAAATTGGCCTTAAAAGCCCTCTTCAATTATATTATAAAATATTCTATGTTTATATTTATAGCACTTCACGCAAATTTTTTCCAAAAACTCTCAAAATTTATTTCCACTTCTCACATAAACTCCCGATATTTGACTCAGAAACGGTTTTAGAATGGGTTCAGAAGTAAAAGGATTTAGCAACAACATTTTTTTAACCTTTTGATATTATTGAGTTAGTCCTTTGCTCCTTATTTTTGTGCCGCAAAGAACAAGTGAAAAGGAAAAGTGCAGCAAACCACAACATCGATT